>ODAI011643434.1_pt1 | contig 23880 bp, 26 predicted proteins | sample 1539321 | NCBI WGS metagenome assembly ODAI01 (sample SAMN02144231, study PRJEB22623) | gut metagenome | biome: sheep rumen | host: Ovis aries | place: New Zealand | reverse complement strand
ATCTCTAAATAGTATCATTATTATAATAATCCTCATATCTATAAATTATTTCCAGAATTCTTTTTTCTACTGAATTATTATTAGATCCAAAAATTCTTTTTTTTTTTCGTAAAATAAGTAATTTAAGAGTTTTGTCCAATACTCAAAATAAATCACACTAACTAAATCCATACAGACATTAAAATATCATACTTATTTACTTCTACAGTGTTATCCTTAGAACAATATAACTTATCATTTTAGTTGAAGTACATCTATAGTCAAATATTCTTCAGAATCTTCAAAATAATCCTTTTTATCAATTAGGTTAGGGAAATTAAAAATAGCAAAATTAAACGTGAGAAGGTATTTTAAAAAAATATATTCGAAGAATAAAAAATTTGATTAAAATCATGAAAAAATAGTTTTGAAAAAAAGAGTTTTAAAAAAATAAAAGAGTAGGATTGTTAGTCAAGAATCGATTCTCATACTACAATCCATGTTCCCTATATTTGTATTATTTTAGTCATTATTTGTTCAAAAGATGCGACAAACAAATATTTTATATTAAATACAATACCCTATAAATCAGCGATAACTAATTTAAATATTTGAAAGAAAAGAAATTAGAGAAAAAATCTCTAATTCCACAACTTCATAAGAAGTTAGTATTTTTAGATTTGACTAATTATATTTTTTTAACTAAGTTACCCATGTGGTCGTATACTTCAACTGTAGATAATCTCATTTGAGTATCTAATTGGTGAGTTGCACATGATAGACATGGGTCGTATGCACGAATAACCATTTCCATTAGGTTGAATATTTTGTCGTCTACTTCTACACCAGGTTTGATGTATGTGTTAGCAACTTGTTGAATACCCATTTCCATGGAAGGGTTGTTCTGTACAGTAGCTACGATGATGTTAGCTTTTGTTACTAAACCGTTTTCATCGGTTTCGTAGTGGTGAGTTAAAGTACCTCTTGATGCTTCAACAATACCTACACCGCTACCGGTGATAACTTCACGGTCTAATGCTTCAGGACGTTTTTGACCACTTAAGTCACCTTCGAGTCCGTCTACTGCTAATTCAGCAGAAGCAACAAGTTCTATGAGTCTTGCTGGGTGGAATAATAAAGGTGCTTGTGGACATCTTCCGAAGGTGTCTCTGAATTGATCTAATAATTCTTGAGCTTTAGGAGCAGCATCAGGCATTTTTGTACATGCGTTGATTCTTGATAGAGGTGCTACTCTGTAGATACCTTCAGGATATCCGATATCTTTTATGTAAGGGAATTTTAACCAGGAGTATGGTTTTACACCTTCAGCCATGTAGTCGGTGTAATCTTGTGGTGCAAATTCAGCATAGGTGTTTGCTTCTTTGTCAACCATTCTTACGTTACCGTTGTACATGTCCCAACTTCCATCTTTTTTGTCTACTAAACCACAGTGGTAGGTTTCTACGTAACCTAATTCTGAGATTAAGTCTAAGTTTTCTTCAAAGATAGGTTGAGCTGCTTCCCAGGTATCCATGGATAATTCTAATCCTCTTTGTGCTTTAACTAAGTTTTCTTTTTGTTCTTCGTCAGTTAATTCAGTGGTGATTCCACCAGGGGTGTTTGAAACTTGGTGAATTGGTCTTCCACCGATAGCTGTTACGATATCTTGTGATAAGTGTCTTAGTTCTAAAGCTTTTTTAGCTAATTCTGGGTGTGTTTTGATGATTTGGAATACGTTTCTTGTTTTTCTGTCTGCTCCACCAATAAAGTCAGGTGCGCTTAAGAAGTAGAAACTTAATGTGTGTGAGTGCATTACAGATGCCCAGTTCATGATTTCTCTCATTTTGTATGCTGCTGGGTAAATGTTGTCATCTTCAAATCCAAATACTTGGTCACATGCTTTAGCTGCAGCTAAGTGGTGCTGTACATCACAGATACCACAGATTCTTGGTACGATTCTTGGTACTTCTTCGATTGGTCTTCCTTGTAGGAATTTTTCGAATCCTCTGAATTCCATTACATGTAATTTAGTATCTTTTACGTTTCCTTCTTCATCGAGGTCTACTGTAATTTTAGCGTGACCTTCAATTCTTGTTACAGGTTCTAAAGTTAATTCTACCATTTAAATTGTCCTCCTATAAATAATCTAGTTTCTTAATTTGAGTGGAATTAAAGCTGCAGGTAATGTGTAAGTGTAGAATGTTCCTACTACATCTTCAATTTGGTTTGCAACTTCTTCAGGATCAATTTCCTTATCGTTTTCTACTCCGTAGTCTGATGCGATAGCACTTATCATTTTAGCTCCTGCATCTAATACTTTATCAGTAGGTCCGTAACATCCTCTACATGGGGTGTCTACTGATGGACATTGTGCACCACATAATGGACGGGTAGCAGGACCTAAACAGATAACTCCTTGAGGTACTAAACACATATCTTTGTCGGTTGCTCCAACTTCCCATGGTCTTTTGATTTTGTCCATAGCCATTCCCATAGGTGGTTTTTCTCTTTCACATACGTCACAAAGGTTGTTGTCAGGTATTTCTGGGGTTTCTCCAGCTACTAAAGCGAGTAATACTTGAGCGATTACTTCTGATTTAGGTGGACAACCTGGTAAAGCTGCATCTACTTTAATTACATCTGATAATGGTCTTACTCTGCTTTCTAAGTGAGGTACACTTTCGCTAGGAATAATTCCATCAGGGTTTACTGTAGAGCATGAGTTGATGTATGCTTCTTCTTGTAAATCTTTGATGTCGTGTAAGTTACCGAGTCCTGGAATTCCTCCGAATTCAGCACAACTTCCGTAAGCTATAACAAAGCCAGCTTTTTCTCTTAATACTTCAGCTAATTCTCTGTTTTCTTCGTTACGGATTCCACCTTCAATTAATAAAATATCCATTTCAGGAATTTCATCATATTTGGTATCCATAAGTACTGGACTGAATTGGAATTCTACTGCTTCTAATACATCTAATAATAATTCGTGTAAATCTGTTAAAGCGATGTGACAACCAGAACATCCGCCTAGCCACATTGTTCCTATTTTAACTTTATCTGCCATGTACTTATTCCTCCTGTGCTAATGCTGCTTTGAGTGGTGAAGGACCTAACTCTTGAATTTCTGCAGTTACTCTTCTAATTGTTGATGCGAATTTTTCTCCTTCGGAAGCTGAAATCCAGTCGTGTTGTACTCTCTGTTTTTCAATTCCGAGTTCGTCTAATAATCTGTATACTAATCTCATTCTTCTGTCGAATTTGTAGTTACCTGCATCGTAGTGGCAGTCACCCATGTGACATCCACCAATGAATACTCCATCTGCTCCTTCTCTTAAAGCTTTGAGTATGAATTGTGGTTCAATTCTTCCAGAGCACATTACTCTGATCATTCTTATGTTAGGTGGGTATTGCATCCTTGATGTTCCAGCAGTATCTGCTCCACCATAGCAGCACCAGTTACAACTGAAAACGATTATTTTAATATCGTCGTTAGCCATTATTTTTCCTCCTATTATAAAACATGATTCGTTTTTCTTGTAAAAACAACCATAAAAGTTTTTAAATGTTTACATTTAAAATTTGTTATTTAAACACGTGTTTATTGTACTAATATGACTTTATAGTACAATATTAAAAATGTACAAACTAAAATAATGTACACTAATATATCACTTTAACTATTATTATAAAGGTTGTTTTATCATGCAAACCATAAAGTATAAATATAAAGAATGTAATTTTTTATGTTTTTAGGTGATGAATATAGAGAAAAATAACACTCAAAAAAGACTATTGACGCCCCATTTTTAAAAAAGAACACTCAAATGGATAATTAAATTTTTACAAAAAAACATGAAATGACATGACAGGTTTAGGTTAACCTAATAAATAATATGGCGTTATCAGTTATCAAAAGTAGTGGAAAAGTAGAACGACATCAGTAATATATACCCACAGCTAATGAAAAATAACAATGGTTATATAATAAGTTATAGATAACAATAGTTATAGACTAAAAAATATAACCAATAAGAAATATATATTATTATATTATTGAAGAAAAAAAATATAATTTTATTTTATTAATTATAAAAAAACTATGGTGATTGAATGCTACTTGAAATATCAGATTTAGAAGTAGAAGTAGAGGGAAAAAAGATTCTTAAAGGAGTAAACCTTCAGATAGATGAAGGAGAAACACACGTTTTATTAGGTCCCAATGGTGCGGGAAAAAGTACACTATTTATGACAATTCTCGGATTTCCTAAATATGAAGTTACAAATGGTACTATAATATACAAAGGTCAAGACATAACAAACCTAGAAACACATGAAAGAATAGCATTAGGTTTAGGAGTAACCTTCCAAAATCCACCAGCAATCAGAGGAGTAAAACTCAAAGATCTATTGAAGATTGTGGATGGAAAACACGAATACAAGTCAGAAGATGACCTGGATGAAGAAGTAGTAGCCTTAGGTGAAAGATTAAAACTGAATGAAAACTTCCTGGAAAGAGACGTAAACCTAGGATTTTCAGGTGGAGAAGTAAAAAGATCAGAACTACTACAATTACTAGCTCAACAGCCAGACTTCATCATGTTTGACGAACCGGATAGTGGAGTAGACATAGAAAACGTGGAACTTATATCAAATGAAATAGGAACACTGCTCGGTCAAAACGATGAAAATACCAAAAAGGCAGGATTACTCATTACCCACCTGGGTTACATATTAAACTTTGTAAATGCTACACACGCCCACGTATTGATGGATGGTAAAATAGTACGTACAGGCAATCCTAAAGAAATTATGGACGACGTAAGAACATCAGGATTTGGAGAAAGATAATATGGTATCAATAAAAGATAAAGCAGAAAAAGCAGCAAATAAAAAGGCAGCTATTGGAGAAGATATTGATTTAAGTGAATATCAAAAAATGGATGTTGATGCTTATGAACATATAGATTCATTGGATGATTTAAACAAATCAGATAAAGAAATGCTTACAAGTGTAGGTATGGATACATCAGAAGAAGACAGATCAGCATCATTTATTCAAATGGATCAATCAGAAATTATAGCAAAAACCATGTATCCCGGCATAGAAATAATGAGTACCACCCAAGCATTGGACAAATATGACTGGTTAAAAGATTACATGTGGAAAGCTATGGCAGTAGACTCTGATAAATATACAGCTACTACTGAACTAGATGGAAATGGAGGATACTTCATCAGAAGTGAACCTGGAACTAAAATGGAACTACCTATACAGGCATGTATGTATATAGGTGATGATGCAGTAAGACAAACAGCACACAACATAATCATAGCAGAAGAAAATTCTGAAATAAACATCATAACCGGTTGTTCAACGGCACAACATGTCGATAATGCAGCACACATTGGTGTTAGTGAATTTTACCTTAAAAAAGGTGCTAAAATTACATTCACAATGGTACATAACTGGGCAAAAGAAGTAGATGTAAGACCAAGAACCGCAGTTTTAATGGAAGACAACAGTACCTACATCTCAAACTATATATTAACCAGCCCTGTAAGAAACATTCAAGCATATCCAACAGCACATGCTACTGGTGACAACACCAAAGTATTCTTCCAATCAATACTTGCTGGAAAAGAAGATTCTACAATAGATCAAGGTTCAAGAACCATCTTAGCAGGAAACAATTCACAATCTGAAATGATCACACGTGCTATAAGTGATGATGAATCAACAATCATTACTCGTGGAGACTTACTTGGTCAAAACCAAGATGTAAGAGGACACTTAGAATGTATGGGACTAATCTTATCTGATGATTCAAAAATATATTCAATCCCAGAGCTAAGAGGAGAATGTACAGATATGGAACTATCACACGAAGCAGCAGTAGGAAAAATAGCTGAGGATGAAATCCAATACTTAATGGCTAGAGGATTAACAGAAGATGAAGCAGCTTCAATGATAGTAAGAGGTTTCCTGGACATAGACATAAAAGGATTACCTGATGAACTCGCAAAGGAAACCAAAAGATTAATGGAACTAAGTATGGAAGGAATGTAAAACTTCCACATACCCTTTTTTTAAGAAAAAAATAACCGCCACACCAAAAAAAAGCTATTTTTGACCATGCAATATATGGCATGACTACAATCCAAAAATTAAAATGAATATCAAACAAAGATTACTCCAATAGAAAACAGATTTCTTAGAGGTTAATTCCAAAAAAGAGTCGATTAAATCAAAAAAATGGATTATTGCAAAAAAGAGTTAAATATAAAATACTAAAAAAAATAGGTTAAATAATCAAAATGATTATTTAATATTATCCTGAAATGATAATAAATTCCCCGACTTTTTCCACTTTACCGAAAGGTACTGAAAGTCTGTCGCCATCCCGTTTAGCACCTTTAACGTTGACATTTCTTTCCTGATCTGTCTTAATTACTATGTCAGTGATTTTTCCTGTTTTTTCATCAATTGTCAATTCGTCTAATTCGCCTAGTATACGGGCACTATTAGTAGCTACTTGGTATCCTCTAATATCGGCCCATAGTTTTTCTTCGCCTTTTATTAATTCCCTTTCTTTAGTCATTATTTGCCACCTAAAGTCATTAAATTTATGTCATTATTAAATCAATATTTTAAATCAATATTAATATATATTTTTATTATATATTGTATATATAATTTTTTATTTTTAAAAGTAGAATATCATCAGAAGTTATTGCCCTGGTCCAAATCATGAAGGGTATTGATATTAAATGCCAACTCAACATTATCCGTGATATATATTGTTTGATCCTGTTCCTGACTATTTGCAATCAACATATTGACACCACTAGGAACCAATCCCTCATAAACCAAGGTAGGAATGATGTTATATTCCTTAAATAACTCCTCAGGTACAGATACACACATTGCAGGTTTATTCCTTTGATAATATACTTCCAAAACATCATCAATATGATTGGAGGTTACGAAAGGCAAATCAGCCACGATTGTCATTACAACCTCATCCTCTTCGAGGTAAGTTCTATCCTGAAGAATGTCCGCCAAGTCCTCAATGTAACCCTTAGCCTTCGTTTCAATTACGATTACTGGAAAATCCTTTAAAAACTTCTGAGTCTTTGGAGTGTTCGGACTAATTGCAACAAGAATCTTATCAATATACTTGGAATTCATCAAAGCATTCAATACATGTTCAATCATTGGCTTATCATTTACCTTAATAAGTGGCTTTTCCTCATCAATATGCATACGAGTACCTTTACCACCAGCCATCACCAATGCAGTTGTCACGAAAATCACCCTATTATATAATAATGCTACGTTAATTATATTTATGTAACACATCTCTAAAAAATATTTATCATAATCATACTTTTAATCAACAAACATCATCAAAGATTTAAAAAGGAGAATTGCCATTACCTACACCAACATACTAAAAACATGAAAACTATAAATATAAATAGAAATAATTATTATATTACAAAGAACAAAAACAACGTGATTAAATATGTTAGAAAATCTTAAAACAGTATTATTACTTAGTGTATTATCCGTTATACTGATAATGATATTCGGTTTTATTGGTAAAGCAATAGGAATAGGCAGTCTTGGACTATTCATAGGATTAATAATTTCACTAATAATAAACTTCGTAAGCTATTTCAAATCAGATACAATAGCTCTTAGAGCAAACAATGCCCAGATTGTATCAGAACAGGAAGCACCAAATTTACATAGAATAATAAGAGAACTAACCACAAGTGCAGGATTAAAGATGCCTAAAGTAGCAGTCATCAGAAGCAAAGACCCTAATGCATTTGCAACAGGACGAAATCAAAGTCACGCTGCAGTAGCAGTTACAACAGGATTACTTGAATTATTAACAGAAGATGAATTACGTGGAGTATTATCACACGAACTTGGACATATCAAAAATAAGGACATCTTAATAAGTAGTGTAGCTGCAAGTATCGGATCAATCATCACATACACTGCAAGCATGAGCAGATATGCAGTCATATTCGGTGCTGGTGGAGACAACGACGGTGGTGACATCATTGGCACAATCCTCATATCAATTCTAGGTCCGCTTTCAGCTGCAATCATACAGATGGCAATCAGCAGAACAAGAGAATACAAGGCAGACGCGACCGGTGCACAAATATGTGGAAATCCTCTTGCACTGGCAAGTGCACTTAGAAAAATAGAATTTGGAGTACAACAACATCCAATGACCAATGCAAAAGCTACCGATGCACACATGTTCATCATGAACCCATTCGGTAATGCCATGAACAGTATGCAGAAACTATTTTCAACCCATCCACCTACAGCAGAAAGAATAGCAAGACTAGAAGAGATGGCAGGAAAAAAATTAGAATACTAAAAAATTAAACCCCCTCTTTTATTTTTTAAATTAAATCAAGAGATTATCTTACAATTATTAATGGAGATTCCCTCCTAAAAACAATATAATCATTTCATCGAGTTAAATTATCAATAAATAAGGTACTCAAAAAAATAGTTCTGAAATTCGTACACTATAAACTTATTTTTAATATTTGAATAACATATGTTCTTAGTTATTTATGGTACTTTTAATAAGTATTATTTCAATAAAATGGTCTTTTAACCTTAAAATACAAATATGATGATTTACATGTGTTATTTATGAATCATTCATAATATTGATATAAAAAAAGTAAATTATCCCCTTATAAAAGGGGAAATATAAAAAAAGACAAGTTTTAATCAGTTACATTTAACACTTTAGTATCCTCAAGGCGTTCATAATCATTACTGATGAATGTAGCGGTTATGTTATATTCTTTTGCTTTCATATCACTTGGTAATGTATAGTTTATTATTACCTGGTTGTCCACTACTTTTGCATAGATTACTTTACCGTTTTCGTCTTTAACTGTTTTACCGTTAATCTTGAAGACTACTTTACCCGTGTTGATGACTTTGTTCCCATCAGTTATTGTAGCTTTAAGTTGTATAGTTGAACCAGCAGTTGCTGTTACGCTTTCTGTTGTGAGTGTTGGTGCTGCTTTTTCTACTGTTATCTCTGTTTTTTCACTGGTTAGTTTTTCACACTGAGTGGATCCAGAGTATACTACATGTATAGTGGTGCCTTCTTTTGCCCAGTCATCTGGTACAATATAGTTTTCTATAGTTGCTGTACCATTTACTACTTTAGCATAAATTACCTTACCACTATCATCTTTAAGGTTTTACCATTTACTTTAAAGGTTATTTTACCTTTTGTGATGTTAGTTGCTACATCTTTTAATGTTTCTGTTCCAAATAGTATACTTGCTGTTATATTAGTAGTTTGACCTGGAGTAAACTCTGTTGTATCCACCACGAGTGAATATTCTTTTGGTGGTTCTGTTGCTATTATTGTTATATATGCTTCTGATGGTAAGTATCTTTCACTTCCTGCATATGTGAATTTTACTTCATGGATACCTGGTGTGGTTGGCGTGTAGTTATATTCAAATGAACCCCAATCCGTGTATGGTGTGATGTTTGTGGTTTCTATTTGATCTATATATACCGTCATGTAGTCAAAGGTTACTCCTGAAAATTCGGTTGAGAAGTATCCGGCTATTTTTATTGTTTGATTTGTTTCTACTTCAGCAGTATTGTTTACTGGTGGATAATTATTAATTAATATATTAATTTCTGATTCTTTTGGTACAATTGGTGTTATCTCAAGTTCATATTCAGCAGAACATGATTCATGAATATCATTACCATCAAATGTAAATTTAATTGTATGATTTCCAACAGTTAATGAACGGAATATGTATATAGCTGTATCTCTTTTTGTAAATGTAAGATTTGCAACTTCTTCATCATCTACATAGACATGTACTGGACCAGATTTTTTGTAAAACGTCACTACTGCATTCACATTTGTTCCAACTTCTGCTGTTTTATAACCCATTATCACTGAAATATTTGTTGGTATTTTTGGTTCTGGTGTTGGTATGTTGTTTTCAATTACATTATCAGTACCCCTTAATCTCCTTTTATTTTATATTTTAAAGGTATTTATGTACCCCTTTGCTTTTATTGCATTATAGAATAATATGACAAAGTAGAAAATAAAGATGTATAATAACTCATTTTTCAATTCCTGTATTCCCAAGAATATGAAATAATCAATGAAAAAATAGAACAATTAAACCAGCATTCGGCAAGATTTAATTAATGAAAATAATGGATTTAAACATTTCAAAAGAAGGATATCTAAAAAGAGAAGAGGAGGGATTGCTTATTCTAAATCCAATACTCCAAAAAGTAGTGGTACTGCTCTTCCTTCATTTATTGCTTTGGTACATATATATGCATCATAAGCACAGAATATTACATAAGCAATTCCCAGTACTAATATTAACATATATAATGTTAGATTCTGCATAAATAACATGTTCAATATGATAGGAATAAATCCCAATAGACATAAAACTATTCCTCTTTTATGCAATCCAAGATATAACTGTCCGATACCACTTAGGAAATAAAGGAGTATTCCCCCAATCAAATCCAGTAACACTGCTACGGCCATGTTTTTCTGGTTAACCGGATGATAGTATCCCCCTTGATAAGCATTTGGTCCGTTATTATATGGAACATTATGCTGATTATTAGGATATGCAATGTTTGGATTTTGCTGTTGAGCTTCTTTTCCAGGATTAGGCTGTGATTGGAATTGAGGATTGCTGTTAGGTTGAACATTGTTATCATTATTTTGATTTGCGTTTGACTGTTGTTGTGATTGTGTATTGATTTGTAAGTTACCACCGCAACTTATGCAAAATTGTGCAGTATCTTGATTTTCAAAGCCACAAAGATGACAAATTTTCATGAAATAACCTCCAATATTGTTATTTTATAAAAGAAAATATCCAATTTATAGTATATAAAGTTTACTTTAAAGCAATAACTTCATTTAGATATTTAATCAAGAGAATACTATGAATTACATCCTTAAATAAAAAAATAACATCATTAATTCAATATAAACTACAATGAACATAATAATATTAAAATAACCTACATAAGCCCCTTTATTAACATAAATGAATAATATTAATCTTTTGAATAGACTTTCAGCAAATAATGCTTTTGAAAAAAAAGGAGGATGATAAGAAAAAAATGTAAAAAAAAGTAAGTAAGATTTTAAAAATCAATTACTTTAGAATATGTTTACATATTAGAAATATGTTTTTCCATATTTATCTTGAGTATGTTTGTTTGTTTTAACCAATAACTCGATTGACTTGTCCACATGCTGCCTTTTTCTAAGGCTTCCATCATTAATGTTATTTTCTATTTTTTTGACTCCTTCTGGAGTTAACTGTGAATATAAATCATGTTTTTTGAAATATCTCAACAAATCATCTTTTGTATCTTTTTTTCCGAATACCATATCTGCTATTGACATTTTAATTCACCATGTTATCTTAACTAATTTCATATAATTTTTTTACTTTATTTATTTTTGTCTCCGATTATAGTTGAGTATAAGTAAATATAAACTTTTCTATAACAATCCTGACAATTCAATACTTGAATATTTAACGCATACTGCCCAATCAAAAAACCGAAAGGTTAAAATTAAATGTAATTTATAATTAATAATAGAGATATTTTTGTTTTAGATTAGATACGACAATATACATTCTATTTTTTTAAGGAGATTAACACGGATTTAAGAAGAGAATTTCTATATATGAAATAGATGTACTAAAAGATTATTTTTTATTGGATTGAGATTATATGAATATTGGAAAACTTGTTGGCAATACACCAATGATACAGATTGATTATGAATATGAACAAAAGAAAGGAAGTATTTACACAAAACTTGAATTCTATAACTATTCAGGAAGCATAAAGGATAGAATTGCATTATATATAATTCAAGAAGAAAGAAAAAATGGTAACCTGAAAGAAGGTCAGAGTATTGTAGAAGTTACCAGCGGAAATACAGGTATTGCATTTAGTGCCATCGGAGCCCTCTATGGCCATGACGTCCACATATTCATGCCAGATTGGGTGAGTTTAGAAAGAAGAAAACTGATTGAGATGTATGGGGCACATGTTCACCTGGTATCCAAGGAGGAAGGTGGATTTAAAAGGGCTTTGGAATTGGCAGAGAAATTTGCAAAAGAAACAGGAGCGTACAGGCCACTTCAATTTGACAATAAGTTAAATGTAGAAGCACAATATAATTCCACAGGCAAAGAGATTATAGATGACCTGCCGGATGTCAATGCATTTGTTTCAGGTATAGGAACTGGCGGCACATTGATGGGTATTGGAAAAAGATTGAAAGAAAATAATCCTAATTCAAAGATTTACGCTTTGGAACCATCCACATTATCCATACTGAAAATGGGTATGGAAGAGGGAAGTCATATGATTGAAGGAATAGGAGATGATTTCATCCCAGGAATTGTTGAAAAAGAACTGATAGATGACATAGTCTTAATCGATGACTTGGATGCCATCAATATGTCCAAGAGAATAGCCAAAGAATTTGGTTTAGGCATAGGCATTTCCAGTGGTGCAAATTTCCTGGCAAGCGTATTGATGGATGATGAAGATTTGAATATAGCCACAGTCTTTCCTGATGACAACAAGAAATACATAACAACAAAATTATCGGAAAAAATCGATGAAAATCCTGAATTGATTTCCAATAAAATCAAATTAATCGATTTTAAAGTGATATAAATCAATTAAAAAAATAATAAAATAGATGAGTATGGATGTAACCCACCTATACTCATTGTTTTACGGTTAACATTACGTTTTGAAGTATACTGCCATAGCCTCCCATACAATACACAGGTAATTGTGTAATCCTTTTTTTAAATTATTATACGTAGAATTTTTAAAATATACTTCATAAATTCAGTGAAAAAAATAGAATTGAATAATTAATTATTCATTAGGCCAAAAGCAATGTTTTGGACGTTTTGAACAAACAGGATATTACTGCCGTAAGTAACATCAATGGAATCATGTTTACTGGAAAGAGAATCATCAATAACAAAACCACTGCAATTGGCTTTTTCAATATGTTAGCCAAGAGTGCCGTTGTAACTACGGACATTGAAACTATCGGATCTATATTCATGATTATACTCATTGCATAGCCCATCGCCACTCCCGAAAATATCATTGGAAAGAAATGTCCTCCCTTCAATCCAGTTTCAATACATATATTGGTAAGCAATATTTTAGTTATACTTGTAGCAATCAGTATGAGAACACCAATCTGTACCCCACTTTCCAAGAGCATGTGGATTTGATGTTCTCCTGAAAACATGGTTAATGGCAGTAAGCTACCAGATATACCGAGAATCAATCCCCCAATAACCCCTTTTAGGATATGATTATCATTCATATTTTCAAAAGTCCTTTTTACTAGAACATTTGATGCAAAATAGAAATAGGATAAAGCTACTCCGATAAACAACAATAATACTATGTATAATGGATTTATGCTGCTTAGGTTTGCAATTCCCATTGTATGCATTCCCATTTTACTATTTGTCAAGTGATTCAATAATATGAAAACTCCAAATGAACTTAAGATAGCCGTAAAATAGAGTATGTTTTTTGATGTCTTCGGTAATTTTACATCCTCTTCATTTTCAAGCGGCTCGACAAAAGCAAACATTGGAGAAGCAAATATCGTGGCCAATGTAGCCATTACTCCTATACTCGTCAGGTCTTCCAATTGATTATTAAACCTCTTTAATTTATCGCCTATCCAAGTGCATAGACCTGCAATAATTCCAGTCAGTCCAGCTTCCGGTCCAACGCTGGCACCTACCACCAGTGGAAGCAATGCGGATAGGATTGAGACAAGAATATTATGATATGGATATCTGTGTTCTGTTTTGACTGTCTTTATTACTTCTGCTAATTCACGGGTATTTTCGCCGTATTTATGTTTAAAAAGACCAACTGTTAATCCGCCGATAAGACATGTAAATATTGTGTAATATTTGAAGTTTAAGCGTGTAGGCAGATAATCCCAGAAGAAGTTTATTCCAACATTCATTACTTTTATAAAACTCCAAATTATCAAACCTGAGATTATGCCTATCAGTATCATGTAGGAAAAAAGAAGCAGATTGTTTTTTAGTCTTTCCATTGAAATCACGTGGTTCCTAGATTTTTTTGTTATGCTTTATTCGCTCCTGCATTATACACATTCTACCTTTACTTCCACCCATCGGATTTATGGGTGTTCCGAGCGAATTCATGCATCTTGCCATCATTGTTGCTCCCTGTGCCAGTGCATCCTCCACAAGCAGTATGTCATCAAATTCGTCAGATAAGTATTCTTCAATGTATCGTATTTTGTTTGTGGTTATTCCTGCACGTCCTGTTATTGCAAGCGTTGAATGAGGTGTTATTAAATTCATTTCATTGGACTTATCGATTAATCGTTTGATTAGGTATGCATAGAAGTCATCAATTTGTTCGGAGATTATCTTTGGGTTTTCGTCGAGAATCCTCTTGAATTCCATTATCAATTTTTTTTCATCATTTATCCTGCAGCCGATTAACTTAACTTTTGAGTTGATTCTTTTTTGTTGATATACACTTACACATCCATATTCCTCGACGTCAGCAGGTACTTCATTTATATCAATATTTTCATGCAATTTAATCGTATCTTTATGAAGTTTATACACATTTAATTCATCATCAAATTGATTAAAATCAACATCTATCGTTGAATGAATATTTTCTATTACTCCACAGCCCCTAAGTACAATATCCATTATTCCACCGGCAAGACCTATAAAGTTACATGCAACCTCAGCATAGGGCCGTGAGTCATCAACAATCTGGCCAGCAAGTGTCGTTCCCATATCCACAGACACCACAGGATTCCTATATTCTATGGATGATGACTTTGATGCCAGCTTCATTCCCGCAGTTACCAGTTCACTTTCCATCTCATTAGAGACAACTCCGCTTAATTGCAGGGAGGATATGCCCACTACTGATCCGTCAAATTCAATATTGTTAAAAAAAGAGTATTTTCGTATATGTTCAGGAATATTATCCAATGTGAATGGTGCCGTCATCTGTGAAGGTTTAACTCCTGCAGACAGACAGGCGGATGATAATGCTTGTATGATGTAATTTAATTCCTCATCGGATGACAATACAGCTACGACGCCCGTTGACCTGACTACAAAGTCCAACTCATCCACAGTCATTTCCACTTCAGATAGTGATTCCAGTATCAGATCACGTATGGCCTCAACTATAGCCTCCTTGGATAAGCTCTTGTTCCATATTGTGTGTCCAAATACTGTTTCACCATCGTATGGATTTCGGATATCCCTAGTTAGCTTAACTAATTTAACAAGTTGGAATGATTTGTTATTTTTAACATTACTTGTTGTTATGATGGATTTAAGAGTGGTATTTCCTAATTCTACAGATAGTACCGTGAAAAATTGGTCTTTGATAACTTTCTTATCCGCCTTAACTATGGATACCTTTTCTATTGACATAAATATCAGAGTAAGTTTTTATATGGATGATTATCCGAAGGAGTTATTCCTATTGATTCATTTGCTTCTGCTATAAACATGTCCGTCATTGCACATGCGGTAAATGCCATACGAGTATTTTCAATTGGACCGAATAGTACAAAGTCTCCACCGACCATTTGTTGAACTATATTTGCTCCTATATCACATACAGGCCATACTTCCTTGTATTCCTTTTTGTATTGTTTTATCCATTCCCATGCGGAAGGTACGTTGTGTACTCCACTACCTGCCGGATAACCCCATATACTTTTTTCTTTGAGCGTTGCCTTAATTGCAAGTCCTCCCCCTTGACCTAAAGGAGTTACAGCAACGTCCATCAATGGCTTTGTTATTCCACAATCGGATGCTATTTCAAGAAGTCCTTTGTCCATTATTCCAGAGCCATCTTCCCATAGACTTATTTTACCATCAACACCCGGCTGTGTTGGGTTGAAACCTAAAATGATGGATGAAGTTATATCCGATTGTGTTAGTGAAGTTATCTCATCCTCATCTATAGACATGTTTATTGAATTGTATATAGTACGTTCTGATAAGCCTGACTCCGTTACAAACTCTGCACCTGCCATACGTGCATCAGCTGATGTTGAATCTATCAAAAATGGTGAGTTTGAAATGTCAGCAACGAAATCGATGTATTTTGTTAATGCCTCAGGAGTAGCTCCGAATACCTGTACTATATTTGGATTTCCAGTCTTGTCGGTCATCTCATCCATGATGTTCAATAAATCCTCCGCTTTGGATTTGTCAAACTCCCCCTTCTTTTCATCGGATATTATATTGTGTCCGGCATAGAATATTGTTCCCGCAAGTGCGGTTGGATATTCCCCAGGTTGTCCTCCAACTTTAACACCATATATGTCAAATACTTCCTGTTTTTTCTCAAATTTAAACATAAAATCATTCCTTTCCAGTTAAATTATCTTTAATTTCATGAGTATTATAATAAGAAGCAATGCAAATATTACTCCATATAATACTCCTACCTCACGTCCTATGGATTTTCCAAGGTTTTGTGAAAATTCACCGCGTGTTTCTTCAAGTCTTTGTTCAAATTCATCCAATCTATCATTGATTGATTCCATATTATCATCCTTTGACATCTAAATACCACCCTTATAATATATTATCGGCAATAATATGACAAGACATGTGATTATAAATCCAACCACTATTCCCTTTAGGCGAGTTTCTCTAATACCACTGGTCAATCGTTCATTTCTTCCAATAAGTTGTGTCTTATATTCCACGGTATTGATTATATCTGTGATGTTTTCCATGTTTTTCTTCATAATACCAGCAATCCCTTAAATATCAGTATTAATACGATAATCAGTGTGAAACAAAATCCTATGACTATTCCTTCCATTCTACCCGCATAGTATCCTGATGAGAGCCTTTCCATTGCAGCCACTTCATTTACCTGCCCTTTGATGTAGCGTACTCTTGACTCGATATGCTCCAATGCTACCTGGCTTGAATCTACAGCACCGACATTTATTTCTTCAACATAATCATCCACTATTTCATCAGTTTCTTCTTCCTTAACATCATTTAATTCAACAATCATTGCATCCTCAGAGTATGCTCCAGGATCATTGGCTATGCATTCCTGAATCTTTTCTTCTATCTCATCCAGGTTTTCATTATTAATCATGCTTATTAGCGTGACCTGATCTTGGAAACGTTCAACTGCATCTACCGAGAGGTTTTCGACAAACGGTATGGCACCAGGTGACCCCAGTATTACCTTCTTTTCCGGATCTATTCCGTTTTCATACAATGCTTCCATTGTTTTACCGGTTATATGACCTTGAACTTCACTTCCACATACTATCAGAAATCTTATGTTGGAATTTGATATGACATTTGCAACTACCTTTTCAATACCCAGGTTTTCTGTGTGAAGGGGTCCTGCTATACAAGCACCGCGATTGACGACTTCCTCATTCATCTTTGAACCCAATGTAACAACTGCAACTGGACATTGAATATCACCGACGTCATAATCCCCTGTTTCAAGTGGCCATCCTTCTACAACATCCTTCTTTTGAACCATTTATATTCACATCCAATTAAATTATTAATATAATAAGTATCAATGCCAATATTACTCCTATGATAATATTGGTTATTAATCCCTCGTTTAAGTATATTCCTTCACGATTATCGCATGAGATCCTTGAAGTTGTACGTGGATCGAGTGATGATTCCAAATCTTCTATAGCATTTTCCAACCTGTCAAGTTCATCGTTTATCTTATCAAAGTCTATAGAAGAGGACTTGTTTATTTTTTTATCTGACTTTAAGCCAATGGTATATGTGTCCGTATCGAGTATATAATCATCATCTATTATTATTACATTACTTGTCATAATAACCACCTTCATCTCCTTTGGTCCAGAAACCATGATATTTTACTTCGGCTGCCTGTCTTAATGAGTATTCATAATATTTCCTAAAGGTTATAATCCATCCTATTATGCTTATTACAAGATATATTATGTATTCTGTTGTGCTTAAAACTCCAATTATGGAGAGTATTATGAGCATTAAAAATGTGTTTGATAATGCAAGGGTTAATGTTCTTATCTGATCCTCGTTAGAACCCATACAGGAGTTGTATGGATTTTGAATTGCCATCACACACATAAATAGAATCAATAATATCAATCCATTGAATATTATGTCTGTAAAAATCATGCTTGGACTGTATGTTGATGTCATGAATGTGGATAATGCCATTATTGCCATGTTAGATGCCATGGATAATCCTATAAATGAACGCGTTAATATTTCAATTTCTATATTGAAGACGTATCTGCATATCAAGGATATAATCCATGCAATAATGATGGAAAATATTATCGATAAAACAGGAAAGAGCAAATCGTTTCCAAGATAATTTGAAACGGACATTGCCGTAATCATCGCTACAAGCCCACATGTAGCCAACAGATACACAATTGATGGTATTCCTGTTCCCAGGCTATAATTTCCGATGTATCTTAATGTATTTGTTCCCATGATAACTGCAAGAATGACTGCTATTATTGAAAATACGGCACAGGATGTGTAACCGGTAAGGTATATTGACAATAGTCCAACAACCAGTGAAACAAGCAGAATTATCTGCTGAGGTATTACATCATCAGCCATAAATTAAGCCCCCTAATATAATAATGTATATTACTGCAACAAGTATTGATGTTAAAAATGATGCCATAAATCCTGATTTGATTTTTGACTTGAATTTTTTATCGAAAAATCCCTGTATTGTTCCACCGATATTGTATGAGGACATTACCGCCACTACAAAAAATACAAGCAACGTCAACAGTGCCGAGATGATTCCTGCCTGATTTATATAGCTGACAGTGGAGGTTAATACAGTGTATATTGTTACATACAGTAGGCTTCCTCCCAATCCACCAAGTAATGATCCGATTAATCCACTGATAAATGATATTGTAGGAATACCATGACCGGTGGTTCCGGGACTTACGTATTCTTCCTGTTTGAATGAGGTCAGGGGATCTTTCTTGAATGCTGAAGATGCTATTGTAACTCCAACACCATACACGTGAACGAGATTGGAAAAGAACATGGTTATTGCCATCATAAGCATTGAAGCGGACATTCCTGACAGAAGTACAATCGGGATAGGATTGCCAATAACTGAGCTTGTAACCAGTATTCCCGTAATTCCCATACCTATTGTTATCATCGGCGCCCCTGTAGGAACTCCTGCAGTTGTAGATAATGCAGCCGGCGCACCACCTACCGGAATAAAATGAACTCCTACCCCAATTAATGTCTGGGCAATTATTAATAGAATTAATGTTGATAACATATTTTTCCTCAATTATTTTCTTTGCTTACTTGATTGCTAATTCCCATAGAGATGAGAATTAATCTTGATATTTTCCATATTTATTACGTGCTTTTCTTTCTAATAGATAATTAAATACTGTTATGATTATTACTAATATGATACTTACAATAAATGCATAGTTAACCGTAAATACTGTGGTTGTCCAGAAGCTTAGGAATATGACTACTCCAAATGCCAATCCAGTCAATGGTCCGGCAAATTTTGAACAAAAATGCAATACGTCTATTGAGTTATTTGAACCCATACTTGACATTCTTGTAATGTTACCACTAGTTGATACTGGAAGTCCTGAACCGAATTCCTGATTCTGGTATAATTTTTCGGCTCCGTAATGAATATCACCAACAGCAGATCCTATGGAACCTAGAGTAATTCCCATGAATGCTGTCACTATCGGCAAGGACAGGTTAACTGATGGAACCAATAAATATACCATGACGTATGATAACATCAATATTGAAAACAAGGTGACAAATGCAAAAGCCATCATTGTAGGTACATGCTTATATAACATATCCATAAACAATGGTTGATTGTATAATGATTGACTTGTGATTCTGCCCATGTATGATGTTATGGACAATATTGTCTGTACAATAGTCGCCAGAATGCTTGAAATGAAGATTGCAAGCAGAACGTTTACGTTACTTGATAAAAAAGCATAACATAAACTGCCCGCAATTACGGACATGCACCCTACAAGTAACGGTTCACCAGATATTGCACGGTTAAACAGCTTATGAAGCTTACCTACCTGGGGAGCCAGCTGTACTTGACTGTTAGGATTGCTGGTTGATGCCACATCACTTTCCAGGTCCTCGAATATACCGGCAATTACAGCAATTAAGCCCATGAATGTAACTAACAGAAGATTTGATAGTATGTCCATATAGTTACCCCATCGTCAGTTATTTTGCATATTTCTCGATAGCATTTTCTACTTTGTTGATTATTTCATCCAGTTTTTCCTGAGTACATGTTTCCCCACGGATAACATCCGTGATTAAATCCACGATGATTCCTTTAGTTTCAGGGTGTTCAGGCATTACTTCCGTTGTTTTGACGCCTATTCTTGCAAAGTCTTCGAAGTCAACAGGATATTGAGCTATGATGATTACTGGTTTATTGATATTTCTTAAGACATGACGTGCTTTATATATAATATGATTTTTCACTCCCCCGAAGTGAATCAGTACTATATCATGTCTGTTCATTTGAGAAATTTCCTTTGGAGTTACACCAAATAATCCTTGACCTCCACCTGATGGAGTGTCTTTAGGTACACCACTACCTGCATCCAGTACAAGAGTACTTGTCTGAATATTGGCTTCACGTAATGCAAATGTAATTTCACATACCGGTTTTGTAATATGCCTACGTCCAGGACTCATAGCTACGGCCAGTAAGTCATCACCACATTGAGCATAAGTTCCACGTTGAGCTATACCTCCACCTTCACCGATACCCCTTGTTTCACGGCAATCCACTATATGTGTACTTTTTCCTATCATAATAAGACACCTTTATTTATTGAATTTTTTATTATATTTAAATATATGATTTTTATCAGTATTATTATTTTTTCTTTTAAAAAAGGATTTTTTGATTAAAGTATTATTTAATCAAATCCACCTATCATTTATTTTTTAAGTAGTTAAGCATTAAATATATTTTTTAATAGAATTAAGGAAAAATACACTTTAATCAAATTCAAATAATTCCCTAATTATAATATGATTTAATCGATACATCATACATCTTCATCAGATTACCTGTTTGAATAAAAAGTTGAAGTCCATCAATCGATACTATTAAAACTTATTATTTAGATATAATTATCTATGCAAATTATGGCTGATGTTGGAGGTATACCCGGTAAAAATTGCAGGGGTTTTTGTAAATACTGCTACTTTAAAACAGTTACAGAAACGAAAGTACTGGGTTGTAAACATTGCCCTCCAGGACAAATTGGATGTAGTCACTGTACTACGGAAACGAACATGACAAGGGATTATTTTCCTGCATATCAGGTATTGTCATCACTGCAGACAAACATATTCCAAACACAACTGCCAAAGGATACTATGGTAAATATTACTGGTGATGGAGATGTTAGCTGTTACCCTGAATTGTTGGAACTTACCCGTGGAATATATGACATGGGTCTATCAACACATCTTGGTTATACAAGTGGTAAGGGAATAGATGATGCATCCATCGTTGATAAGCTAATAAACAACAATGTTGTTGAAACAACATTCACCACTTTTTCAACGAATCCGGAATTAAGAAGAGAATGGATGTATGATCCTACACCTGAAGCATCAGTTGAAGCACTACAAAGATTCTGTGAATCATGTGATGTGCATGCGGCATCGATAATCATACCAGGCGTGAACGATGGTGAAGAATTGGCACGTACCTGTGAAAACCTTGAAAGCTGGGGTGCAAAAGCGTTGATACTCATGAGATTTGCAAATAGCCGTAACCAGGGATTGATATTGAGCGATAAACCTATAGTTCCGGGAATAGTCGAACAGGACATCCACGAATTCGAACAACTAGTTAAGGATACTGCAAAGGAGTACAATCTGAAGGTAACGGGAACTCCCCTGTGCGACCCTGATAACGACAGTCCATATGCTATAGCAAAAAGCAAGAATAGAGAATACCTCGATATACTCACACCAATAAAGGCGGAAGCTACCATTATTACCAGTAAAATATCAGCCCCATATATAGAAAAGGTATTTGATGAACTTGGAGCATCAGAACACGTCAACGTCATCGCAACCCAACAGGAGATAGCATGTCTGATAACGGCAGAGGATCTGGAGGAAATTGATTTGAATGAGGTTAAGGATACTGTGATTATACCTGGTAGATGCTTCGTTCATGACATGGTTGCAGAGGAAATATTCAGAAAGGATGGTAAGTTCAGATTGATACACCGCGGTCCGGATATGTTGACCTATGATGGAGAGATGAGTGGAACACTATCCAAAAATGACGTTCTGAAACATGAACTAATATCATTCGAGGATTTGATAGAGCTTATCAATTATATGGGTGTAAGAATATAAATGATATGTCAAGAATAATTAAAAAGGTAGAAGGAAGCGTGTAGATGAAAGGTAAACTAATTGGGGACATAATGGTAGTTAAAAAAGTACCGGATGATATGGATGAATTAATAAATAGGCCCTATGTTAATAAAATAGTTAAATTAGGTAAGATTCATGGTCAGAAACGTGAACCGGAAGTTGAACTGCTTTATGGTGACAGTACAGAAACAATTCATAAGGAAAATTACTGTAAGTTCAAGTTAGACGTAGCCAAGGTTATGTGGTCCAAGGGAAACACCAATGAAAGAAAACGTATGAGTACCCTTCCGGAGGATGATGAAGTAATAATCGACATGTTTGCGGGTATAGGATACTTCACAGTGCCTATGGCCGTACATTCCAATCCGAAAAAAATCTATGCGATAGAGATTAACCCCAACTCATATCACTTCTTATGTGAAAACGTTAAATTGAACAAGATAGATGATATTGTAGAGCCGATACTCGGTGACTGTTCAAAGCAGGAATTTGATCACATCGCCGATAGAATCATGATGGGTTATATCGGAGGTACACACCACTACCTTGATAGCGCCATGAAATATCTGAAGCCCGGGGGAATAATTCATTATCATGAATCAACTCCAGAACCAATACTATTTGAAAGACCTGTCGAAAGAGTCAAATGTGCTGCCGAAAAGGTAGGAAGACAAATAGAAGTACTTAATAAAAGAAGCATCAAGAAGTATTCCCCAGGTGTTTACCATACCGTTGTGGATATAAGGGTATTCTGATTAAAAGTATTCCTTTCGGTAATATAAAGACAATACTTCCAAATACTGGAAATAGGAACATGTTCTTATATTTCATACAATCCATGAGCTCATGGCATAAAACAAATGACTAACCTCCTCACCCCAATTATTTTTCTTTTAGAGAATTTATTAAAAATTATGAGGATATTTAAAATAATAGCCCAGATAATATCAACATTTAAATAATGATTCATACAATAGTTATTATTATAGAATATATAGGAGACAATGATAATTATGTCAGAATTACCAATGGCACCTGTTAAAAGAATTATCCAACAAGCAGGTGGAAAAAGAGTCAGTGATGAAGCAGTAGTTGAATTAATAAAAGTGCTTGAAGAGTACGGAGTTGAAATCGGCGCAATTGCAACTAAGCTAGCAAACCATGCCGGACGTAAAACAGTTACTGCTGAAGATATTAAATTAGCAATACAATAAGTAAAAATGAAGTATATGTTATTCGTAACATATACTTATTCCTTTTAAAGAATCTCCTTTT
>ODAI010920156.1_pt1 | contig 23883 bp, 19 predicted proteins | sample 1539321 | NCBI WGS metagenome assembly ODAI01 (sample SAMN02144231, study PRJEB22623) | gut metagenome | biome: sheep rumen | host: Ovis aries | place: New Zealand | reverse complement strand
TGTGGCTCCAGAATTGACTGATTCATGTACAAAAGCTAATGATGGTAAGAAATGTAATGAGGAGCAAAGATTATATGAAGATTGTTTAACTAAAGTAAATCCTGAGAACATAGCAGTTTCAGTAATCGCTTCATATGAATTTACATGAGATACAAGTTATACTCCCGCATTAGAAAATCCTAGAGTATTTGTATGGAGATCTAATAAACAAGAATTAGTATTACCAATGGTTATCGCAAAAATCCTTGAAGAATGAACTCGTGAGAATAATCGAAAAGAAAAATATGATGCATTCCTTGGATTAAAAGGATTATCCATGAAAACTTCAACAGCATTGATTAAAGAAGTTTTATCTCAAAATTTTATAACAAATTCTGAAGAAATTGAAGATTATCGTCGAAATTTTGAAGATGCTAGGGTTGGATATATTGATGATACGTATTATTTCTTAGTTTGATGATTCGCTGGATTCTTAAATAAGGATGGTAAAGTTGCTACTTTAGGTTCTTTGTAATGAATTACAACTAAAAATATAATAAAGGCTGACTTACGAGTTAGCCTTTTTAAAAAAGACATCAGAGAATCCCCTTTTGTCTTTTTTAATATAGATATTTTTCCTGGAAGTTAAGAACCCAGATAGCTATATATATAATAATACCCATTAACATAAAAAGCCACAATAGACATCCGATATCAAGTATCTTATCTACATATTTACTTTCATGAGTTAGGAATATCTTTATAAATAGCTTTTTCCACCAAGGACAAGAATCCAAATCAAATGGTAGTTGCCCATGACTGGATTTTTTCCTTTTTTTTATTCGTTTAGAATTTGTTTTTTTGTTTTTCATATGCTTAAGATTTTGTTTATAGTAATAGCTTAAAAATAGTTTCCAAAAAATCAACTATTAAAAAATATCCCACCTCCACGGAGACGAGATATTTTTCCCTGTTTAGCCTTTTGTGAAAAAAGGGTAATTAATTTGTAGTAAAATAAATTAGAATTGCAAGAGATTTTTTATGTTTTGAGTAATTAGTTTCCCTAGGTTATAACTAACTTATCTACTAACAACTTTAATCATCAAATAAATCATTACTAAATTTTTCGTTATCAACATCGATATTTTTGTCAGAATCTAGCTTTTTATCTAGCAAATCATGTACCTTTTGTAAATATTTATCATCAACATGTGTATATATTTGAGTAGTTTGTATCGAAGAATGCCCTAACAAAGCCTGAACTGAACGAATATCAGCCCCCCTACGCAATAGCGATGTAGCGAAAGAATGACGAAGTGTGTGTGGTGTAACTTTCTCTGTTATTCATACTGATTCGGCATATTTTTTGACTAAACTTTCTATAGTATTTCTAGACAATGGCTGTCCATAACTGTTTCAAGATAATGAAATAAATAAATATTCTGAATCATCTGCACGCGAAAGAATATATTTCTTTAGTTTTTCTTTAGCATCTTGTGTAAGGAATACTGAACGTAATTTAGAGCCTTTTCAGATAACTGAAAACTGATTTTCACTAAGTTTTATATCTTTTGTTTTTAGTGTAATTAATTCTGTTACACGAAGCCCAGTTCCATATAAAGTAGCCAAAATTGCTTTATCACGAGCTATTTTTAATGGATTTTTTTCAAATATTCAAGGTGCCTCTAAAATATCTTGAACTTGCTCTTCTGAAAGATATGAAACTCTTCTAGGAGGGATTTTGGCTAAATCAATTTTTTCAGGAGAAAGTGTTTCCACATCATTACGAAGCATAAATTTAAAAAATGATCTAAGTCCAACTGCGTGATAATTTACTGTTTTTGGGCTAAGACCTTGTTTTATTAAAAATGTTCTGAAATCTTGTATATGCATCATTTTGATTTCACTGGCATCTATATCTCAAATATAGTTAATAAAACGATTTATTCGAAGTGAATAATTTTCTATAGTTTTTGGTGATGCATTTTTGGTATATTGAAGATAATTTACAAACCTCTCCAAATGAGAACTCAATGTATTGGAAAAAGAGTAGCCTACTAATTTTTTATCTATTGAATCTTTGTTTTTTACTCTTATCATCTATTACTTATAAAATCTATAACAAAAGCCTTTCATACAAAAAAGTCTGATTTATCCTTTATAGTAATAAATTAATTATTACTTACAATTCAAAGTTTTTAATATTTATATTAATTATCTTCTCCATTTATAAGATCTAGTAATTCATCTTTTCACTCAAAATCATATTCTTCCTTAAAGCTACTTTGTGTGAATGATTCAACATCATCACCTCCACCTATATATCTTTCAATTTTAGACCTTATTCATATGATCTTTGAATTTAATTCTTCAAAGTTCTCCTGCATATTTTCTTCTCCATTCTCAATTCCAAATTGATAGTTATCACATAAATTAATTATTTGAAGTGAATATTTTATTAATTTTTTATCTTGATTATCATCTCATAAAGTATAATATTTTTCTGCTTCTGACTTATATTTTCAGATTATTGTTTCAATTTCTTCGGGGGTTATAGTTATTTCTTCTTCTGTTGTTTCTGGAACCACTAGACAATCATCATCTGTACAAGTATATGGCTCTGGCTCTACTGAAATTATATCTCTTTTATCATTTCAGGCTACAGGTGGCTCAATATCGTCTTCTCACGGATTTCGGTCTGGGAATTCATCAATTTTAGGGTTATCGTGTTTCTCTTGTGTTGTATATCCTGAATCCACTGTTCATTCTATTGTTTTTTCTGTTTCTATTTCTAAATCTCCTATTGTTGACTCAATAGGTTCATCTCATGAATAATGATCTTCTATTTCCGATCATGTATACTGAGCCACACTTCATTCTTTTGTTGGGGTCTTTTTTGTGGGGAATGCTAACACTGCTACAGCCCCTGCCAATATTAAGACCATAGCCATAATTCATACAGTTTTTTTATTAAAAAATCATGAATTCAGTGGTACGTTTTTAGGGACAGCTTTTGAATTATCTGAATATTGAGGATTACTATTCAATTCTGAATCTAATATTTGATCCAATGATAATGTGGAAATTCCTATATCTTTTACAGCCTTATCTGTTTTTTCTTCGTTATTTTCTGCAGATATGGATTCACTTAAATCATTTACCTGATCTATTTGATTCTGCTGTAAATCTTGATTGTTACTATTTTCATCATTGTCTTTTTTTGTGGATTCTTGTAAACTACCATCTTTTATTGTTGTTACATCATCTAAATTATATGTTGAGGCTGTTTGATTGTCTAAAGACTCTGAAAACTCTAATGTTTCTGTTTCTTTTTGAGTTTCTGTATTATTATCTACATTCTCTGCAATATTATCTTCGCGATCTTCTTCCTTTTTATCACTCATAGCATCTTCATATTCTAGTGTAAAATCTTGAACATCAGTTTTTCAGTTTTTTTGATCATCATTTGCTATTCATGCTTGACTTTCTTCTTGAATTAAATTTATTTCATTTAAATCTTTTACATCATCTTGTTGCATCTTATAATTATATTCACTATTTTCTTCATCTTTTTCTGCACTTGGGGTCTCTAAAGAAAAATTGTCTGAAGAATCTCACAACAAATCTCATATTTCTGGTTGATTTTCTGACTTAGAATCATTCTCATCTTGTAAATTAAAATTCATAACAAAATCATCTGGTGTATTATCTTGATTTTCTGTGATTTCATTATTTATTTTTGTTTGTGTTAAGTTATCATCGCTAAATTCTTGGTTATTAGTTGAATCTTCTATTGCTATTTCTTGATTTAATTCTTTGTCTGTTCTTTCAGCTGAATCTTTTTCATTCCCTATTTCTGAAGGAGTTTCTGGAACATTAACTGTATTTTCTAAATTTTCTTCATTTTTTTCTTCTAATGAATTTTCTTGAGCTGAGGGTAAATCGATTCCTATATTTTCTGAACCTTCATTTATGGTCTCTTCTCTCTGAACTAAATTTTCTTTGGACTCTATAACAAGATTTTTTTCATTCATTATTTCATCATGTTCAGTTTTTACATCTTGATTTTCTTTATCAATATCATCGTTATCTTTTAATCCTGTTTCAGTGTGATCATTTCAATCGGTAGTATCATCAAAAGATATACTAAAATCATCTCATTTAGACTGTAATTCCTCTTCATCTCAAAATTTTTCATCTGATACATTTTCATCTATTTTTTGATTTTTTTCTTTTTCTACAGATTCTGAAGAATTATCATTTTCAGTATTATCTTCCAAATTACTGTTTAAATCAAGTGTTTCTTCTTCTGTTTCATATCATATTTCTTGATTATTATTTTCTTTCTCTTCTTCATTTAAAGATATCTGCTTTTCTACTTCATTATTTTCTTGTTGATTTTGAAGATTTTCAGTTTCATCTTCCAATGAAATACTAAATTCTTGATTATCCTGTTCTTGCGTTTCTGATTCTTCTTGATTGTCTGACTCCTCTGATTCTACTTGATTGTCTGACTCCTCTATTTTATTTTCTTCGTAATATGGGATTTTATTTTCACTATTGTCGTTTCCTTCTTTATTCTGATTATTTTCATTTTTATCATCTTTTATACCAATAGATGAAATATTAGATTCTGTATTCTGATTTTTATCAAAAATGCTATCTAAGTCTTGAATATTTATGTTACTCTCCTGAAGATCTCAATCAATGCTGTCATCATTAAATCCTAGATCTATATCTTGTCCTGGATTTCATAAATTTCACTCTTTATTCCTTTCATCTAAATTTAATTCTATTCATTCAGATTCTGTTTTATTATTATCTTCTTCTCATCAAAAATCTAACGTAAAATCGTTTCAAGTCTGGTTTGTAGTAGCTTGATCATTTTGTGATGTTTGAGCTGTTCAAACTGGATTAGTATTTTCATCAGGCATTCTATCCAACATTAGTTTATAAATCATCTACAATTATATTCAAAATGTCAAATAATGCAAAAAATCTGGGACTTTTTTCAAAACAATTTTCACTAATTGATAAGATTAAAAAAAGCTCCACACTATCGTGAAGCTAATTTTTATAAATAGACTATCTTTTCACATAACTAAGCAGCTTTTTAGTAGAATTATAACCAATTGTTTAACTATGTAGTTTCTCCCGTTCTTCATCTCTGTCGTATAAATCATAACGTTCTTCATCATTTTCGCATTCTTCCTCTACTTCTTCCTCTTCTCGGTCATGAAGTATCTGCATAAATTCCCATTTTTCTATTCATCTGAAGTATTTATAATCATCTTCTCATATATCAGCTCATATATCAGCTCACAAATTCAACAATAAATACAGTATTTCCTCATCTAATTCCCAGCATTCTGAATAACAATCATATAGGATAGATGTATCCATTCAATAGAAAATAGGTCATTTATTAAAGAAAAGGAATTCTGGTCCTTCATCATCTTCATCATCTATTTCACAACCATTTTCTAAAAAAGTCTTAAATCTTTCAAAAGCTCTCGCGTTAGCTTCCTTAAATGCAGGATGTTGATCTATTCAATGTTCTTTAAAAATAATGTACCATCATTGTATTATCAATCTATAAATAATTTCCTCCGTCATTTCACATTTATCAAGAGCTTTTTTAAATGTCTCGAAGTCAATACAATCAAAGAGATCTCATTCATACGATTTAACAAAGTCTAGCATACATTCTGCTTCTATTATTTTTGCTCTATCTATAAGTCATTCAAATGCATCTATAATTTCTTTTCGTTCTTCATCACCTATTATAGTTTTAGATTCATCATTAAAAAATTTAAGAAATTGTTCTATTACTTTTGATGCCTCTTTACTATCATTTCAGTCACAATTATTTAATTTCTCTATCAAAGTTTTTCTTTCTCTCTCTTGTTCAGCATCTCTTTCTTTCTCTTGTTGCTCTATTTTTTTCTTATTAAAACTTTCGATTAAACTATTCGCGTAAGTTTCTGCAGCTATCTCTGCATTTTTCTTTTTCTCTTGAGCAGCCTTAATCTCTTTTTCATAAAAGATACGGTCTGCCATACTTAATTTCTTGTCTGTCATTGTGATATAATCTATAATGTAAAAATATTCGTATATCTATATATAAATATATTCATAAAAATGTCAAGCTGTTTTTGTATTTTTTACTAAAACAAAAAATCAGACTTTTCAGCCTGAATTATCCTCAAGAAGGGAGGGAATTGAACCCACGTTTCCGGCTTCGGAGACCAGCGTGCTACCATTGCACCACCTTCTTATTTTTATTTGAATTAACGGTAAATTATCACATATTTCTTGCAATTACAGCTCATCGAATATCCAAGTCATTTCTTATTTCATGAATTGTTTTCGCCAATTCTGAAAGAGTTGAGCCTGTAGTTGTCACATCGTCAACTAATAAGACTGTCGCTCAGTTTGGCAACTGAGATAAATCTTCAATATGAAATACTCATTTCAGATTTTTCTTTCTCTCTTCACGATTTAGACGGAGTTGAGAAACTGTATAGTTCTTTTTCGAAGCCAGTTTTAACATAGGAATTCAAAGCTCGTTTGCAAGTCATTTTGCCAAAAGTTTGGATTGATTATATCATTTCTCGTAATATTGCCTTCTCCAATGAGATGGAATATAAGAAATAAAAATCTGATTATTTTCAAGTTTGGATTTTAATTGTTGATTAGTTTGAACTAATAAAGCTAATTTTTGCGCTAAAAATCATATTACATCCTTTTTATGAGCAAATTTTGCCTTAAGAATCAGCCTTTTAGCCAATCATTTATATGCAAATCAAATAATAATTCATTTCAAAACCTGACTTTCTGCACAGGATTTACAAGTTTGAGAATCTGGAGATTTTTGATGACAAAACGGACAAATTTCTGGATGAGAATAAAGCTCTCTTTTACATCCAGAACATAAATATTCTCATTTTTTTCAGCATCATGCACACATACGAGGGAATAGGAAGTCCAACAACATGTTAACAAATTATATTTAAATTTTTAATAGAAAAAACGAACTCATTTAAGTTCGTTTCTCCTGGAATTATTTTACTGAAATAATTTTTACATCTTTTCTTTCATTATTTAATCTCATTTTCACTGTATCTCATGCTTTTTTACCTCTAATGGCTTGTCATACAGGGGATTCAAATGATATGAGAAAGTCTCCATTATGTTGGTACTTTACCTCTCAAGTTCATACAATTATTACTTCACATGGATCATCATCCTCTATTTGAACTATAACCCTTGATCAAAATCATACAATCTTTTCACTTGCTTTCTTATCTGAATCTATAATTTCTACTCCATCAATCAATTCTTCAATCTGCTTAATTCTTGAGTTGATTAAGTCCTTTTCTTCAAGAGCATTTTTGTAATCAAAGTTTTCAGAAAGATCTCAAAGCTCTTTTGCATCAGCGATCTGCTCTAGCACTGCTGGAAGTTTGTCTTGTTTAAGTTCCTGAAGCTCTGCAATGAGTTTTTCATATCATTCTCTACTAATTGTTTTAGTTGCCTCTACCATATTTTTTTGAACAAGAATAAAATATTATTTATGAATTATTAATTATTTAAAAAATCTTCCCCAGAATCCAAGGATATGTCTCTTCCATTTATCGAATGCATGAGAAATTAAGTCTGTAGCTACTTTAAATCATTGATGTGAACTTACTACAAATTTATCTCCATCGGAGATAAACACAAAATCAGATTCATATTTTCACTGCTTATTTTTTGTAATTGTGTACTCTATTGTAACTTTTGCATCTGGATTTTTAGAATAGATTTTTTTAAGAACTGCTTGTGATTTATTTGTAATTTGAAACTGCACCAATTTTTTGATATCTGCCTGCATAACTTCTGAAACATCAACGAATCTTTCCTTTAGTTCAGTCACATTTAATGCATTTTCTGCCATTTTATTTGGGATAGTAAGTAAAAAAGATTAACTAAATTAGTAATAGATAAAAGCATTCAAAATTCAATGGAAAATCAGATTTTAAAAAGTTATTTTTTATGTGTAAGTTTATATCACTCTTTTACTCAATCAAATAGTCATTTAACGATTTTGAATCTATCTTTACCTCAAAATAAGATTGCTTTAGTTGTAAGCCAAATTAAACATCAAGGTAATCAACACAAATAAAATTGATAAAGCTGATTTTTATTTCAGTGCTTTTTGGTAAATAAGAATCGGTTCCTTGCTTTTTGTTTTGCTTGAGAATAAGAGCCAATTCGTGCTTGTTCAAGTCTAGTTTTATCTCTTTCATGATGAATCACTTTTAAATCTGAGAATACTCGTAATTGAATTCATTTTTCGTGTAAAGATAAAGTATAGTCCAAATCTTCACTAATTCGAGCAATCTGTTCATCATATTTTGCTTTTTTAAGTGTAGAAGCCTTACTAAAGATTCAGTTTCCACTAAACATTTGGATTTGTGCTTCTTTTTTTTCATTGAGTAAATGGAGAACTGGACGCGATTGCCAATAATCGAAATAAGAAAATCATTGATTCTGGATTTGATTTGTATCTCTGTAATATAAACTGGGCAAAATCACACATTCAGATTCAGTTTCTGCCGTTTTCTCTTCCCGTTTTTTCAAAGATTTTTCCAAAAAATCTGATGTAACTTCATTATCATCATCAAAAAGTTGGATAAACTCCCCTTTTACTTGTTTTAATCAAAAATTACGCACATAACTAGCTCATCAATCATGGTTTGGATCAAAATCACTATTATTATTTGTAATAAAACTTGTACGATTTATGATTTTTAAATCTTGATTTTGAAAAAATGAAATAAAATCTGATTCTTCACTCTTGGTAAAATTTCTATCACACACAATGTTCACATCAAAATCAGTAAATGTTTGAACATCCAACATCCTAAGAAAACTTAACAATAATGTTTTATCTCTGGCTCTAGAACCACAAACTACAGATATTCTCATCATTAAATTTTGGTGTAAATATTTATACTGTAGTTATTTATATTTTTATTTTTTTCAAGTAAAAAAGTCCTCATTCGAGGACTTTATACTAAGAAATATTTATAATGATTATTTATTACATAAATTTGCATCATTCATCATTCTCCAGATTTCGAATAATTTAATCATTTTATCATAGTTTGATAAACCATTATATGTCGCTTTTATCTCTGTAAATAATCATTGTAATTCTCATAATGAAGATACATTTGAATATTCTTGATTTCATCATAATGAAATTATTGATTTTTCTACATATTCTAGTGCTAAATCTGGAGATATCTTTTTTTGACCTTCACTGTTTCAGAAACATAGTACTCATAGCATTGAACTTGCCTCTTCTAATTCTGAATCTAGTATATTTCTTCAATATGCATTGAATGTAACTTTTCATTCATACTCTTCTTGTTTGTTATTTAAGAAGCTTGAATCTGAATATTTTTCAAATCCAAAACTTGTGATTGCTATTGCTGGTGGCAAATCTTGTAAGAATTCTAACAATCATTCTGTTCTATTATTTTGATTTTCTAGTCAAATTTTATATGCAAGATATGGCAGATTCCTATATTTCTCTCTAAAATTATAGAAACATTCCTGATCATCTTGTGTATCAGAACATAATGTACTTTCTTTTATAGTTTTCACTATAACATCATCATCTATTAAATCCGAAGTATTTTCGCCTGTTAAATCTGAATCCAACCAATGATATAAATTATATCAAATTACTCTATCTCTATAAATAGATCTCTGCTCCTCTGTTAATTCTCAAAGAGTTGGAGCCAAATCCCAACTTGAGCTAGATGAGAATTCCTCTCGATAATCTTGCATAAGTTGATTAATCGCTTCTCATTTATTTTCTCTTATGTTCTTTAGCAAATAGAAGAAAAATTCGTTCAATAGTGCTATATTATTTTGATTTGATGTCATTGAAAGCTTGTTAACTAGCAGTAGAAATGAACGTTTGTTTGGTGATGAAAATGAAATTGTAATTGGCGTGTAAAAATACTCTGGGTTTTCTGCTAAAACAGTTTTTTCTCATATTGTTATATTATCTATTTTATTGTAATCAGCATCATTTCCGACATATTTTGCAAAATCACTCCAATATTGGATTAAGTATAAATCTTGGAACTTATCCGATTCTAAGTATCTTTGTCATAGAACTCACATATTGAAATTTTTTGTATATGGATCTTTCCAAACATTTAGTGATGGAAGATATATGTTTTGTAACAATACCTCGTAATATCATTTTTGTTGTTGTTTGAATATTTCATTTCTAGCTAATTCTTCTTCTACATTTTTATTGATTGAAATCATTCAGTTTATTGTGTCGACATTATTGTCTTCCTTATATGATAGCAATTTATCAGAGTTTGACTTGATATTGTATGTAGATAAATTTTTCAATTCATCTGAACGACTATTCATTTCATTGTATTCATCATATACAACCTTTCAATAATATAATGTTCAACATAGTACTATAATAGCTACACATATTGAAACTATAGAATCTTTACGTGTAAGATGAAAACTTTTTGTTAAGCGATTACTTGCATCTCAACTTTTAGGCTGATCCTTTTTGAAGAATCATTTTATTTTGGATAAAACACCTCATAATTTACTAGATTCTTGTGCTCAAGATACTGGTGTTTGAACTTCGTTTGCCATATTTATGAATAAATATATATAAAAGTTTTTATGTACTTAAATTTTATTCTTCCTACTCTGACAACTCTTCTTGACTCTCTTCATTTTCTCACATTCAAGATTCTTGGTCTGATTCTTCATCACTAAATTCCTCATTTAAATCTTCTTCGCTGTTATTTTCTCTCATCTCTTCATCTTCAAGATCCTCTTCAGTAGTTTCATTAATATTTTCGTCATTTACTTGATTTTCATCCGTATCATCTGCATATCTTAAACTTTGCGTAAATCATCTTTCTGAAAGTAATTTTTTCATACTCTTTAAATCTATATAATCAAATATCTCTCTTTCTGTATTTTTCTGAATTGGCACTGTGAAATCCATTGTGGAGTAATTAACTGTTCTTACTATATTTCATTGATCTAATGTCCTTGTGTCTACATTTATTTCTTTTATATTTATATCTGCTCATATAATAAAACTAGATTGTTTTAATAAATTTATGATATTTGTTAGGATGAAAATATTTGGATTTCTTTTTCATTGTGCAATTAATGTTCTTTCATCTTCTTGGTTTGTAAACACTTCTATATTAAATTGAATACTCTTGTCCTCTGCATTAAATCAATTAAATGTTATTGAGAATAAAGAAGTGTCCTCTTTTTCAAGTAATTGACTTATCGCATTCATTGAATTTTTAAACAACCTAATATCTATAGATTTATCTTTCACAATTTTGTAATATAAATCTAAATCTCAAACTGTATCACAATTTGCATTAACTTCAAATGGATTTAAATAACACATATATACATATGACGATATATCTTTTTCTCATCTAGAACTAAGTTGAACAAATAGTTTGTGCAAATTTTCAGTACTTGCTCAACTAATTTTTATCATTTCTGAAATTGTAGCAAGTGCTGTATTCATGTATGAAAATACTTTGGTTGCTGTTGAGAATTTAATAACTTCTAATGCATTTAGAGATCTTTGTATAGTATCTATAGCTTGATCCTCTGAAAGTAATATTTCTAGTTCTTCTGGCAAAAATCATTGTTTTGCAATATCTTGTTTCAAATCTTCAGATTTGGCAGCTTTATCTTCTGCACTACGTACTAAGTCTGAAGCATATTTTGAAAGCAAATCCTTTTTATCTATATAATCTATATCACTTGCTTCAACGATTTCATTTACCTTTAATGATTCATCTGGAGCTCAAACTGTTGGAGATGTATAAGAATTCTCCATTCATACCCAACTCCTTACTGTTTTATATTTTTCTTTATATCAATCTACAAACTCTTGTTTATTTAGATCTGGTGTTACCTTACTTGCTTCTTTTATGTAAGAGCTGAATGAATAAAGCAAAACTATTGCTAATAAACATAGAAGAGTTACTATAGCTGAAGCAAAAAACCATCTTAGATAAACTCAAAATTTATCTCAATCTTTGAGAACATTTTTATTAATCGTATCTCATGTATCTAAAAATACTTTTTCATCAATCGTACTATTTCATTGAGTTTCGGCTTCTAATTTTATATTATTTCCATCTAATGTGGAATCTAGACTTTCGCCCCCCGTTGAATCGTCTAATGCAGCATCTAAATCAATGCCTTCTAATGATTCATCATCTAAAGAAATAGATGAGAGATCTGCTAAATCTACATTTTCTTCTAAATTTAAATCTTTTTCTGGCATTTTGTTTTTGTATGAATAAAAATTTTTCACAAACAAGTATATTCAGAAATATTAAAAAAGTCAAAAAAAATCGGACTTTTTTTATTTATTAAATTTGACTATTTTTGATTTTTATAAAAAAACAGCATACAATCTTGAATATCTTGATTAAATTTTTATAAAATAATCTGGTAAGATTTATTAAAAATTTAAGATGGAAAATAAAATTTATGATGTAATAATACTTTGAGCGTGACCAACATGACTTTTTTGTGCTAGTGAAATAAATGATTGAAAATCTGTTTTAATTTTAGAAAAATCAGACTCTCCTGCTCAGAAATTACTACTTTCTGCAAAATGAAGATGAAATATTACAAATGTGATGATAAATCCAAAAAAGGATTATGCTACAGATGATTCAGATTTTGTAAAGTCAGCCTTTAATAAATTTTGAGTAAAAGATTTTTTGAAATTTTTAGATAAAGAATGAATTGAAATAAAAGAAGAAAACAATGGAAGGATTCTATTAAAATCTGGTAAAGTTAAACAATTTCATGAAAGATTACTACAACTTGTGGAAAATAAATGAGTGGAAATAAAATATAATTCTGAATTTTTGGATATTGATAAATTAGAAGATTGAGTTTTTAAAATAAAAACTTCGACTTGAGATTATTATACTAAAAAATTCATAGTCGCAACATGATGACCAAGTTTTCCTAAATTATGAGCAAGTGCAGTTGCTTCAGATATCGCGAATAAATTCGGACTAAAAATAACACCATTTTATCCTGCATTAGTATGATTTGAAACGAAACAAGATTTCTCTTCTTTATCAGGGTCTTCGGTTATTGGAATCTTAAAACTGTTGAAAAATGATAAAATTATTTATGGAGAATCATGACCAATTTTATTTACTCATCGATGAATCTCTGGTCCTGCAGTTTTCAATGCTTCACTTTTCATAAGAGAAAATTTGATAGAGAGTGAATCAAAATATAAAGTCAGATTATTTATTTCTGATAAAGAAATCACTAAAAGATTGCTAAGTTTTTTGTGATTTCGCACAAATAAATTGAAAGAATATATTATTTCATCCGATATAGTAAATGTTCGTTGATTGGATGAAGCAAAAGTTTGCTGATGATGAATAAAAACTGAAAATTTGAAAGATAACTTTGAATACAAAAATATTCCATGACTTTATTTTATTGGAGAATGTGTAGACGTAACCTGAAAGACATGATGATACAATTTACAACGATGCTGGACTAGTGGCGCCGTTTGTGCTAGTGGAATTAATGAAGATGAAAAATAAATCGGAATTTTAACTTGTTTTTTTGGTGGTAAATTAATATATTACATTCGCTACGCTCCTGTAGTTCAATGGATAGAATAGGCCCGTCCTAAGGGTTAGATGCTGGTTCGATTCCGGCCAGGAGTATGATAATAAGATTTACTGATTATAAAATGAATTGTCTCACACTAGTTTGTTGAGATTTTTTTGTTTTAAGAATGATGTTTTAAATCTAAAATTTTTAATGAAAAATAAAACTATTCAGATTTTAATCTTTTATATAATTCTCTACTCAAAGCAGAAAGAACTGATTTTAATTTATCTCAAGTCAAACTATCATAAGTGGCTTGCCACTGAATATCATTTAATCTGCTTCCATTAGCTTTTACAACATTATCAGAATCATAAAATTCATAATGTGTGAATACAGGTCAGATAGCTACTCTCTTTCCATTAATATCATTTATCATAAGCAACATTAATGCAGGTCTACCAACTGCTTCATATAATGGATCAATACTTCATTTATACTCAGATGTGAAAATATCTGCAATCAAAGCTGCTCTCATTTCTTTTTGAGATACATCTTTTCCAAATGGGTATACAATGTACGATAATTCATCGTAAGCCAATCTCATCCATTCAAAATCTTCATCACTAATTTTTTCATTGTTCATTTGTTTTTCTAATATATTTTTTGTGTGCGTCAAAAAGGCATCAAATCATGTAAATTGTGATTCTACACGTTCTCATAATCCTCCGAAATCTGATTTTACTTCATTATTTAATTCAATTAAATTTTCTATTATATCCATATCTGCTTCAATGTATCATTTTGGAGTAGGTAAACTAGGAGGATCTACGTATATATCGCAGTATTTTTCGTGTCGGAAATCACCAATTGCACTATTTTCGTAGTCATAAGCATAAGCTTGTTTTACATAGAGTAATGTATCGTGTTTTAGCTCAGTATAAGATCACATATAAGTGACCAAATTCTTTAATCTATAAACTGGATCAAGTTTAAAATATGGCACATTTTCTTCGACTTCATTTACCAAAAGTCATATCATACTTAGCCATTTGTGATATATAGAATTCATCACTGTTGATTCATTGATTTCCTTTTCAATTCTTTCTTTTGCCTCTTGTTTTACTTTATTGTAACTAGAATATTGAGTATGTTTTTTATCTTCGAGAATATATTCCTCATCTTTACTAATTTTTTCTTTTTCTATTCACTCTTTTAACCATAAATCAACAATCTGAGCTGCATCTCAGTTTCATTCTAATATATCAGGAACAATCATTGCTGTTTGTTTCTTTGGCTTAATATTATATTCTTTTTCAGCCTTTCCGGCAGTCATCAAATCAAATAAATAGCTATCAAGTGTGAATTTCTCCCCAAAGAATACGAATCCTGCCGTCATATCTTTTGCATCGTTCTCAGTAATCTTTCATTCAATATCTGTATTTCTTTCAAGAGCAGAAGATTGAATCTTTTGAGGGACCAAATTAAATAAATTATCCTTTTGTTCCTTTGTAAGTTTTTTTATCTTTTCTATGCTATTTATGTTATTTTCGTTCATCCAATTGGTTAAACTCTCTAAAGTCAAATCGTCATCTCAACCAATCAGTTTTTTAATTTTTGCTGATAATTCTCAAAGTTTAGCTGTATCTTCATCGGAAATATTACTAACCATAACCAATGCAGCATTAGTTAATTTGTCATCTCAGAAATAGAATTTTTCTCTCATCAACCATTTCATAGCCATGAAATAAGTTTTCAATTCAGCATTGTCAGTATAATGTGAACGTGGAGTAAATTGGGTATAATCTTGCATTATTTTATTTCCCATTATAAATCTAGGACTAAAACTAGCTAAAAATGGATCTATACCGAGATAGTTCGAAGACAAAATTTGATTAATTGTATTTGAAACTAATTCGGGATATCAAGAATCTAACTTATTTAAATACTTATTTTCATTGCTTATAATAATCTCTTTTATTTTTTCATCATCATTTGTTGGTCAATTTGAATAAAGCGACAAAACATGATTGGATTTAACATTAAATTTATCACCATCAAGCAATAATATAGCAGGCACGGCCCAATAAGCTGCCAAAAACTCATAAGTATCCTTTAAATCTGAATCGGATTCTTCCTTTGCCAAATCAACAAATTTGTTAAATAGTTCATTACTCAAATCTTTTATTGTGTTTCTAGCTGTAGTCTGTTCATAATATTTTAAAGTATTATCGAATAACTTATGAAATGAATGTAACAATAAATCATTAGTGATTAGAATAGTATTTGCAGGATATCTTTCATATTCAGTTTCACTTCATCAAATATTAGCATATAATCTAGTCCATTCTTCAGAACCTCTGTAGGCTTCATCTTCAGCACTATTTTCACTATAATCTAATTTATAATAGTTTTCGTACCTATCTCATGGGATTATATTCCATCATCTTTTATTTAATGTCCCTTTTTCTTCATCTGTTAATTGTAATTTCGAATCATCAAATTTATAAGTTCAATTAAGTGTAATTGTATTTCACTCTTTTACCTGAGATTTTTTGAATGTATTTGAATATTCTGTATGTCTACCTCATCATTTAACTATAATTTCATCGCAATCATCATCTATATATTTTAGTTTGCCTTCTGGAATTGTATAGTCCATTTTCCGATCTTTTACATATCAATTTATGATTGCATCAAAATTCTCCATCTCTTTAATTGATGGTTTTTTTGTTGGGTCGTAATTATCATTACTTTGATTCTCAACAACTTTTGTTTCATTTATATTTACCGTATCTTGTGTATCGGCCAAAATATTATCATCAGAATTACATCATGATAGGATTATTGATATTCATACAACGAACAAAAGTCAGATTTTTTTCATGTGTGCATTTTTATTAAGTAAAATATATATTTTTCGTTTTAAGATAAAGTTCCTCTACTTTCTTCAATTATTGAATTTAATTTCTTAGCCAAACGCTTAGGATCTGGAATATAATGTAATTCTAAAGTTTTTCATCATTTAGCATCTAAATCTCCATCCGTATGTATAAATATGTTTCAGTACTGTAATAAAGCTCACGCTAGTCATTCTTTTGAATCTTGAATCACTCTAATTGCAGGAGTAGAAATATTCATAGTTTTTGTATTAAAGAATCCCTGTTGACTGTAAGCTGTAAAAGAATCTTTCGTACATATATCAAAATTCATTTCATATTCCATCAATCTATACATTACTCTATTGAGCAAAAACAGGAATATAAAATCTATAGACAAAATTCATATCGCAACTGCTAGATTTCATAGTCATGTAGTATGAATTATTATGAAAGGGAATGTAGCATTAAATATTAATACTAAGGTATGGAAGAAAAAGGTCACAAAAGTACGTTTCATAAATTTTTCAAATCATTTCTGTTTCTCTTCTGCTTTATAGACTTTATCTATATACTTTTTCTTTGTATTCATCCAATAAACAATATTAGCTATAATTCATACTATGGTATAAATACACCGTGAATATGTTGTATATGCATAAAATATAGCCAATATCCAGAATATAACTTTATGTTCGTCAAAGAGGTGCATATAAATTGAGTATAACATTACTCATTCCAATATCATTGATATGAACACCAAAAATAGTGGAGCTATAAGTTTTATTCGATGTCTTTTTATCAAAATCACATTTCACTCTCAATATTTATTTACGGCTTCCACGAATTCTTCAGCATCTATTTTTGTATCAAATGATTTTAAAATTCTCATTTAACTATAAAAAATTAATAAATTCTGATTATAAATACCGAGAGAATAAAAAATTCATCATAAATATCAATTCATTTATTAATAAATATTTTCTATCCAAATAGCCAATTTTTTTTACACAATCGTATCCGCATCCCAATTAATTTTGAATCATTTTGCATTCAGATTTAATTTTGTATAAACCACATCCATAAAATTTCTGACTTCTTTTCATTTCAAAATTATATTGTAACGATATTTCCCAAACATTTTATATATTAGTGGAGGTGTGGAGTAGATCTCCAAATCGTTCATCTGATATTTCTGTGCGAGATAGAGAAGCTCTTTATAAAGCTGATCTACTTTGTTAAAAACTTTTTCTTCAATTTCGTTTTTGTACAAAATCACACACAAATCCCCATATGGAGGATATTTATTCATTTCACGGAAACTATTCTCCTCTTCTCGAAAACGTTTTTCATCCATTCTGCAAGCATTACGAATGGAATATTGCATAGGATTAAAAGTCTGAACTATAAAATTTTTACAATCGTATTTTAAAAAGCATTCGTATAGTAAATGGAAGTTTTTTTCTCAAACATTAAAATCTGGGATATTCAGTCACAAGTCCGCATTGAGAAATATAATCATATCAAGTGGATAATCTTTACTTGGCTGGCATAAAAGACTAGTTCAAATCACGATTTGTGGCTGCTGTGTTTTGAGCTGGTCAATCAGCTTTTTCACTTTTGTGGGAGAATTAGCATGGTCTGAATCTACTATCAAAGTTTTCGCTTTATATTCATTCTGGACATATTCAGCCACTTGCTGAGTTCATAGTCAATATGTTTTAACAGTATTTTCTCAGCATTTTTCACAAGTCGTAGAAAAATTATACTGCATTTTGCAGATATGACATAGTCACATCAATTCTCAATTAGCCTGCTGATGAAACGAAATCGGCACAGAACACCTTTCACAATAAGGAATATGCCCACATTTTGTACAAATGATTCACGGTGCGTATCACTTTTTATTCACAATTATTCAGATTTTTTTTCTCATGTTTAATTGTTTTTCTATGGCTGATTGGACGAGTTGCGAAAAATGATAGTCTAGCTCTCTAGTCATATCTACGAGAAATATCGATTTATCTTTATGTTTAAATTGTTCGTAATTCATCAGCCAGATTCTTTATTATTTCAATAAATCAAGTGTAATAAAATTCTGACTTTCTTCAAGAAAGATTTAAAAAAAAGTATCTGAATACTCAGATACTCATTGAGAAAACCCTATTCTCTGAGTTTACGCAATAAATATACGATGACCCAGCTACCCCAAACTGTTGTGACAATACCAGGTATAATCAATCTTTGGTCTTGAGTGATATTGCCGTTTGAAATTAAAATATCAGAAACGATAAATGCAATCAAAACAGCAATAGAGCCAGGGCTCCTACGAAGCATTTCTTTGAACGGCAATGGACAATTCTCAATTTCCCAATCATTCATAAATTTCTGAAAAAATTTCATACAAGACTCCTTTCTTTTAAGTTTTGTTTATTAGTTTATAATATGAATTTATCACGCTAATTTCAATACCAAAAAAGCGTGACCGAGATACAACACACGCCAACTTACTAATTATTTCTAATATTTTTCTGTTTCATCATTTAGAAATATACAAGCTACTCATGCTGAGCGAAAAATTTCCTCAGCTTCCTGACCGTGCTGATATCTTTTATCACAAACTACTCTCTTGATACCGCATGCTACTATCATATGAGCACAATGTCTAATCGTACAAGGTGTCATAGTCACATAAAGTGTTGATCATTCTAAAGCTATTCATTTTCTAGCTGCACTAGCGATTGCATTCTGTTCTGCACAATTATTTCTCATACAATGAGATTCTTTTTCTCATTTATCATTAATCATGGCAAACATCTGGTGCCCTACTCTATCACATGTGTCTGAACCTTCTGGAGCATTTGCAAATCATGAAGAAATCACACTATTATCTTTCACAATCACACAACCACATTTACCACGATCACATGTACATTTTTCAGCAACTACTCTTGCAATATCCATAAAATATTCATCTCGTGGAATATTTTTTGGTTGTAAATGACCATGGTCTTTTATCGATCAATTTTTCTCTATATATTTTTGTGATACCATAACACATTAGTATAATTAAAATCTGATTTGTTACTCCATTATAATCCATTATCTAAAATTTTGCAAATTTTTATGGAGATTTTTATCAAATGAAAAAATCCCACATAGATAAAATGCAAACATTGCTATGTGGGATTAAGTTTTGTTTAAGAAGTTCCCTTTACTTTCCCTGGTCGTATACGAAGACAAAGTTTGTTGGATTTAGACCAACCACAATTCTGCCACCATTCTCGCAGATAAAGATGCCGTTAGTATTCTTATCAACCCACACAGTGCTTGGTCTCTTTATTATTGACCAATTATCAAGGTATTTATCAAGAACTGGCTTCTTATCATTCAAAACACTGAGACACAAATCTCTAGCTTTATCTGTATCCCCTCCGACAAACGGAAGCAACAAACTAATAAAAACATTACGTGTCTTCATGCAAAACTTCTCTGCCGTTTTGAACTCTTTAGTTCCTGGATGCAAAGCCCTTCTTTCTCTGGCGGCAACTTGCCAAATGATAAGTGCAAGTTGAATAAGTTGGGATGTCGTCGGCTTGTAACAAACCACGACTCCATCCTTGAATTCTGCATCGTTAGGATCAATGATCCTTGGGATCTCTTCTCTGGGGATTTCCCCTACATCGAGAGCATAAAGCTTCTCGCTAAATTGCAACATTTCCATAGATTTAAATTTTTTAATTTTTATTTTTAACAATTACTCAAAATAATTTGAAGCGGAGATTAATTTATATAAACTGTCATCAAAGTCAAGAATAATAAAAATTATTTTTATATTAAAAGCTGCAATTTAATATACAAATTATAAATAACTTTGCAGAATATGAATGCATAGATAAGAAAGAAGCATAAAAAATATGAGATCAGAAATATACTTTATTTCTTTTTTTCTTTATCTGTTTTATATATTTCATATATTTTATGAAGTTTTTTCAAATCTTTTTGTGTCAGTTTGTTTAAAATTTGTTCTCGCTTTTTTAAAATTCACATTTCATCGAATATATTAAATGCTTCAAATAATTGATCTGCCGTTAGTTCTTTATTTTTATGGTATAATTCTTCCAAAGATCATTCTTGATGAAGATCTTGGTTCCATTCTAAACATTCAGAATATTCATAACTCCCATCTTCATTATATTGATGTATTTTTAAATCTTCACGTAATCCATCTGATGAGCCATCAGAACGTTCTTCAACATGTATAACATCCTTTGACGATGGACCATCAGAGCGTATTTTAACATCATCATATAATTTATCAAGATTTTCTTGAATATCTTTTCTCATGGATATTTTATATTAGATTTATTAAAATTTATCATTACATCTTTCGATGTATATATTAATTATATACATTTTTTCAAAAAAAGTCAAATTTATTACGACTAATTTTATCTAGGAAAAAGCCACACATAAAGTGTAGCCCTTTTTCATTTAAAATTCAGAATTAATAACTCTTTGCGAATAATACTCTACATTCACTTGGTTTTCAGCTTATCATATCTGTTCATTTTTCATTTACATCACGAATATATTCTCCGTTAGGGAAACAACGAATTGTAGCTTTACATTCATCTTGAATCTTTTCTGCACTTTCAGCTGTTCCATCCCAATGAGCAAATACAAATCCTTGTTCAATTTTTTCTTTAAACTCATCGTAAGAATCTACATAATATGTATGTTCTTCTCTGAAAGATTTATTCTTCTGAAGAAGTAATGACTGAATATCGAGTAACATGTTTTCCATTTTCTCAGAGAATTCTTCAATAGTCATTTGAACTTTTTCTCATGTAGCTCTCGTAAATACTTCAATTTTTCCATTTTCTAAATCACGTTTTCAGATTGTAATTCTAAGAGGTACTCATTTCATCTCTCGTTCATGAAACTTCCATCCTGGAGTTTTCTGAGTATCATCATCTATTTTCCAATTCAGCTTTTTTCTCATTTCTGCATATTTGCTAGAGAAAGTTATATAAGTCTGATCTAATTTATCTGTAAGTGGTTTCAAGAATGATTTAATTTCCTCCAAATCTTCTGCAGTTTTGAAAATTGGGACAATTACCAAATGAATAGGAGCCAATGCAGGAGGCAAAACTAAACCTTGATCATCACTGTGTGCCATAATTAGATTTCACATAAGTCTCGTACTTACTCCCCATGAAGTTCACCATACATACTCTAATTCATTATTTTCATTTGTGAATTGCACATCAAATGCTTTTCCAAAATTCTGACCTAAAAAGTGAGAAGTTCCAGCCTGTAATGATTTCAAATCTTGCATCATTGGCTCAATTGTGTATGTCTCTAATGCTCCAGCAAAACGTTCATGAGCTGGTTTTCTTCCTACTACTGGAGAAGTGGCTAAATAATTTTCAGAAAAATCTCTATAAACATCTATCATTTTTTTCGCTTCTTCATTAGCTTCCTCGGAAGTAGCATGAGCTGTATGTCATTCCTGTCGAAGAAATTCAGCAGAACGGAGGAAAATTCTAGTCCTCATTTCCCAACGAACTACATTTGCCCACTGATTGAGAAGAAGTGGTAAATCACGATAACTAGATATCCATTTTTTGTAGCTATCCCAAATAATTGTTTCAGAAGTCGGACGAACGATAAGTTCTTCTTCTAGTCTAGCTTCAGGATCTACTACTACCCCACTTCAGTCTTCAGCATTTTTGAGTCTATAATGTGTAACTACTGCACACTCTTTAGCGAATCATTTCACATGGTCAGCTTCCTTACATAGAAAAGATTTTGGAATGAAAAGTGGGAAATAAGCATTCTGATGTCATGTATTTTTGAACATTTGATCTAGCACATCACGTATATTTTCCCAAATCGCATATCCATATGGCTTGATTACCATACATCCACGAACTGATGAACTTTCAGCGAGTTCAGCCTGTTGAACTAAATCATTATATCGTGCAGAATAGTCTTCTGCTCTAGTTGTTATTGCCATAGTATTTTAAGTTAATGAAAAATAAAAGTAAGTCTGATTATAAACTACTTTTCGAGGGGACATGGACTATATATTTCCACTTCATTTTGGATTAATAATTCATAAAAAATTTCGAATTATAAGTAGATTATACAAATGCTATATTTGTTTTCAATCTTAAAAAAAACTCCTCACATCGAGGAGCTTATTTTTTATGAAGAAAGATGTTTTTTTAAGATTTGCTTTTGCTTTGGAGTTAAAATTTCTTCTTGTATGCTTAACGATTTTACCTTTGCAAGTTTCGTTGCCTGTTTATCTGTTATGCTTGTTAATCAATTGAGTACAAGGTATTCAACCTTTCACAATTCTTCTGCCTGTTTATCTGTTATGCTTGTTAATCAATCGAGGTTAAGCCATTCTTTTACTTTTCACAATTCTTCTGCCTGTTTATCTGTTATGCTTGTTAATCAGTCGAGTTCAAGCCATTCTTTTACTTTTCACAATTCTTCTGCCTGTTTATCTGTTATGCTTGTTAACCAACTGAGATAAAGCCATTTATCATATTTATTCGTATATTTTACAAGTTGCTTTACTTCATCATCTGTAAGTTCTGTTTTTTCGCATAAAGCTTCGAACTCTTCTTCTGTTAAATCTTTCACTTGATCTTCATTCTCAACTTCATCATCTCATCAACTATTTCATCAATTTTCATATACTTCTAATATTTTCTTTATTGTTTTTGGTCCTGGTGCACCATCTGGCGTCAATCAATTATCTGACTGAAATTTTGCGATAGCTTCCATGGTTTTTGATGTTGATTTTCATTGAGTTTTCAGAATTCCATCTATCTTTCCTATGTTATATCATTTATTTTTTAGTAAAATTTGCACAGCCATCACTGTAGCTCATGAATTTTTAGCCATCACTTCTTTGTAAGTTTTCTTGTCTTTTAGAGTCTTTAGATAATCCAATGATGTATCCACATCAAATTTTACCTCATCTCCATTTTTGGTATAAAGCACCTCTTTCTGAAGATCTGATAAAGCTGATTTGGTTTGTTCTTTGACCCAATCAACTTCATGTAAAGCTTCTTTTTTTCATAGCATCTCTGTCATGATAATATTTTTTATTTTATAAAATTAGAACATCTAATCTTACACAAAAAAAAAAGAATGTCAAAATTTTGAAGACTTTTTTCTTGAAAAGAAAAAAAGACCTCGCTTGAGGTCTTTCAATTGAAAAGTTTTTATAATTGAGACATCAAGAATTCAACTTGTGCATCTTTCTTTCTTCTATACTCTTCATTATCTAATTGAATTTGTTCATGTTCATCATTTTTAACCTGTT
>ODAI012171631.1_pt1 | contig 23889 bp, 17 predicted proteins | sample 1539321 | NCBI WGS metagenome assembly ODAI01 (sample SAMN02144231, study PRJEB22623) | gut metagenome | biome: sheep rumen | host: Ovis aries | place: New Zealand | reverse complement strand
TTTTTTCATCCGGCTCAAACCAGGCATGAACCAGGACGTCCTCCGGCATGGTGTCCGGCAGATTTGGATCGATAATCTCCCAATAGCCATGAGGCTTGGAAGGATCGGGAATATCCGATTTGTCTTCAATCATGGTTCCGGAGGCCCCCTGCTCCATCAGGCACTGGGAAGCCCAATCCGATCCGGCTGTTGTGGTATGAACGATACATTCTGTCCAATTCATTGCTGAAATCTCCTGTGTTTCCTTATGATCGATGCGGGAACCTACCGGGTAAAGAAGGATTCAATTCCGCGCAAAAGCTCAAATTCACGGACATCCCTGCAGGAGGTGTACATGTAGCGGGAAATGACATTCCCGGTGCGCCAGTACAGACATACAAAGGGACAATCCGTATAGAACTGATACTGAATATCCATCAGTTTCAGGCGGAAATCCTCCTGCTGGATCTGCTTGCGAAGACTGTTGAACAATTCATCCATTTTGCTGCTCTTATACCTGCAGTAGTTTCCGCTTTTTACATTTCCGGACATCAGCATAAAACCCGGATCCGGCGTGACATCCATGGCGAAGGCGATCAAAGCCAGGTCAAAACTGCCATCTTTTACTTTTGAAAGCAGGCCGGTCATTGTCATGGGCGTTATTTTACATTCAATGCCGACTTCCGCCAGCGCTGCAGTAATAATGTTCGCCGTTTCCTCCCGGACATCGTTATCCGGTTCCTCATAATAGTAAAAACGAAGGTGCAGGTTTCGGGGTTCCCCTTCCTCATTGACGCGATCCAGCACACCGTTTTCGTCTGAATCCTCCCATCCGGCTTCTGCAAGAAGCCGTTTTGCTTCTTCTACATCATGAGTAAATGAGGAATCCAGACTTTCATTGTACATCCAGGTTCCCGGATAAAAGGGGAAATTCGTTGGCACTGCAAGCCCCAGATAGGCTGTGGAAATAATTTTGCTCTTATCAATCAGGCAGCGAATGGCCATGCGGACTTCCGGGGTAAGCTCTGAAGCATTGTTATTCATATACAGACATTCGAGCTGATTGGTCCGGTAAGCCATGGTCAGGGAATTGGCTCCAGTTTTATGCTGGGCTCCGGCCACCGAGCGGGTGAAGCAGGCATCCACCTGAGCGAATTCATAGCTTTCGACAACCGCCTGCGAGGTATTTTCAAACATAAAAAGGATTTCCCGGATCTGCGGCTGTGCCTTCCACCAGTTTACATTTGCAGAAAGCCACATGCGTTCACCCGCGTGAAACTCCGTAATCATATACGGTCCTGATCCGGGCGGATTATCCAGATCCGTGTATCCTTCAGGCACCACCGGGAAAGTCATCTGATAAAGCAATCCGAAATACGGGCGTTCCGCTGTAACAACAACCGTATAATCATCCTTGGCTGTGACCGAAGAGACAAAACGCCTCAGATTCTGATAATACCCGTGATCTGTAATGTTTTCATCGTTGGCTTTTGCCAGAATATAGTTGGCTGATGCGGCCACATCCCGGGCTGTCAGGGGTGTTCCGTCAGAGAAACGGACATCCTGCCGAAGATGAAAGGTCCAGGTTTTTCCGGAGACGGACTGTTCCCAGCTTTCCGCAAGGCAAGGCTGAGGAACATAACTGTCGTCCAGCTCAACCAGAGATTCATAGACTGCGTTATACGCAGAAAGAATATCATATTCAACCGGCTCAAAAGGACGTACACGGAGAGTTTTGGAGGATTGAATGGAAATGACAATGCTGTCGCCGATTTCTGATGCAAGGGCATCAGTGACCGGCAGAAACAGGAATATCCAAGTTATCAGCAGGCAGAGACGGCGTAAAATACTTTTCCTGATAGATGCCATAATCTCTTGTTACCCTTTCTGCGTATTTTTTCGTCGGTCCATCCGGCAGCGATGAAAGCGGAAGCGAATAGCCATCCTCGCTCAGAAGCGGATCGGAAAGCCAGACTTTAACCTGTCCCTGTCCCGCATGATAGGCTGCGGTTACCGAAACCGGATCGCCGCGGAAAAGGCGGCTCAGATAGTTCAGATACCAGCAGCCGAACTGTATATTCGACTCCGGATCAAACATCCGTTCAAAAGCATATCCGTTTACATGGAGCTTTCCGGCGATCCATTCCGCAGTATCCGGCATCAGCTGCATCAACCCCCGGGCCCCTGCCCCGGATTCAACCCTTGCCTGGAAGGAGCTTTCATTCCGGATGATGGAAGACACGTAGGCAGGGGAAAGGTTATATTCACCGGCATATTTTTCAATCAGATCCCGATACAGCAGCAGGTAGTGATTATCAATATATTCCTGCTCAGCCGCATGCTTTTTTTTACATTCTGCCAGATACCCCTGCATCAGGGAATAGGCGGTGATTCCCACCGCGAGCAGAACCGTGAAAACAATCAGGGACCATCTCAGCCAGACGGGAACGCGCCAGGCTGACCTGCGGGGAGCTTTGACGGCTTTGGCTGCATCCGGCCTTTCCATCCGGAAGGAGGCGGGAGCCGGATCCTCTGCAGGATACCGATGAACGGGGGATTCCCTTTCCGACAGGCGGTGTTCCTCCGCCAGAAGCTGTGAAACGAATGACCGGGTTTGTTCCGGGGAGCCGGAATTATCAATGACCCGGTCTGCCCTGGACGCTTTCTCATCCGATGAAAGAACGGCATGAATTCTCCGGAGCGCCTCATCCCTCGTGAAACCGTCCCTGGCCATCAGGCGGGCAAGCTGCAGGTCCTCCGGGAGCCATATGGTCCAGACGGCATCGCAAAGACGGTCATAGCCCTTCTCGAAAAGCAGCGGCATATCCAGGAAACAAAGAGGGGCGCCGGAATCACGGATTTCTTCAATTCGGCGGCCGGTCAGCGACCATAGATAAGGCGCCATCAATGTATCGAGCGTCTCCCTGGCACCGGGGTCCCGAAAAACCAGCTGTCCGAGGCGACGCCGGTTCAGCGTTCCGTCCTCATACAAAACCTGAGTTCCGAAGGCCTGGATAATGGCATTGAGGGCCGGGCTGCCCGGAGCTGTCAGGTCACGGGAAAGGCGGTCCCCATCCACGACCGGATATCCAAGAGAAACAAGGAAAGCACTTACGGTGCTTTTTCCGCAGGCAATGCTTCCAGTCAGTCCGATGATTCGCATCCGAATAAAAACCCGTCCTTTGCCAGACTGTTTTGAAAAGGGCCCGGCACTGGTACGGCCGGGCCGAAGGAACCACAGGGATTACAGGTTGGTGGAGAGCAGTTTTTTCTTCAGTTCCGCTTCCATGTTGTACAGTGTCTTTTCTGCTTCGAGCCGCTTAGCATGGCCTTCGGACTGAATCGTCATGACTTCGTTGATGGTGTCAATCAGATCCTGATTGGTCTGTACCAGCGTCTCAATATCGATGATTCCGCGCTCCGCTTCCTTCGCGGTCTGGATGGTTCCGATCTTCAGGGCTTCCGCGTTTTTGCGAAGCAATTCGTTGGTCATATCCGTCACCGCGGTCTGCGCCTGCAGCGCCTGCTGTGAATGATGAAGACCCAGGGCAAGAACCATCTGGCTTTTCCAGAGGGGAAGCGTGTTGGAAAGAGTAGACTGAATTCTTTCCACCAGGAGACTGTCATTATTTTGCAGAAGACGAATCTGCGGGGCCATCTGGATGGAAACCTGACGGGTCAGCTTCAGATCATACAGCTTTTTTTCAAAGCGGTCGCACTGGGCTGCCAGATCGTTGGCCTTCTGGGCATCCATCGCATCGCCGGACTGAACTGCTTTTTCCTGAAGGGCTTTCAGATCCGTTTCGCGTACCTGAGCAAGCTTTTTGTCGCCGGCGATGATATACAGCGTCAGCTGATGGAAATAATCGCTGTTCTGGTCATAAAGACGGTCAAACATGGCGACATCCTTCAGGAGCTGGGCCTGATAACTCTCAAGGGAGCCGGCGATATTGTCCACATTGACGGAAACCTTATTGTACCGCGCTTTCATGCGCGTAATTTTATCTTCCCCCTTGGCAAAGAGCTTTGCAAGCCCCTTGGGTTCTTCCGAATCCTTCTGGAACCCTTTCAGCTCAGCCACCAGATTGACCAGCATATTGCCGACCTCCCCGGTTTCCTGTGTTTTCACGGCATCCAGCGCAGTCTGGGAAAAGTCGGCAATCCTCTTCTGAGCATCTGCGCCAAAAAGAAGCACATGATCCGGATTGGTCACATCGACTTTCTGAATGAAATCATCAATCGCTTTCTTCTCGGCATCCGTCAGCTGGCTTTCATCCAGCCTGGGAGCAGCAGCTTCGGGAGCGGCAGCGGCGGGAGTCTGCTGAATGCTTTCGGCCGCAGCTTCCGGTTCAGGAGCCGGGGCAGAAGGAGCAAGCGAGAGTTGAGGCATCAGATTGGATTCAGACATTTCGGGTTCCTCCTTTTTGCATCAATCATGAAAAAATTATTGCATAGATGCGGCAGAAGAGGAAGAGGAGGTTTCCTCGTCCTTATTTTCCGCAGGAAAATCAAGCATAGGAACTGAAGAGGAGCGCATCTGCGCTTCCGCTGCTGTTCGGGCATTGGCAAGACGCTGGTTTGAAAGGATTTCATTATCCACGTAACCGTCCCGCTTAAGCATTTGCTCCATCACGTCTATATCCGTTGAAATATCGAGCATGTTTTCCTTGTGCAGCGCGTCAATCTGCTTCTGACAGGCGGTGAGCACCATGTTCATACAGCGGACGGCAGAATCCCTCGCCAGGGACATATCCCCGTAGGAAACTCCGCGCTGCTGCATGGTACGGTAATTTGCGAGTACTTTCAGCGTGGTGGGGAGGTAGTAGTTCATGAACTTCCGGACGTGTGGCGCTTTGGCCGGTTCCGCGGAAACCGTACGCAAAATCTGCTGGCATTTGTCGGCAAGCGTATCCATCTGGGCGGAAAGGGTTTCATCCGTAATGGCGATATTCTCTTCCCGGATGGATTTTAGCATTTCCTGACCTTTGAGAATGACGTTGTCGGCTTCCTGATTTCCTGTAAGAGGAATCTGGGAAGCTTTTTCCCGGCGGATGCGTTCTTCTTCCGCCAGGCGGATTTTTTCCTGCTCCTGGCGGGCCTGTTCCTCCTTACGAAGCCGTTCCATATCCCGTTTATTATGGGTTGTCGTATCCAGCTTACTGCCCATAATGCTTGCAACGGCACCTACTCCGGCGCCGATTACTACACCCAGCAGCAGACCGGGAAGCCCCTTCAGCGCCATAAAGATGATACCGGCGGTAATGAGAAAACCGGCACCGCCGGACTTGCCGTTATAGTTCGAATTCTTCCGTGCCACGATCAACAATCTCCTTGAAACACAAATCAATTTATTATATCACGGTACAGATGGAAAAAAAAGAGAAAAACATATCAAAAGCGAAAAAACAAGCGGTTTAAACAGGATGAATCCGGCAAAATAAAAGGGATCTGTTCCGCACTCATCAGCCGTTTTCCAGGTCCGGGCAAACTGCGCCGGGATGCTTCTGCCATAATTCATAGGGCTCCTTCTGAAGCGCGTGCAGGAGCCGCTCCGAAAAGTCCGGATAGATTTTTCTGATTTCCGCCACCTGCCGGGAAATAACTTCCCGTTCCGTATTGCCGTCGGCGGGACAATCGGAGGAGACCACCGGAAGCTCCAGAACCTTCACCATATGCCGGACATGGCTTTCCGGAAGATAAACCAGGGGCCGGATTACGGTGATGCCGGTTCGGCTCATTTCGGTACGGGGATGAAAGGTGCGGAAACGGCCTTCATGCAGGAGAGAGAGAAGCAGGGTATTGATGACATCCTCCCGATGATGGCCGAGGGCCAGTTTGTTGCAGTTCATTTCCGCGCAGGTATTGGCCAGCACGGCCCTTCGCATTTTTGCACAGAGGGCGCAGGGATTCTTCTCATGCCGGTAATTGAAAATGATTTCCCCGATTTGGGTGTCCACAATGCGATACGGTATGTCCAGAGAACGGCAAAGGGATTCGACGGGAGAAAAATCCGGATTTCCGATTCCGTTATGGACGGTTATGGCGTGCACTGAAAAGTCCTTATGCGAAAAACGTTTGTAAAGGGAAAGGGCATGAATCAGGAGCAGGGAATCCTTTCCTCCGGATACACCGATGGCAACCCGGTCTCCCGGCTCGATCAGCCTGAAATCCGTATCAGCTTTCCGTATGCAGCCGAGCGTTTTTTTCATAGGCAGTTTTCCTCCGATGATTCATCCATGATCCGGACGCTGTCCGACTGTGTGTGGCACAGAAAAACAGGCCGGTAAACAGCAGACAGCTTTTCGCGCGCTTTTTCCGCCAGAACGCGTGAGCGAAAGGCACCAAAAACAGCACTGCCGCTTCCGCTCATCTGTGCAGCGAAGGCTCCTGCAGAACGGAGTGCTGAAACAGCTTCGGGGATTTCCGGGCAGGCATGCGCAGAAACGGATTCCAGCACGTTGCCGATCGAAGCGGAGAGCAGGGAAGCATCTCCCTGGGACAAAGCCCAAAGAACCTGCTCAGTATCCGGAGATGAGGCGGAGTCCGACTGATGCCAGGCAGTGAAAATATCCTTTGTGCTGAGGGCACGGCAGGGCTGAATAACCAGCAGCCAGTAATTCAATTTACAGGGGTGATTTTCCAGCAGCTCACCAATGCCGCGGGTTCGGGTCAGCCCGCCGCGAACACAGAACGGAACATCCGCACCCAGGGAAAGGCCGAGGTCTTCCAGCCGGGCGGAGTCCAGGTGCAAATTCCAGAGCTGATTCAATCCGAGCAGCACACCGGCGGCATCAGCACTGCCGCCGCCCAGACCGGCGCCCATAGGGATTTTTTTATGCAGCGCAATATGAACCCCTTCCCGGACCCGGAAGGTTCTCCGAAGAAGATGGGCCGCCCGATAAGCGAGATTGGTTTCATCCGCCCTGGAGGGGGGATATCCGTCAGTTGAGATGGAAAGATCAGGGGATGGGATGAGTTCTATTTCATCCGCTATAGAAATGGGCTGCATGACCATATCCATGAGGTGATATCCGTCTTCGCGGACACCAGTGATGTCAAGGGACCAGTTGATCTTTGCAAAAGTCTGAAGATACATCGCAGCCTCCATCAGGAAAATCACCTGAAATGATATACCCTGCAGGAAGAAAACGCAAGGGACTGAGCCGGTTCGCATGCCCGGACAGACTTGCGCTTGCGTCCCGATCGATGTAGAATGAGAACGAGGAGAAGGAGGGATTCAAATGGAAGCAAAAAAGCCAGTCCTGATCAATCTTCTTGCGATAGCCAAATACGATCATGCGCCGGATTATCCGATTCAATTCATGACAAAAGGCATGCTTTCCATCGGAAAACAAAACCAGGCGGTGCTGGAATATACCGAATCTCAGCAGGATGAGGAAACCGGTGAAATCACTACGTCCCAGATCATTCTTTCCATGGAAAAAAGCCGGGTCACGATGACCCGGAAAGGAGACTATTCCAATACGATGGTGTTTGCGCCGGAACAGCGCTTTGAAGGAATCTATCAAACCCCATTCGGAAATATGGATATGGCAGTTTATGCGCGGGGCGTGCATTGCGATATCGGGGAGAAGAAGGGATCCATCCATCTGAAATATCAGCTGGATATTCAGGGGGCTTACGCTTCTTTCAATGAACTTCATCTTGAATATTCCGAGAACGGAGGGGAAAGCGCCCAATGAAAATTGCAGTCCTCGGCGCAGGGACCTGGGGAATCGCACTGGCCCGGGTCCTTTCTCTGAACGGATCCGAAGTCACCGTCTGGAGTAAATTTCCGGAGGAAGCAAAGGCACTGGACCGTACGAGGGAAGCGCCCCATCTTCCGGGCGTCCGGATTCCCGACGTAATTCGGTTTACAGCTGATCCGAAGGAGGCCGCCGAAGAAGCGGATTACCTGCTGATGGCTGTACCGTCCGTTTATGTTCGGGAAACAGCTGCGCTGTTCTGCCGCGTGTCCGGCGAAAACGCGATCTGGATCAACGCATCAAAAGGAATCGAAAGTGATACGCTGATGACTTTGACAGAGGTCATTGAAGATGAATGCAGGCGAATGGGAAAAGCCGGCTGCCGCACCGTGGCGATCAGCGGTCCCACGCACGCAGAAGAGGTTGCACGGGATCTGCCCACGCTGATCGTTGCCGCCTGCGAAAACCTTGAAACAGCACAGGCGGTTCAGGCACTTTTTGAAGGATCCTGCATCCGCCCCTATACCAACCAGGATAAGCGCGGCGTGCAGATCTGCGGTGCTCTGAAAAACGTGGAAGCCCTGGCAGCAGGTATTGCGAAGGGCCTGGGCTACGGAGACAATACAACCGCTGCCATGATCACCCGCGGAATGGAGGAAATCCGCCGCCTCGGGCTTGCCATGGGGTGCGACGAGCATACCTTTTTCGGCCTGGCCGGAATCGGAGACCTGATCGTGACCGCTACCAGCCTTCACAGCAGAAACAATAAAGCAGGAATGCTGATCGGGCAAGGGAAAAAACCGGAAGAGGCGCTCCGGGAAGTCGGTATGGTGGTAGAGGGTGTGAACGCACTTCCTGCTGCCGTTCGCCTCTGCGAAAAATACAGAATGGAAATGCCTCTTATTTCAGCTGTGCGCTCTGTTATTGACGGCGGAGCCGATCCGAAGGAAATTGTGCAGGACCTGATGAACCGGAAGCTGAAACAGGAAAAAACATAAGGAGCGGAGTTGGGTCTATGAAAAAACTGATCAATGACGGATGGGAGTTTTTGAAGATGCCTTCCGGCAGCACTCCTGAACAGGCGGCAAACCATGCAGGCTGGACAGCTGTGGACCTTCCGCATGACTGGCTGATCTGGCAGCACACAGACCTTTATGAAAGCGCTGATGCCTGGTATCGCCGCTCCCTGATTGCAGACCGGCTGCCGGAGACATGTTTCCTGTACTTTGAAGGCGTCTATATGGACTGTGATGTGCTGCTGAACGGGGTAAAAGCCGGCAGTCATGCCTACGGATACACTTCTTTTCCTGTGGACCTGACCGGAAAGCTGCGGCCGGGACTGAATGAGGTGATGGTGCATATCCGACATCAGAGCCCAAATTCCAGATGGTATTCCGGCAGTGGTATCTTCCGGGATGTTTACCTGCTGACGCTTCCGGAGAATCACCTGATCCCGGACAGCTTCTATTTCCTGGAAACCGAAAAGGAAAACGAATGGGAACTGGACATACAGGCGGAGACGTCTAAAACAAACCCTGATCTGTTTAAATACTCCGTAACCGATCCTGCCGGGCGGACGGTTGCCGGCGGTGAGACGATGAGCCGGGACGGTCGCATCCATCTGTCCCTAATATTGAAGGATGCTGAAACCTGGGATATTCTTCATCCGAATCTGTACACGCTTTGCTATTCCTTTGGGGGTGAAAACGGAGACAAGAAATTTGGACTTCGGTCTGTAGAATTCTGCCCTGACCGGGGATTTGTCCTGAATCACCGGATCGTGAAGCTGAAGGGTGTTTGTCTGCATCATGACCTTGGAGCGCTGGGGGCTGCTTTCCATCAAAAGGCTGCGAGGCGGCAGCTGCAGCTCATGAAGGATATGGGCGCGAATGCCCTGCGGACTTCCCATAATCCGCCGGCACCGGGCTTGCTTGAACTGTGCGATGAAATGGGAATTCTGGTGATAGATGAAGCATTTGACATGTGGGAAAGACCGAAGACAACGTATGACTATGCGCGCTTTTTCCCGGAGAATGAGGCTGAGGATGTCGCGCTGTGGATACGACGGGACAGATGTCATCCCAGCGTTATTCTCTGGTCCATCGGCAATGAAATATACGATATGCACGCGGATCTTCGGGGAACAGAGGTCTGTGTGATGCTGATGAACCAGGTTCGTGCCCACGATCCCGGAAATCATGCATGCGTTACTTTCGGATGTAATTATATGCCCTGGGAAGGCGGACAGCGCTGCGCTGATAAAGTAAAAATCGCCGGATACAATTACGGGGAAAAATACTATGAAGAGCATCACCGCAAGCATCCGGACTGGGTTATCTACGGCAGTGAAACTGCAAGCGTGCTCAGCAGCCGCGGCATCTACCATTTTCCGATTGAGAAAAGTATTATGAGTGAGTCGGATCTCCAGTGCAGCGCGCTGGGTAACAGCAATACCAGCTGGGGTGCGAACGACCTGAAAAAAATGATCACGGATGACCTGAAATGCACCTACAGTATGGGACAGTTTATCTGGAGCGGGATCGATTATATCGGAGAACCTACGCCTTACCACACGAGAAGCAGCTATTTCGGACAGGCGGATACCGCGTGCTACCCCAAGGATTCCTATTACCTGTTTCAGAGCCTCTGGAGTGACCGGCGGGTTCTTCATATCGGAGTTTCATGGGACTGGAATCCGGGGCAGCTGATTGATGTTCCCGTGATGACCAATTATGACAGAGTTGAACTGAAACTGAACGGCAAATCCCTCGGGATCCGGGAAGTCCTGAAGGATGATCCGCAGGCATGTCTTCCGGTCTGGAAGGTTCCCTTTGAACCGGGGGTGCTGACAGCCTGCGCCCTGGATGAGAATGGGAATATCCTGCAGTCCGATGTCCGGCATACCAGCGGCAACACCTCCGCGCTGGCCCTGATCCCGGAAAATGCTTCCCTGAAAAGTGACGGACATGATATTGCATTCATTACCGTTCAGGCCTTTGACAGCAACGGTTATCCTGTTGAAAATGCGAGAGACCGGGTTCGGATCTCTGTTTCCGGCGGTGCATACCTTCTTGGAACAGACAACGGAGACTCAACGGACAAAGACGGATATAAGCAAAACTGCCGCAACCTTTTTGGCGGAAAGCTGCTGGTGATTGTTGCCTCCAGCGGATTGGACGAGGACGCCCGGATCACGGCAGAAAGCACCGGCGGATGCCGGACGGAGATTTGCCTGCCAGTCATCCATGCGGAGAAAAAACAGGGAACATCCTGCTCTCAGCGGATTCCGGAATGTCCCCTGAAAAACACGGAAAGAATTCCTGTCCGAAAGATAGAAATCAGCACCTGCGAAAGCAGGAAGCTGAACGGAAGCAATACCTCCTGTTCCTTCCAGTGGAAAGCCCTGCCGGAAAATTCACAGGGAGAGCCGATTGAATGGCAGGTAACAAATGATACCGGGATTATTGCTCCCTTCGCTTTCGTCCGGGCTGAAGAGGGAAGAGTAACTGTAAACGTCAGCGGAGACGGACATTATTATCTTCGGGCGCTGGGCGGAAACTGCGCAGATCATCCGGAGATCATCAGTCAGATTGAGTTTGAAGCTACCGGGATCGGCCGGCCTGCGCTGAATCCATATCAGTTTATAAGCGCGGGGCTATATGATATTTCCTCCGGTGAAATCGGCTCCGGAAACGAGAAGGGAATTGCATTTGCCCGCGACGGAGAAAGCATGGCCGGCTTCAGCCGGGTTGATTTCGGGAAAACCGGGTCGGATAGAATGATTCTCCCGATTTTTGCCCTGGACGGGAAGCTTTATGAAATAGAACTATTTGAAGGAGACCCGCGCCGGGAGGGCCGGCTGATCACTAAGCTCCGCTATCAGAAACCAAGTATTTGGAATCAATATCAGGAGGAAACCTTTCTTCTTCCTGAGCGGCTGACCGGCATCCGGTGCCTGTGCTTCCGGATGAGGGAAAAAGTTCATCTGAAGGGATTCCGGTTTGAACAGCAGAGCCGGGCGTACCTCGTGAATGCGGCTGGATGCGCAGATATGATCTATGGGGATTCTTTCCGAAGGGACGGTTCCGTCATCCGGGATATCGGCAATAACGTATCCCTTCAGTTCAATGAGATGGATTTCGGAAAAGTGAGCAGATGCAGACTGCTGATCTCCGGAAGAACGGAGCTTCCTGTGAACACTGTGACCCTTCGGATTCGGAATGAGGAAGGAAATGAAATCACGGATGCTGTCGAATTTTCAGGAAACGGAGACGCTGAGCAGGTATTCCACGTTCATGTGCCGGGGGGCATGTGCTCTGTGACCTTTGTTTTCCTTCCGGGCAGCCGCTTCGATTTTTCTTTCTTCCGCTTTGAACCTGCCGGCGAAGCGGACAACGCCTCTTTTGACAGATAAAATAAAATGGGATATCATAGACCTGTTGTGTAAATTTATATCGCTGGAACAGCGGGGAACAGGAGGCGGGCATGTCAGCAAAACTCAAAAAAATACTGAGTTTTCTTTTCATCGCGGCCTCCATCACCGCCGTGTTCTTTATCGCATTCAGCAATACCGAGCTGAAGGATGCCTGGGGCGCTATCGCAAAGCTGGATTTACTCTGGGTGGCGGGGATTTTCGGATGCTGGGCTGTCTGTACATTTTTTGACGGGATGAATTACTGGTGCTACCAGCGCCGGGAAAAATTCAGGATCAGTATCGGCCGAACCATCAATGTAGCCCTAATTGGCTACTATTACAGCAACATCACTCCCAGCGCAGCCGGCGGACAGCCCATGCAGGTGAATTCCCTCCGGAAAGCCGGGATCCCGGTTGGATACGGCACGATGGCGGTTACCATCCGTTTTTTTGCCAACCAGTTTATTATCTGTGCCATGAGCCTGGTTCTGTTCCTTTTCAACCGTTCGTTTGCGTATGAGCAGCTCGGCGGTGTCATGTGGGTGGTCCGCGTTGGATGGCTGATCAATTTCTCTGTCATTCCGCTGATTGCCTTGGCGACCTGGAAAAGGAACTGGATCCAGAAATTCGCCATCTGGCTGATCAGCCTTCTGAATAAAGTGCATCTGATTAAAAACGGGGATGCTTCCATCGCGAAAGTCACAGAGGTGCTGGATACGTATCACCAGGCCATGCATGATCTGCTGAAGCGGCCGGGCCAGATCACCGTCCAGTTCGTCTGCAGCTTTATCAGCCTGCTGGCCATGACCGCAACGGTCATATTTGTATATCATGCTTTCGGACAGCACGGGACTCATTGGTATCAGCTGTTAACGCTGAGCTGTATGCTTTATGTAAGTGCCAGCTATACCCCTCTTCCCGGCGCCAGCGGGGCACAGGAAGGCGGTTTCGTACTTTATTTTGGAAAGATTTTTATGAACGGGACGATCGGCATGGCCCTGCTGACCTGGCGTTTTTTCACTTTTTATCTTTTCCTGATTGTCGGCGTGGGAATGGTTCTGCTGGAAAAAATCATCCTGAAGCGGGAAAAGAACAAATCCGTTCGTCGGAACAACGGATGACCCATCAACTGCCGCCGGCAGTTTTTTTGTTGACTTTTCAAAAATAAGACGTTATAATACATCTGATTTCTGAAACCTGTCGGGTTTCAGAAAAGGAGAACAATGCGGAGGTGTTTTATGGGCAAGTATTTCGGAACGGATGGTTTTCGCGGCAAAGCCGGGGAAAACCTGACCGCGGAACACGCGTTTAAAACCGGACGTTTTCTTGGATGGTATTTCGCAAAGAAGCATCTGGACGATAAAGCAAAAATTGTGATCGGGAAAGATACGAGACGATCCTCCTACATGTATGAAAACGCACTGGCTGCCGGTATAACCTCATCCGGTTCAGACGTATATCTGCTTCATGTGACCACGACCCCCTGTGTCAGTTATATCACCCGGACGGAAGGGTTTGACTGCGGCGTGATGATTTCTGCCAGCCACAATCCATTTTATGATAACGGGATTAAACTGATGAATTCAAACGGCGAAAAAATGGATGATAATCTCCAGAATGAGGTGGAGAAATATATTGACGGGGAAACGGGAGACATCCCCTTTGCCGTTGCGGACAAAATCGGCTGCACCGTAGACTTCTATGCCGGGCGGAACCGCTACATCGGCTATCTGACCAACCTCGCCATTCGTCCTTTTGATGATCATAAGGTTGCTCTGGACTGCGCGAACGGTTCCAGCTGGATGATCGGCCCTGCTGTATTCAATGCTCTGGGTGCAAAGACTTATGTAATCCATGATAAGCCGGACGGCCTGAATATCAACAAGGAGTGCGGAAGCACCCATATGGAGAGCTTGAAGGAATATGTTCGGGAGAACAAGCTTGATGTCGGTTTCGCATTTGACGGAGATGCGGACCGCTGCCTGGCGGTAGATGAAAAGGGCAATGAAGTCAACGGTGACAAGATCATGTATATCTGCGCCAAGTATATGAAGAGCAAAGGACAGCTGCCGAGCAACACGGTTGTCACTACGATTATGAGCAATTTCGGCCTTTACAAGGCACTGGATGCGGCGGGAATCAATTATGAAAAAACGGCTGTGGGCGACCGGGATGTCTACGAGAACATGAAGGCTTATGATCACCTGATCGGCGGTGAACAGAGCGGTCATATTATCTTCAGAAAGCATGCGCGCACCGGAGACGGAATTATCACTGCGATTATGGTTATGGGCGTAATGATGGATACGCAGCTGCCGCTATCCGTGCTGGCGGAAGGATGCAAGATGTATCCGCAGGTTCTTAAAAACGTGAGGGTGGACGATAAGGACAGCACACTGGCGGAGCAAAAGGTGATGGACGCTGTAAACGCCTGCACCGAAGCGCTGGGGGACAGCGGGCGGGTTCTCCTGCGCAAAAGCGGAACGGAGCCGGTTCTGCGCGTGATGGCTGAAGCTGGTTCCGCGGATGAATGTGAAAAATATGTCGACGCGATCATTGAAGCCATGAAGGAAAGCGGACATCTGATCGAGGTGAAAAAATAATGCTGAATACGAGTAATCTGTATGATCTTTCCCATACCAGAGCTGCTGCACTTCTGGAAAAGACGGTATATCCCTGGGAGGCGCTCGGTAAAATCAAGGATTTTATTCTGGAACTGGGTCCTCAACTGCCGAAAGATGAATTTGATGAGATCAGCGAACATGTCTGGATTGCTAAAGATGCCGTCATCTATCCGAATAATTATATCGGCGCTCCCTGTATTATCGGTCATCAGACAGAAGTGCGGCCCGGTGCCTTTATCCGGGGAAGCGCCCTGGTCGGGGATCACTGCGTGGTCGGCAACAGCACTGAGCTGAAGAATGTAATTCTTTTTGACAACGTGCAGGTCCCTCACTATAACTATGTGGGAGACAGCATTCTCGGATATAAGAGCCATATGGGCGCCGGTTCCATTACCTCCAATGTTAAAAGCGATAAGCTGCTGGTTACCGTAAAGTGCGGAGAGGAAAAAATAGAGACAGGCCTCAAAAAAATCGGCGCTATGCTGGGAGACCGGGTGGAGGTCGGCTGCAACAGCGTTCTGAATCCGGGAACGGTCATCGGGAGGGATTCAAATGTATATCCGACATCCTGTGTCCGCGGCACCATCCCTGAAAAAAGCATCTGGAAAAACAACGGAACCATTGTCAGGAAACATGATTAAATAGCATCCGTCAATATTTAAGAAAGAAGGGCTTGAGTACAATGAAGGTCATTATTGCAGAAAACTATGAAGACGGCGCCCGCAAAGCGGCAGACATCATCGAGAAAATTGTGCGGGAAAACCCTGCATGCACACTGGGACTGGCTACCGGCAGCAGTCCTGTTGGCATGTACAGAGAGCTTGCCCGGCGGTGCAGGGAGGAAGGACTGGATTTCAGCCGGATTCACAGCGTTAACCTGGACGAATATGTAGGCCTGGACGGGACTCATGACCAGAGTTACCGGTACTTCATGAACAGCAATCTGTTTGACCATATTAATATCGATAAAAACAACACCTATGTGGCAAAGGGAACAGGTGATGTTCAGGCGAACCTCAGAGAATTCAACGATATTCTGGACCGCACAGAAATAGAAATCCAGGTGCTTGGCGTCGGCCCGGACGGGCACCTGGGCTTTAATGAACCCGGTGAAACCCTGTATGACGGGGCGCATGAAGAAGAGCTGGATGATTCCACCATTGAAGCAAACAAGCGCTTTTTTGCTTCGAAGGAGGATGTTCCCACCCACGCGGTAACCATGGGTATGGGAAATATCATGCGCGCAAAAAAGCTATTGATGATCATTAACGGAAACAAGCAGGAGGCAGCCACGAAGCTCCTGCTCGGGGACCGGATTGATCCGAAATGCCCCTGTACCTTTATGCGGCTGCACCGGGATGCGACCGTTGTGATCGAAAAGAAGCTTGCAGATGAAATCGGATTTAAGGGATAACGCATAAACAGGAAAGCAGAGAAGAAGGCCCGGCGGTTCAATCAGTCCGCCGGGCCTTTCATAGCGTTTTCTCAATGTTTACTGAATGCTGAAAAGAAGCTCGTCATAGGTTGGGAAAGGCCAGCAGGCACGGTCTGTCATCTGCTCCAGGTGATCCGCACTGGCCCGAAGGGCCGTCATCGCAGGAAGCACCCGGTCATGCATATACCGCGCTGAAAGCAGCGGCGCGTCTGCGTCGGGCTTTCCGGACAGCGCATCGGACAGCGCATCCATACATTCTTTCAGGCGGTCTATTTCGGCGCAGAGGTTGTTCAGCAGGGAAGGAACTGTCCGGATCATTGCTCCGGCAGCTTTTACGTTCGACAAAACGGAGGAAAGAGTTCCGGCGTATTGCAGTACCGCCGGCAGAATCTGCCTGGATGACATCATCCGCATGGTTTCCGCTTCAATATTGATCATTTTTGCATACGAATCCAGACCGATATCCCTGCGGGAACGCAATTCTGATTCGGAAAGAACCTTGTGGGTTCTGAACAGAAGGATATTCTTTTCTTCCGTATAGCAGGGGAGCGCATCCACTGTGGACGGCAGGCAGAGAAGTCCGCGGCGCTTTGCTTCCTTTATCCAGTCCTCAGAATAATTGTTTCCGTTGAATATGATCCGCTTGTGTTCATGAATCGTACGGACGATCAGCTCATGAAGGGCACAATGAAAATCTTCGGCTTTTTCCAGTTCGTCCGCAAACTGACGAAGAGACTCCGCAACGATGGTGTTCAGTACAACATTTGCATCCGATACGGAAGCGGAGGAACCGAGGGAACGGAATTCAAATTTATTCCCCGTGAATGCGAAGGGAGAGGTCCGGTTACGATCTGTAGTATCGCGGGGGAATTTTGGAAGAGCGTGCACCCCGACAGTCATATCCGTTTTCTCACGCCCGCTGTAAGCAGCTCCCGCTTCCAGCGCCTCCAGGATCTCTGTCAGTTCATCCCCGAGGAAGATGCTGATAATAGCAGGCGGAGCTTCACATCCGCCGAGGCGATGATCATTTCCGGCAGAGGCAACGGATGCCCGAAGCAGATCCTGATAATCATCCACTGCTTTGATGACTGAGGTCAGGAAAAGCAGAAACTGAGCGCTTTCGTGCGGACTGTCGCCGGGATCCAGCAAATTATAACCGGTATTGGTAAACATGGACCAGTTGTTATGCTTTCCGCTTCCGTTAACTCCGTTAAAGGGCTTTTCCGCCAGCAAACAAACGAGATTATGCTTGAGAGCGATCTTCTTCATCATTTCCATGGTGATCTGATTATGATCGCAGGCGACATTGGCAATGGCATAGATCGGAGCCATTTCATGCTGAGCCGGGGCGGTTTCATTGTGCTCTGTTTTGGCAAGGACCCCAAGCTTCCACAGCTCCTGATTCAGATCCTCCATAAAGGACTGGACCCGGGTCTGAATTGTTCCGAAGAAATGGTCGCCCAGTTCCTGCCCCTTGGGCGGCTTTGCACCAAAGAGCGTACGCCCGGAAAAAATCAGATCGCTGCGACGGTCAAAAAGATCCTTATCCACGAGGAAATATTCCTGTTCAGGCCCCACCGTTGGCGTAACCCGGGTTGCATCCATCCGTCCGAAAAGGTGAAGCACCCGCACGGCCTGCCGGTTCAGCGCTTCCATGGAACGGAGAAGGGGGGTTTTTTTGTCCAGGGCCTCCCCGCCATAGGAGCAGTAAGCGGTTGGAATGCAAAGGACATGATCCTTGATAAACGCATAGGAGGTAGGATCCCATGCAGTGTATCCGCGCGCCTCAAAAGTAGACCTGAGTCCGCCGTTCGGCAGAGAGGAGGCGTCTGCTTCACCCCGAACAAGTTCCTTTCCGGAAAACTCCTGGATGACCGCACCGCCGGGAAGCGGAGAGATAAAAGCATCATGCTTTTCAGCCGTAACGGAATTCAAAGGCTGGAACCAGTGCGTATAATGGGTTGCTCCCCGTTCCAGCGCCCAGTCCTTCATCGCATTGGCAACCACACTGGCAACTTCCGGATCCAGGCGGCGGCCTTCATCGATTGTTTTATGCAATGCTTTATAGGTCTCCTTCGGGAGGCGCTGACGCATAACCGCATCATTAAAAACATTGATCCCGAAAACATCCTCAATGCGAGCCATCCTGAAAACCTCCCCAAGGAAATTTTATTCAGTTTAGATGACAGGTACAGAAAAGTCAAGACAGAACCGCCCCGGAAGTTGCCTCCGGCAAGGAATCAGGCGGCAGCAGATACACATTCAAACCGAAATTCTGATGCATATTTTATCTGTTTCGGATTTGTGTTTCGGGAATGAACATGGTATAATAATTCGTTCCATTAAAGCGTGAAATCGTGGAGGATACAGCGATGTTTGAACCCAAAATCAGGAACAGGCAGACGGATCTTCTGATGAAAGCCGTCATTCTTTTATCCAATGAGGAAGACGCCTACCGTTTTTTCGAAGATCTCTGCACAATTCCTGAAATCAAAAGCATCAGTCAACGGCTTGAAGTTGCGGAGCTTTTGCGGAAAAAGGAAACCTATCAGAAAATCGCTGAAGAAACCGGAGCCTCCAGCGCGACGATTTCCCGCGTGAACCGTGCGCTGACATACGGAGCGGACGGTTACAATCTTGTTTTTGATGCTATGGAAAAGGAGTAGGCGCGGCAGATGGATTTAAGCAGACTGAACCGCGAACAAAGAATTGCAGCGGAAACCCTGGAAGGACCGGTTCTGATTCTTGCCGGCGCCGGAAGCGGAAAAACCCGGGCTCTGACATACCGGGTAGCCAACCTGATTGACCACGGCGTTCCTGCTTACCGGATTCTGGCCCTGACTTTTACAAACAAGGCTGCCAGGGAAATGAAAACCCGGGTTGCGGAACTGATCGGAGAAGATGCGGCCAACGACGCCTGGATCAGTACTTTTCATTCCACCTGCGCCCGCATGCTTCGACGGGATATTGAAAAGCTTGGTTACAACCGATCCTTTGTCATCTATGACGATGACGATCAGGGGAAGGTTCTGAAGTCAATTCTGAAACAATTCAACATTGATGAAGCATTTCTTCCCGTGCGCGAAATACGCAGTAAAACCGGCGATGCCAAAAACAACCTCCTCACACCGGATGAATGGTTCCGCAAATCATCCAGGGACCGCAGAAGCAGCCTGATTCACGATGTCATGTGTGAATACGAAAAGCGCATGAAAGCATCGAATGCCCTCGATTTTGACGATCTTCTGATTAAAACACTGGAACTGCTGGCGGATCATCCGCCTGTCCTTCAGCAGTACAGGAACCAGTTCCGATATGTATTGGTCGACGAATACCAGGATACCAACCGCGCCCAGTATGAGCTGATCCGGCTGATCACCGCGGAAAGCCGGAATCTGTGCGTGGTCGGAGATGACGATCAGAGCATCTATGGATGGCGCGGCGCGGACATCCGGAACATCCTCGATTTTGAAAACGATTATCCGGATGCCACGGTGATCAAGCTGGAACAGAATTACCGATCCACAGCGAACATTCTGGATGCCGCCAACCAGCTGATCTCCCATAATATCGGCAGAAAGGACAAGGTGCTCTGGACTGAGAGCGGTGAAGGAGAGCCTATTGAAATCTATCATGCCCGGGATGATCATGATGAGAGCATGTGGATAGCCGGAAGAATTCTGGAGCTGCATCGGCAGGGAGGGAAATACGGAGATACAGCTATTCTTTACCGGGCAAATGCCCAAAGCCGCATTCCTGAAGAAATGCTTATGAGAAGCAGTATTCCCTATAAGGTTTTCGGCGGACAAAAATTCTATGAAAGAAAAGAAATCAAGGATATTCTGGCGTATCTCAGGGTGATTGTGAATCCTGCAGACGATATATCGCTGACCCGGATTATCAACGTGCCGAAGCGTTCAATCGGGGATACGACCGTTCAAGCGCTTACGGAAGCCGCCGCGGAACGGAATGTTTCTGTATACAACGTTCTCTTTGATCCCCCGGATTCCCTCGGAACCCGGGCAAAAGCCAGTGTCAGCAGCTTTTTCGGGCTGCTTACGATGCTTGGCGCCATGAAGGAATGCATGGGTCTTCCGGAATTTGTAGACATGCTGATCGAGAAGACCGGGCTGGAGGAACAGTACAGAAAAGAGGAAACGGAAGAAGCAGGGGAACGGATCGGAAATATCGACGAATTCCGGAACGGGATCCGTGAATACGCCGAGAACGAGGAGGATCCAACCCTGGAAGGCTATCTGGAGAACGTTTCCCTGGTAACGGACCTTGACCGGGAAAACGACAGCCGGGGATATGTGACCATGATGACCCTTCACAGCGCCAAAGGACTCGAGTTTGACAATGTTTTTATTCCGGGAATGGAAGAAAACATCTTTCCGAGCATGCGGAGTATTAACGAGGAGAACCGTCTTGAAGAGGAACGCCGGCTGATGTATGTCGGAATTACCCGAGCCAGAAAGCGGCTTTTCCTGTGCCATGCTTCTGAAAGAATGCTGTATAATCAATACAGTCATAATCCGCCGAGCCGTTTCCTGAAAGAGATTCCGCCAAGACTGATCCGTTCTGTTTCCGGGACGGGCCGGGAGGCAGCGTCCTGGGGCGGGTACAGATCAGAGCCGGGCTTTGGATTCGGCAGAAACGCGGCGCTTCCTGCCAGGCCGGCAGGAAACGGGCTGGAACGGCAGGCCCCTCATCGACCCTTTGCTCCCGGGAAGCCTGTGCTGACACTGAAAGGAAAAAGCCTGGAGGATATCCCGGGTGTATCCAGGGGCTTCGGAAAAGTGGTTCAAAGCAGTGCACATTCCCTGGAAAGCGAGGCTGCCGCGACTCTCTTTGCCCCCGGAGACCGGGTTCAGCACCCCAAGTTCGGGGCTGGAACAGTGCGTGAAGTATCAGGCTTCGGGGCCGGTGCCAGAATCATTATCGCATTTGACCGGGGCGGGGAACGCACGCTCTCACTTGCAATCGCTCCGATTGTCCGGATGGAGGGCGGGGAATGAACAATGAATCAATCAACCGGATGAAAGAACTGGTTCAGGAAATCAGCCGGGCTTCCTACGCGTATTACGTGCTGGATAATCCGTATATCAGCGATATGCAATGGGACCGGATGTATGATGAACTCAGATCGCTGGAAGCTGAAACCGGCATTATTCTTCCGGACAGCCCCACCAGGCAGGTGGGCGGTGAAACACTGAAGGGCTTTGAAGAGCACGTCCATCTGAACCGCTTATGGAGCATGGATAAGGTCCAGTCTCTGGAAGGGCTGGATGCGTGGATTGCCAGAACAGAAAAGCTGGCAGGAAGAAAAGACCTGGAGTATTTTGTTGAATATAAATTTGACGGGCTGACGCTGAATCTGACCTATGACAGGGGACAACTGATTCAGGCTGCCACCCGGGGAGACGGGATCCGCGGCGAAGCGATTCTCGCCCAGGCGCGCACCATTCATACCGTTCCGAAGGAAATCCCCTATCAGGGACTGCTGGAAGTGCAGGGGGAATGCATCATGCGCCTGAGCACCCTGGATAAATACAACAGGGAACATCCGGAATCGACGCTGAAAAATGCACGGAATGCCGCTGCGGGCGCGCTTCGCAATCTGGATCCGTCCGTTACGGCAAGCAGGCACCTGGACGCCTTTTTTTACCAGATCGGAACCATTGAAAACCCGCCCTATCATACACAGCCGGAAATGCTGGAATTCTTGAAGGAGAACGGATTCCAGGTGAGTCCCTACCTCGGGACAGGAAGGGGACGGGAAGAACTGGAAAAATGCATCCGGCAGATTGAAGCTGAAAGAAACACGCTGGACTGGCTGATCGACGGCGTTGTGATCAAGGTCGGTGACAACGCACTCCGGGAGCAGATGGGTTTTACCGAAAAATTTCCGCGGTGGGCGGTCGCCTATAAATTTGAAGCTGAGGAAGCGGTTACAACACTCCTGAATGTGACATGGGAGCTGGGAAGAACAGGGAAACTGACACCGCTGGCGCATCTGGCGCCTGTTGATTTTTACGGAGTAACCGTCCGCAAAGCCACTTTGAACAATCTGGGCGATATCCAGAGAAAGAACGTGGCGATCGGATGCAACGTCTGGATTCGGAGAAGCAATGATGTAATTCCGGAGATTATGGGACGGGCCGGGGATGTTCAGCCGAATGAGAAACCGATTGTAAAACCGGAATACTGTCCGGCCTGCGGCCATCCGCTGGTCAGCCGCGGCGCCCATCTCTTCTGCATGAACAGGAAGAGCTGCCGTCCTCAGGCCGTGGCGCGAATTGCACACTTTGCCAGCCGTGAAGCCATGGATATTGAAGGACTCAGCGAGAAAACGGCAGCGCAGCTTTATGATCAGGCCGGCATCCGGGAAACTGCGGACCTGTACAGGCTCACTCCGATGGATTTCCTGATGCTGGATGGCTTTAAAGAAAAAAAAGCGGCCAATCTGAGCCGATCCCTTGAGAAAAGCAAGCACTGCGACCTGGATGCTTTCCTGTTCGCATTGGGAATTCCAAATGTCGGGCGAAAAACAGCACGCGATCTGGCGCAGGCATTTGGATCCCTTGACCGCCTGAAAGCGGCAGCGCCGGAGGAGCTGACAGCCATTCCGGACATCGGGGAGATTGTGGCCGGAAGCATTACGGAGTACTTCAGCTTTCCGGAGAACACGGCTATGATCGACGCCATGCTGGCAGCGGGGGTCCGGCCGAAAGAACTGTCCCGTCCTGCGGAAGGTGTTTTCAGCGGAATGAGCATTGTGGTGACCGGAACCCTTCCGACTTTAAGCCGCAAGGAAGCAGAGGAGATGATTCGTGCCAACGGCGGAAATGCTTCTTCCTCCGTCAGCAAAAAAACAGCTTTTGTCGTTGCCGGCGAAGAAGCCGGAAGCAAGTTGACCAAAGCTATAAGTTTGAAAATTGAAATAATAGATGAAGCGGAATTTATTCGTAGATCCATAAAGCAATCTTAATTAGAGGAGTATTGGTATATGTTATTACGTTCAAATTGGATTTCATCTTTTCAGACTGATCCAAGTGGCACACTTATAACCTTAGCTTATACTCTCTTTTGTGTTTTGTTTAGTTTAATCTTACATGAATGTGCTCATGGATGGGTTGCGCTTAAATGCGGAGATCCGACCGCCAGAAATTTAGGCCGATTAACGTTGGATCCTGTAAAGCATTTAGATCCTGTAGGATCAATATGCATGCTTCTATTTGGCTTTGGCTGGGCCAAACCCGTTCCTGTTAATTCACGGAACTTCAGGCATTTTCGCAAAGATTATATTTTTGTTTCCCTTGCTGGTATCATCACAAATCTTTTTCTCTGTTTGTTAAGTCTTCTTGTTGCAGCTTTACTCAGCAAAATAATTTATGAACCAATTCTTTTAGATTATTTACGTCTTAATAATTTGCAATATACAACTATTGATATATATCATTCGTTAAATTTGAATCTCTATAATGGTAATTTTTCTGGTTTCTATGTCTATAACGGAGAATTTGATGTTCTATTAAAATTTGTTACATCAAATAATCAATGGGTTTTGTATATCCAGAGATTGTTCTTAATGTTAGCAAATATGAATCTTAGCTTGGCGATATTTAATTTTCTTCCTGTACCGCCACTTGATGGATACAGATTTTTAGATATGTTTGTTTTCCGAGGAAAAATTTTTATTGATCAAAGAAAAGCTTATATTATTCAAAT
>ODAI012439332.1_pt1 | contig 23890 bp, 21 predicted proteins | sample 1539321 | NCBI WGS metagenome assembly ODAI01 (sample SAMN02144231, study PRJEB22623) | gut metagenome | biome: sheep rumen | host: Ovis aries | place: New Zealand | reverse complement strand
TCATCTTGCACAGAAATTCCTTGACTTGCGCCAGCAAGCCTGCGTCATTTCTGTACAATCTGACGAAATATCTGACGGCGCAATCACCGCACGCTCTTTGTGCGGTATAGCCTATAAACAGGAGGACAAACTTATGAGCAAAAAACTGGTAGCGTATTTCAGCGCAAGCGGCACAACTGCCGCAAAAGCAAAGCTTCTCGCACAGGCAGCGGGAGCGGATATTTACGAGATAAAGCCTGCGGTGCCGTACACAGGCGCAGACCTTAACTGGCAGAACAAGCAGTCCCGCAGCAGCGTGGAAATGTCGGACAGATCGTCACGTCCGGAGATCGCTGACAAGAACGCGGACATCGCGGCTTATGACACGATTTTTGTGGGATTTCCGATCTGGTGGTATATAGCTCCGACTATCATCAACACTTTCCTTGAAAGCTACGATTTTTCAGGAAAGACCGTGATCCTGTTCGCAACATCGGGCGGGAGCAGATTCGGAGATACGGTGAATAACCTTAAAGGAAGCGTTTCCGGTACAGCGGCAATAAAAGAGGGATTTATACTGAATGGCAGTCAGACGGTCGAAAGCATTTCAGAACAGCTGAAAAAACTTGGGTTTTAAGGGGGAAATATAAATGAAAGAAAAGATCACACAGACTGCCGGCAGACAGCAGCTCGGAGATTTTGCCCCCATGTTTGCGCATCTCAACGATGATGTACTGTTCGGTGAAGTATGGAATGAAGAAGCCATAGATACAAAGACAAAGTGCATCATAACTGTGGTATCGCTCATGGCATCGGGGATCACTGACAGTTCACTGTCATATCATTTGCAGAACGCGAAAGCTCACGGTGTCACAAAGTCAGAGATAGCGGCGATAATCACTCATGCGACAATGTACTGCGGCTGGCCAAAGGGCTGGGCAGTGTTCAGGCTCGCAAAGGAGGTATGGAACGAAGAAGTTCCGTCTCTGACAGAAAAAGACAAGTATCAGAACACCATATTCTTCCCTATAGGAGAGCCAAATCCTTATGGGCAGTTCTTTGTCGGACAGAGCTATCTCGCACCGCTGTCGGATAAGCAGGTGCCGGTGTTCAATGTGACGTTCGAGCCGGCTTGCCGCAACAACTGGCATATCCACCATGCTGACAACGGCGGCGGTCAGATGCTGATCTGCGTCGGCGGAAGAGGGTACTATCAGGAGTGGGGAAAGCCTGCTGAAAAGCTTGTTCCGGGCACTGTGATAAATATTCCGGCAAATGTCAGACACTGGCACGGTGCTGCTCCCGATTCTTGGTTCAGTCACCTTGCGTTTGAAGTTCCCGGCGAGAACGGTTCGACAGAGTGGTGTGAGCCTGTATCTGACGAGGATTACGGCAGACTGAGCTGAGAATTTTATGTTCCTGCATTATAAAGGGTTATCTGAAGCTTGTAAAAACTGAATACGGTGTGTGAAATATGAAAATAGTACATTTATCAGATCTGCATCTTGGCAAAAAAGTAAATGAATACTCTATGATAGAAGATCAAAAATATATTTTGAAAAAAATCATCAGCATTATCGACGACGAAAAGCCGGATTGCGTGATACTCGCAGGAGATATTTACGACAAGTCTGTGCCGCCGACAGAAGCCGTCGATATGTTTGATGATTTTTTGTTCCGGCTGTCGCAGAAAGATCTGCAAGTCTTTGTCATAAGCGGAAATCATGATTCGCCCGAACGCCTTGCATTCGGCGCAAGACTGATGAATGCGAGCGGAGTGCATATATCTCCTGTGTATGACGGAAATGTACAGCCCATTAAGTTGACCGATGAATATGGTACGGTAAACATATATATGCTCCCGTTTGTGAAACCTGCGAATGTGCGGCGTTTCTTTGAAGACGTAGAGATCAATACATACACCGATGCGCTGCGTGCTGCAATCAGACAGATGAATATTGACACAGCAGAGCGAAATGTTCTTATAACGCATCAGTTCGTCACCGGTGCTGAAAGAACAGAATCGGAGGAGATCTCTGTCGGCGGAACGGATAATGTTGATGCTTCCGTATTCGATGATTTCGACTATGTTGCTCTCGGACATATCCACAGACCGCAGAATGTCACATCTGAACGGATAAGATACTGTGGTACTCCGCTCAAATATTCCTTCTCAGAAGCTAAAGATCAGAAATCCGTGACAATTGCCGAGCTTGCTGAAAAAGGTACACTCAATGTCAGAACCGTGCCTTTGGTTCCGGTGCATGACATGGTGGAGTTAAAAGGAAAGTATGATGAACTTACCCTGAAGAGCTTCTATGACGGTACATCTTATCGGGAGGACTATGTGCATATCACGCTTACCGATGAAGATGATATACCCGATGCTGTATCAAAGCTCAGAACGATCTACCGCAACCTGATGAAGCTTGATTATGACAACGCAAGAACCCGCCATACGGCTGTAATATCCGCAGATGCAGGTATGGACGATAAATCACCGGTCGAATTGTTTTCGGATTTCTACAAATTGCAGAACGGTGTTGAAATGACAGATGAACAGTCCGAATATATCAGCGGCATTATCAGAGATATCTGGGAGGGTGAGATATGAGACCTGTAAAACTTACCGTTTCGGCATTCGGACCGTATGCTGGCAAAACCATAATTGAACTTGATAAGCTCGGAAAAAGTGGTCTGTATCTTATAACCGGTGATACCGGTGCCGGAAAGACTACTATTTTTGATGCGATAACTTTTGCCCTTTTTGGTGAACCGAGCGGTGACAACAGAGATGCCGGTATGCTGCGTTCAAAATACGCTGAACCGGAGACTCCGACAGAAGTTGAGCTTGTTTTTGAATACGCAGGTCAGGAATATAAAGTAAAACGCAATCCCGAATATCAGCGCCCGAAATCCCGCGGCGAAGGGTTTACTATAGAGTCCGCGAACGCTGAACTGCACTGTCCGGACGGTAAGGTCATCACCAAAAAGAAAGAAGTCAACAATGCAGTAACAGACATTCTCGGAATTGACAGAGATCAGTTCACACAGATCGCTATGATCGCACAGGGAGATTTTCTCAAACTGCTGCTTGCTCCGACAGAGGAAAGAAAAAAGATATTTCAGAAAATATTCCATACCGGAAATTATGCCCTTATACAGGAAAAGCTGAAAAAAGATCTGTCAGAGATCAATAACAGCTACAAGTCTGTCAGAAGCAGTATCAGGCAGTACATCAGCGATATTGCGTGTGATGAAAATGATGTATTTCTGCCCGAAGTCGAGAAGGCAAAAAATGATGAAATGACGATTGGCGATATCATAGGATTATTGGATTCGCTTATCAGAAAAGACGATTCTGCCGAGAAAACCTACGAAGAAGAAGTCAGAAAAACAGACAGGCAGTTGAACAAACTGACAGAAATACTGACTAACATATCCAATCAGAAAAAAGCGGAAGAGTCGCTTAAAGAATCAGAAAAGAAGCTTTCGGAAGAATCAGCTTCTCTGGCAGAACTGAGATACGGACTTGAAAAAGCCGAAAAGAGCAGACCGGAAGCAGAAGATATAAAACAGAAAATATCCGTTCTGAACGCAGCAATACCTGATTATGACAAACTTGCAGAAAAGATAAATGCAAACGAAAAACTGAAGAAAGAATTGCATAAACTGACGGAAAAACTTGCTGTGTCAAAAGAAGATCTTGAAAAACAGCGTTCCAGTTTAGAGGCTCTTAATGAGGAATACAAGACTCTCGGCGATGCTTCGGCGGAAAAAGAAAAATATACCTCCGAAAAGAAAGATGCAGAAGCCGGATTGAAAGCGCTGAACGGACTTTCTGAGCTTTGCGGCGGATATGACGATCTTCTCGCTCAGCTTGAAACGGCAAAAAAAGATTTTGATAATAAAACAAAACTTGCTGCCGAAAAAACTGCCGATTATGATTCAAAATATCACTCGTATATTGCAGAACAGGCAGGAATGCTTGCGGAAGATCTGAAAGACGGTTCTCCATGCCCTGTCTGCGGTTCTTTATCACACCCCCGGCTTGCAGAAAGATCAGAAAAAGCTCCGACCAGATCCGCACTTGACAAGGCAAGGAATGATGCAGAAAAAGCAAGAGATGATGAAGTATCAGCCAGCGAGAAGATCAATTCTGTTACAAAGAGCATCAGTGAAAAAGAAAAGCATATATCAAATACCGCAGCCGGATTGTTGTCCGCTGACGATATTGCCGGAGTAAAAAAAGAACTGCCGGACAAAATAAAGCTTATCAATTCATCAATAAAAGACATTGAAAACAATATAAAAACAGCAGAGAATAATATAAAACGGAAAACCGGACTTGAAAGCATGATCCCCGAAGCGGAAAAAAGTATTTCACAGATAGGATCAGCAGTACAGCAGACGGAAAAAGACATAGCGGAGCTGAACGCTCTTGTCTCTGCCGGAGAAAAGGCAATTTCTGAGTTGAAAACCAGATTGCAGTTTGATACAAAAGAAAGGCTTGTCGAAGAGATCGAAAGGCTTGAAGACAAACAAAGCTCCATTGAAAAAATATATAACAGTGCAAAAAAACAGTATGATGACTGTGACCGCCGTATCGCAGAACTGAACGCTGCGGTCACGGAAGTGAAGAAGCAGCTTGTCAACAGGATCGAAGCAGACGAAAATGAGCAGAATGAATTGCAGAAAGATCTGATATCGAAGAAAGAAGAGTTCAACAGAAATATAAAAATAATCACTGCCAGACTTTCAAAAAACAAGGATATCAGAAAGCATATCAATGAAAAAAATGCAGAAGCCGAGGCTGCAGAAAAGAAACTGCGATGTGTGAGATCACTTGCTGATACCGCAAACGGAAACATTTCCGGCAAGGAAAAAATAATGCTCGAAACATATATCCAGATGACTTATTTTGACAGGATCATAGCACGTGCAAACACACGCTTTATGGTCATGTCAGGCGGTCAGTACGAGCTGAAACGCAGAGAGTCTTCGGAAAATAACAGAAGTCAGAGCGGACTTGATCTTGATGTCATAGATCACTACAACGGCAGTGAACGAAGCGTCAATACTCTTTCGGGCGGTGAATCGTTCAAGGCTTCACTCTCACTTGCACTTGGACTTTCAGATGAGATACAGTCATCGGCAGGCGGGATAAAGCTTGATACGATGTTTGTCGATGAGGGATTCGGCTCACTTGACGAAGAGTCGCTTCAACAGGCAATGAAAGCATTGATGGGACTTGCCGACGGTGAAAGACTTGTTGGGATCATATCTCATGTTTCAGAGCTGAAAGAGCGGATAGATAAACAAATAATTGTCACAAAACAAAAAAGCGGCGGAAGCAGGGTCAACATAGTTACTTAGACGGTCAGATCTGTGAAACACGACCAATGCCTTACCAAAAAGTCAATTTCAAGCGAGGTGCTGATATGGACAAACTCGATTTTCTGATAAACTATCTCCTATCAGAAAGAAATGATATTGGCAGGATCGGGATACCCGAGAATGAAACAGACAAATTCCGGCTCTACAGAAGTCTGGTGAATATCCGCCCTGCGGTCAAAGCAGACGAAATAGGATTTGTAAAAAAATGCGAATGTACGATATTCAGAAAAATACAGCCACTGCCGCATCAATAGTGCGTACAGACTTTGCGGCTGATGATCCGGTGCGGCGGAAACATGAATGAACGGAGCAGCGATAACTGAAATGAACTACAGAATAACAGAGCTTATAGAGCCGGACAACGGCTGTGAAGGCTTTATGCCGGGAGAAGAACCTATGGTAACGCTGATACTCACATCTGAAAACGGTACAGTGAGAACAGTTCAGCTTCCGGATATTCTTGCGTACCGCCTGAACTGGGCCACCGGTGCGGCTGTTTCGGGTGAGGACATCGAGAAATACTGCAAATGAGCAGGCGGCATCGGGCGGATCCTGTTCCCTGACTTCCGAAGACGTGGGCGGAACGGCGGTTGTCCGGCTGCCGCAGAATATGCCTTACACGGAAATATTTGATATAAGCTGAACGGAGAAGAAAACATGATAAAAGAAATAATGCACGATCCGGTTTTTCTTGCATTGAAGTCTGAGCCTGCTGCAGCCGATGATCTCAGCATTGCCGCCGATCTGCTCGATACTCTGGCTGCAAACAGAGATACCTGCGTCGGAATGGCAGCAAACATGGTCGGAGTGCTGAAACGGGTGATCGTTTTCGATAATGACGGTGAGTACATGACCATGTTCAACCCGGAGATCATCAGATCCGACAAGCCGTACAGCACCAGCGAAGGCTGCCTTTCACTCATAGGGGAACCACGCCCTGTCAGGCGCTACAGGAGCATCAAAGTACGATGGCAGAATGAGAAGTTTGAAACGCGCATCAGAACGTTCACAGGTCGTCCGGCACAGATAATCCAGCATGAGATCGACCACTGCAACGGAATATTGATCTGATCTTTGTGCAATAAAGTCTGAATAACTATTGCAAGACCGGAAAAAATATGTTATGATAAATATGTAAAGCACATTTTTTGTGCGGTATAGCATATATGCGGAAAATTCTGATATGAATGAAAGGAGCTTATATATGAAAAATACTGTCAGGACATTAATCCACTGCTGCATAATTATGTTCAGCGTATTTCTGATAATACACAGACGTGTGATCTCAGCGCTGATAACCGGAGAACCGATGCCCGAGCCGCCGGAGTGGCACAAGAAGTTTCTTGGCTGCGGATCGGATAATGAAAAATGCTGTGAATAAGACCGCTGAAGTTATCTGTCAGCCGGATCACAGACAGTTCAGATGTATGTATAAATGTCCGTCCCGGAATATGCCCGGGGCGGACTTTTTCGGTTCCGTTTCTTAGTGAATGCGACCGCCCGTTTTATTTCGGGATATACAGGCAACGCCTGCGCCGAAATGAAAGTGCATGATCATTGCCAAAGCAACACACAAACCGGAAGAAGAACAGCAAGCATACCGAAGTTTATTGCTGAGAACCAAAGAATATATTTTTTTGTATCTGCGGTGCTTGTGAGGCGGTACATCTGAAGCGAGATAAGGCTTGCCATTGATGCTATCGGAGTGCCGAGTCCGCCGATATTCACGCCGATAAGAAGGGCGGTGCTGTTACCGGTGAAACCGGAGAGCATCACAGCTGCGGGAACATTGCTTATGACCTGTGACAGGAGCGCCGAGACAGATATCTCATTTCCTGAGATCATTCCGGAAAAGAATCTGTGGACTGCATCTATACGGGAGATATTCCCCACAAATATAAAGAAGCACACGAAGGTCAGAAGAAGGGAATAATCTGCTTTCAGAAGAAGATGCCTGTCAAATATCAGAGCTGTGACAAGTGCGGCTGCGGCGCATACCCAGAACGGGAGCACCTTGAATACTGTCACGATGCACAGCGCAAAGAGAAGCAGATACACTGTTATCATTCTGTATGAAACTTTTTTGTGATGCTTATGGTCTGACGGACAGCCGGATTTCGGAATAAGAAGCGTCAGCAGCATCAGTATCACAAAACAAGCCGCTCCTATAGGCAGCATAGTCTGTACAAATTGCAGACCTGTCATTTCATATTTATCGAATATGTAAAGATTCTGAGGATTTCCGATCGGGGTGAGCATACTTCCGAGATTTGCTGCGGCAGTCTCAAGCACTATTGTGAGTATCCGGCTGCGTTCGTCCGCGACCTTTGCAAATGCAAGTATTGTGAGCGGTACAAACGTCATAAGCGCAACATCGTTTGTTATCAGCATTGATGAAAAGAAGCAGACTGTCACAAATATCACGGACAGTCTGCGAAGGTTCCCGGCTTTGCGCAGAAGCTGTTCGGTAATTGTTTCAAATATCCCCACACTGCGGAGTCCTGCAATTGCTATCATCAGTGCGAAAAGTTCCGCAAGCACGCTGAAATTGCAATAGCCTGCGTACTGTTCGTCCACCGGAACGAAGAACACCGTGACAAGTGCCGCGATGAACGATATGACAAGTACGGGCTGCGCCTTGATGAATGTCAGCACACTTTTCATTTTGCGTCTCCTGTTTTCGGAGAAGAGTTCATTGCGCGGAGCTTTTTTTCGTCTATCCTTTTTCTGCACAGGTCAAGATGCACGCCGCAGTAATTTCTCACTCGTTCTACCATATCGGCAGCCTTGACGATATCTTCCCACATAAGATCATCGACCTCGTTCGATTTTATGAATCCCGATGCTTTGACGTATGCTATGAATCCTGCCATTATCAGGTTTTTCGGCTCATAAAAATAACTGCGCACGTATTGGCATGACAGCACGGTCTGTCCTGTTTCTTCAAGCACCTCGCGGGCAACTGTTTCTTCGAGCGTCTCACCTTTTTGCACATAACCCGAACAGAGATTGTAACTTTTTTCTGATATATAGTTCTGCTTCAGCAGCAGCACCTGACCGTGTTCATTGATTATCGTCACAAGCACGCAGCAGGCGGGATCGTCAAAATAAAATCGGTCACAGTCAGCGCAGTATTTCTGCTCTCCCTCATCTCCGATGACCTTATGAATAAGCGGTTTTCCGCATTGCACACAATAATTCAGCTGCATTTCAGCCCCTCCGTAAGAATACGATGATCTCATTTTCTGACATAAGGAGAGCTGCGCGATCGATCCGGTCTCCGTTATGTCTTTTTGTTCAAACAACATTATACAGAAAAAGGCTGTGATTGTCAACTGTGTTTTTCGCAGCAGTAAAAGTCGTGGCTGAATCTCAGAATGATATCTGTTTCCTATACGCAAATCATTTGTTCAGCAGTAATTCATATAATACAGAATTCAAAAGCTGCTGTTATACAGCAGAATAGGGCGTGTGTCAGGAGATATTGCTCCTGCCCGGCTTTTACAAATTATAATCCCTGTAAATATTCTATATTGACATGATCATGATTATTGACTATAATTAAGCTAAGTAAAATTTATTAAAAAAATCAATTACGCTTAGTTTACATTGAGCGGCATTTTTGATATACTGATCTCAGGAGGTCAACTATGAATACTTTTGGTGATTATATTAGTCGATTGAGAAAATACTCCAGGATGACTCAGGAACAGTTAGCTGAAAAAATGGAAGTCAGCAAAACTACCATACAGAATTGGGAAAGCGGCAGAACGAAGGTGAAGACAGCTCACCTAAAACGGCTTGCATACCTGTTCAATGTTTCTGAAACATCGCTGAAATCCGAGCTGAATCGTGACAATGATTCGATGAGAGTGGGTCATTTTCCGTTTTTTCTGATCGAAGATGATGAAGAACTTATTGGTATCATCAAGTCGCTTCATCTGAATCTGAATCAACAGGAACTGTTCGGTTTTATCTGCCTTTACAATCCTGAAATACCAAATAACTATGACGCCTGGGAAGCAGTTTTCGATGAGTCTTTGACCAAAATCCCTTATGACTTTATATGTAGGGTAGGAAGCATTCAATACATGAATCTTGCTGATGGATTACGGAATCTTCTGAAATATGTTAAGCCCGGTTTTCTTCTGAAAGTATTGAAACTATATCCTGATGAACTGTTTGATGTTACACGCTTATCTAAGGATCTGGTCATTGAATTTCTTGATAGCGGACATGTTCCGTATAACGATCGGGATTTTGACAGCGAATGTGGATTTGATTTTGATATTGATATGAAGAAAGCCTCTATAGTCCTGCCTATCCTTGAAAAAGACTGTATTCACTTAGTCGATGGAGAACGAAGTGATGCTTCTTTGAGTAACGATGTTCCGCAAGAAATTATTGACGCTTCATGGTATCCTCATGATCAAAAATGCTTAGCACTGCACGTTTTGAATGGTCTCAGCAGCATAACAACCGTTCGTTATGATAAAAGTTGTACACCGATAAGGTGGTATCTGGAAATCAACGATTTAGGGTGTAGACTTCTGAGCTGGTTTCGGGAAAAGGAGTAGACGAATATGAAAAAATGGTATGAACGTTTTAACGATGATGCATTTACCAGGTATATCGAATCCGGTGAAGCGGATTGTGTTCACATTGTAAGGGATCAGGCTCATGATATTGATACAACCGGCAAGTGGATCGATGTGATCTCGTGCAGCAAGTACACAACACAGCTGAAAGCGGATGAGCGTCTCATGTTTCTCAAGAATGAGTTCGACTGGATCATTGTAGAATTGTTTCCGAGGATAACACACCCAAAATATACAGACGATGATTTCCAAAATAAATATATTTGCTGGCAAGCTGCTCATGCTGATATAGCAACTCATAGAAAAAAAGATCACCTTGGCGAAAAATACATCGTACTATGTAAGCTCGTTCTTAAAACTGATTATGAAGTTACAACTTTCAGTAAGATCAGGCAAAAGAAAATCGATTATATAAAATCCAATGCCGATGAACTTATTGAAAAAATACGAAACAATAAGGAACCGACACTTGAGATACTTACAGTCAGATGATCATTTTCACTTTTGTGTTTTCGATCTTGCTGCACATTATGATGAGAAAAGCCGAAGGACTCATGCAGAATCCTTCGGCTTTTACTGCTTATCAGTTTATGTTTGTTTATTATTCCCACTCCACCGTCCGTACTTGAAATGCGGTTATAATACGCACTTATAATGCGCATTTAATCCAAACAATCCAATTATTATATATATTATTCTGCGCTTTTAAAATTTTTGTAGCCAAATTGTAGCCAGTAATTTGTTCATCTCAACTGATGTTCTGTCGATGAAACGGCAGAACTGAAAAGAATAAAGAACCAAAACAGACAAATCCGAACCATAACGGCTCGGGTTTGTTTGTTTTTTTTTTAGGAAAGGCGAATTTTGGAGTTGTGATACTGATAGAGCATTGATGTAATGACAATTGAATAACAAACGACCGACTGAGTATTATAATGGTACTCAGCCGGTTTTGTTTTATTTCACAGTTTTCTCAGTAAGCACAAAGCTGTCCTTCTTCGCGCCGTAGTTCATATCCTCGTGCTCGGCGTACTTCATTATCCCGTCCCAATACTGTTTGTCTGCGACCACACGCAGCTCGTAGCCATCGGGAACGGGAGAGTTATTCGGATCATACCCCTCGGCGATATATTCTATCGAATTGATATAGTATTTGTTAAAGTCATTGTCAACCAAAGGTTTTATGCGGAACTGCTTGACGGCTTTTCTGAATTCGGTGTGAGTATCATCGTATTCCCAGATATTATAACGGTATTTTCCCTGTATAGGCAGCAGTTCCTCGATTATGACCGTATCATTTATACGGTAGAACGTGCCTTCTTCCATATCGCGGTCGTGCGGGAGCTGCACAATATCAAACACATCGGCGTAGGTCGTTGCAGTCTCAAAAGCGTCGGACTTTATTCCGTGCTCTGTCAGCGCGTCCGTGAGCTTTTCAAGCTCCTCCGCAGTGCAGTTGCTTTCAACGTAATTGAGCACGCCGTCAGCGCCCTCAACTTCGGTAAAGTTTTCAAGCCTATACACATCGTCGCCGCGTGAATAGGTGAACGCTTTCATTCTGTTTGCGGGGAAGTCAAACTCCGTGTATTTCCCGTCGTAATGCGCGTAACACTTCACCGGAAGCCACTCCGCCCTTACCTCGTCGGCAGTCAGCAGCCTGCACTCGCTCATATCTATATCACTCTTTGTGAGCAGCTTTTCTATCTCCGGCAACTCGTCCGCATTCGCTGCAATATCGAGGTAAGACTTGTCTTCCGCCATATCCATACGGAACATCACCCGCATATCGGGATATTTTTCATTGTATTCCCACAGTAAATAAAGAGCGGTGCGGATATTTCTGTAAATGTCGTCACGGCGGGCAAGACCTACAAAGGTAATACCTACGGAATTATCGTTGTCGAGATACACCAGCCACTCATCATCGACCACATACATTTTCCAGTGCATATATCCGTCGCCTCTGAGAGCGTGCTTCCAGTAGTTTTCCTCGAAGGACGTGTTCTCAAGCAGATTGTATGTCTGCACCTCACGCATAGAGGAGATCAGTTTGACATTAAGTCCATTCTCGTCACAATACGGCGCGAATGCGGCATCTATTTCTGCTGCCTCTTTATCATCGTCTGTAAATACCCAACCGGCGAAATGCTCCGCGTGGATACTCACGCCGCCGGTTGAGTATTCGCGGTATGTGTGACCGTCAGCGTAAACATAAAGATATAGCCACATTCCCGCAGCGTCCATGTCATTATTCTTGTCGTTGGTGAACATCATCGGAACATTAAACCGCTTCACGTCTTCCGGTGCATCGAACGGCTCGTATCCCGCTACGCTCCATTCTTCACTGTCATCACGCTTGAATGTGAATGTGTAGTACTGCGTTTCAAATCGGTGCTCAATCTCGCGAAAACGAAACGCGAGCTTCACATAGTCGTCCCCGTAGTCGATAAGATAGCGGCGCTCATAAGGGAATTCGAGATCACCGCTTTCATATCCCCATACTATTCCGTCCTCGTCAGTTATAGTTGTTTCCCAGCCGAGCGAGTCAAACCGCACGCCGTACATAGCGTTCAGCTTCATCTGCCCGAGCACGCCTATTCTTCCCAACCCGAGGAACGGCTCCGCTTCACCGGAAGACCGGTAGTAAACCTTGCCGTATTTTACACATTGCTCCGTCAGCCATTCATCAGATCCGGTTCCGCCGTCCATGATATAGTACATGATGTCGGGAGCGTCCTTGCCTATGTAATACGCGGACACAATGCCACCGCCGAGATCTTTAAGAAAGTATCCGGTGTCCGTTTCCGAAATTCCATAAATGCTGCTTAGCCCGTGCTCATACATATCCTCGCTGTAGGTCAGTTTCACATTGTTCTCTGCCCACCAACTGATATTTTCGGGATCGTCGGCTTGCCACTTACCGTAGAAATGCTTTTCGAGAATGTCAATCTGCTCTGAGAGTGTTGAAAAATCTTTGCTATCCGGTGACCATACTATCTTATCTTCCGAATTGGCTGATGTTGACTCGACAGGCTCAGGTTCAGCGGTCGTTGTGACCGCTGTTGTAGTGACCGTAGACGTTATGCTTGCAGCAACAGTCGTTACCTCTGCCGTCGCCGTTTTCGTCACTTCTTCTGTGACCGCTGTCGCGTCCGCAGTGGTCGTCGCCGCCTTGTACATATTGCAGCCCGAAAGGAGCAGGGCGGTGGATAATGCGATTAAAGCAAGTTTACTATGTTTCATAATGTCCTCTATTTTAATTATTATTTAGATATACTACTTTGAACCCATATTTCTCTGCTCTCTCCGCCGCGGGATAGCCTTCATAAGTATGTATAACAGTACCTTTCGGGAACATTTGACCTCCGCTGTAACGAAACTTATCGGAATATACATATACTTCCTTGATATTGTCACAGCCTATAAAGCCTTCATACGGACAAAATCCGTCCATCGGCTCATAGTCTATTTCCGCAGGGAAGATAACGGTTTTCAGTGACTTGCAGCCGTAAAAGGCATGGGCATCTATCCTTTTTGCTGTTTTTGGCATCTCGTAGCTTTCCGGACAGGTATCCGGAAGCGCACGGATAACATTAACGATTTCACCCGCGTCATTCTTATTCACAAGCACGCCGTTATCGTAACATATCCTTTTCTGCGCTCCGCTAAGTATCACTTCCTTCAGAGCAAAACAAATGCAGAAGACGTTGTCCCCCCAGCGCTCCGGGTCGCCGTCAATTATAACTGTCTCCAGATTGTCGCAACCATAAAAACAGTCGTCGCCGACCGCCCTGACAGAAGCGGGTATCTCGATCTTTTTCAGTTTCCTACAAGCCCAGAATGCACCGGCTCCTATAGTTTCGACCGCGTTTTCGAGAGATATTTCTTCCAAAACCGAATCACGAAACGCTTGCGATCTTATATCAAGAACAGTATCAGGAATCGTGATCTTCTTCAAATATAAAGCATTCTCGAAAGCACCCTTCGCAATTGACGAAACGAAATCGGGAACAGTGAACTCGACATTCTCCCTGCCGGAAGGGTACATATAAAGAACAGACTTATCCTTTGAATACAATATCCCGTCATCGACAGATAAATAAGGACTGTTCTCCGAGACGCATATCTCCGTCAGTGAACGCCAGTTTGGGTCGTACTGAATATATTCGAGTGTATCGGGGAGTACCAGTTTTTCTGTTACGAGGTTATCGCAAGTCCCACGGAAATATATCCTGTTCACAGGCTCCCCGTTACACTCTGCCGGTATCTCAAACACTTTCGGAGTAGTACCGACGATCACGAAGCCCGGCTCCTCATAAAGCTCAGGATCGTAAAAAGGTTCAAGATGCCATTCGCCCTCTTCGGGCGTTTCTTCCGATGCGGTCGTTTCCGGAGCTGCGGAAGTTGTCGTTACCTCTGCCATTGTCGTTGTTGTCGTCACTTCTTCCGTGACGGGCGAGGTATCTGTAGCGGTCGTCACCGCCTCCACAGACTTGTCCGCAGGTGCACCTGCATTGCACCCTGCCAGCACCATAACCGCCGACATCACAGCAGCAAGCATTTTCTTGTATCTCATATTCCCGACCTCCCGAAAACAGTCTCTACTATATAAAACGAATAAAAAGGCAAAATGTAACGCTTTTTTTGGAATTATTTTCATTTTCGTATGGTTGCACAAAGCTGTTTGTATATTATAACCACAGCACAGCCCGACTGTATCTATTATATCATGGGTTTACATCATTTTCAATACTTCTTGGTAAAATGCCGCATTCTGGGGAAGGTCTCGGGAGGGCGCTCCCCCCTGAGCAGGTAGTACCGCGCAGTTTATGCAAAGCCCCCATAAGTCGGGATTTGTATAGCCAGCAGCGCTACCTTCCTATGGATTTTATGTTTTTTTCCATTTTGCAAAACCTCATTTTATGGATAAAGTCCTTTTTTGTGGCGAGCTGCTTTTTGATTTTTCCGTTGCCGCCCATTTCCTATATGCGCAAGTTTACGCTATACTCAATAGCTAAAGTGTCCGGCTCCGCGCAACATTTTAGCATTGAGTCAGGGACACCCTGATACCCTTTTTGCTGATTTTGAAAAAATCAGCAATTTTGAAAAAATACCGAAACGGTCATTCTTTAAAAAAGAACAAATATATCTTTTTCTTAAAATAATCATTTTTATCATCGGAGCAAATCTGAACTTATTCTCAAATCTAAAAAATATATAATCTGCTCTTTTGAGAAAAAGCTTGCTCAAATATTTTTATAATTTCGACGGATTTCACAAAAAAGCATCATTTTGATTGAACGAGCGTCAGAACAGAAATAGAAAAATCCGCAGGAGAGCAATCCTTCGGATTTCAGGCTAAACGGTTATAGAGTACAGAGAGCTAAAAAGCGCATAAGTTGAGATTTGCGTTTTCTAACCAAAATTTCTTCATTTATAAACTCTTTTTCTTTTCAACTCTGAATACAGTCAACATATTCAATTTCTCGCTTTCTTTAAAAGAATATAAAAAGTCGATCGATCTTGTGATAATTGTTTATGAATTTCTATAAACAGAAACAGCGGGGCATATACTCCGCTGTCTGATCTTTGTTATTTTGGTGTTTTGTGTAGCATCGCTATAATCGTTCAATCCCGATACTGCTGAACCACGTCCGTCAGAATTGCTCTGTCCACCAACAGTCCCAACGTGTTTTCCCATATCCGTATCTCGTTGAATGTTTTCGGGCGGGGATTTTTCTCCGCGTACTGTCTCCGAAGCGCCTCTCGATACTCCCAGGCTTCGTTGTCAACCTGCCGCGGTATCAGCTCCCATTTCAGCCGACCTTCGAGCGACGGTATCACCTGCGGGTAATTCTCAGTCATATACTCCTGCCACTTTTTGCCCCAGTGACCTATCGGCTCGCTCATCAGCTTCTGTTCTTCTTCCGTCAGACCAAGCTCCAACTGCTCCAGGTACACGAATGTGGACGGCTCCAACTTGTATGATCTGCCATTCTCCGTTATGGTTTCAGGGTAGAACTTCTTGTCCTCCTCACACCATATCTGCTTAACATTTCTCATATATCTTTCCTCCTTTTCAGTACGGTCATTGGTTCTGCTTTGCCTTACAATTGCATTTTAACACATTAAATCGTGATTTTCAAGTGTAACTTGCTTTTTCCTTGCCGCGACCACTGATTTTTGTACAATTTAACGATTTACCACTTGAATGTATGTGCAATATGGCAGGAAGTACAACAGATCACCAATGTCATAGACCGTATTCCGTTCAGCAAAAAGCCGACTGCTCTTATCAGCAATCGGCTCTTGGTCTGTCCGTTCTGAGAAAAAGTGCGGTGGGTGATGAAGGAGAACACCTACCACAAAAGTATCTCACTTTACAGCATAATTAAACCTTGCGGTCGCGACATCAACATCAAACGTAGTGATCTCCTTTTTCTTTCAGCCCAGTCACTAAATTAATTGCAGAATTGAAAGAAAAATATATAATGAAATTCTGTGAACAAAAGCGTCCAGGGCGTACAAACCTTGTCATTATACGCTTTTACGGGATTTTTCAGCTCGTCCGAAGCGCGTCCGGTTATCTGACGATCTGTTTTCAGTACGTCCCTGTACGCTTCTCGGACGAGTTGTGTAACCTCACAAATCCTTATTGTCAAAGGCTTCGGACGGGGTGGACGCGATTTTTATTGATTTTTGATACACATACCCTCAAATCCCCGCACCTCTTTATTACCTGCTTTTATATGTGTTGTGTACTTGATATTGTATTTGTTGGTGTTGTTGCATACCCACCGTACAAATGTTTCTCTTTTCAACGCTGTCAAAGCGTTTTCTTCGCACCATTCAGTGTACACGCGATACAGATTACTGTTCGATATTGCATACCCGCTTCTGAATTGCACAGCTTCATTCATAAAATCAATTACATTGCAGTTCTCCGCGACAGCTCCCTCATTGTTCGCCTTTGTCTTTTCGGATATGGTGAATTTATAATTGTTTTCTATGAGCCGCCGAAGCCCGTCAAGCGCCCAGCAAAATATTTTCAGGAGTTCCTTTCTGAACATTTCCGATAGGTTAGGATCATCAATGCGGTTACGCGGTTTGGGCTTCACGGAAAGGATTATCAAACGCCTTGCAAAACCGTCAGACTTGTCATAAAGTGCTTTAGGTGAGCCGTTTCCAACGCATACAAGGCGGCAGTATAAATGTGCTTGCTGTGACTGCTTTCCTTTTGCTTCAACATCTACCGGTATTTCGGCGGTTATGATGTTCTTTATGTAGCCTGTTGATTTTAACGCCTCTAACTGCATATCATCATCGTACAGGACGAGCTTGTTCATCAGGTTATAACGCTCAAACTTGTCATTTTCTATGCGCTGAAAGCTGTCAGAATGGACAGACGAGCCGAACAGGTCTTTTATCATAACCCCTATACGGCTCTTGCCCTCGCCGCCGTTTCCGATGATGAACAATGCCGCTTGTCCCTTTGTTGACGGTATCATACAGTAGCCGAGATACTCTTGCAGGGTCATTATATCGTCAAGCTCCAGCAACCCACATAGAAAATCCATAAAGTGTCCGGGATAATAACAATGTTTCCATATATCGGGATCATATTCCACACACAGCCTGTTCACGCAGAAACGTTTTTCGGGAATAAATGTGGGCGGCTCACCGATCTTTCCGTCAACTTTAATTACACCGTTCAGGACGTGTATCTCATCATCACGGGGCTTTATCGGCGCGCTGTGGCAGAATAGCGCCAGCGCGTCGAAAAGTGAATTTGTTTTCTTTGCAATCCCGCTTGTAACTCCGTTGGCTTCAAGAAGCCTTGCGATCTCCGAACGTATCTTTGCATGGCTTTCCATACCGTCGATAGAGTAAAATTGTCCGTCGATATACCGCAGCTCGCTGCGTTCGCAAAAGTTCTTGCAGAAAAGCGGCTCGTCTATCTTCTTTTCGTCGGATAACCACTTGACTTTCTTGTCGTCATTTGTTATAATGGATTTGTCGGTTGAGGACTGCTCCGAGCTTGTTGCCGCAAGCTCATTGGGAGCGGTCTTTTCTTTTTCAGTCATTGCCGCCCTCCTTCAGCAATCCGGAGCAGTCAAAGCCATAATACTTTTTAGCAAGGTAGGCACGGGGCAGTTTTCCTGCTACTGTGATGAAACCCTGCTCTTTAAGCTCCTGATTACACTTGCGGATAATGTCATAAGCCTTCCCGCGGCTGATACCGAGCATTTCCCGCAGCTCGTCTGCTGTAATGAATTGTTTTGACATAAAATGTTCCTCCTATAATAATAGCATATTATAATATCAGCACTTATAATACACAACGATTTATAATAATATGTATTATAAGTGCGTATAAAGATTATAACACATCTAATGCAAATTGTCAATACTATTTCTAAAACAAAAATATTTTTCTAAAATATAAAAATGCACTTGAAATTCGTATTTCTTTGTGGTATAATATGTACGAGGTGAAACAAAATGGACAATAAGGCAATTGGTCAGCGCATAAAAGCTCTCCGCAAGGAACAGCACCTAAACCAAAGCGAGTTTGCAGAAAAGATCGGCAAATCCCTACGCACTGTGCAGAAGTATGAAAAGGGTGAGATCGAGGTATCAATATCCGTAGCAAGCGATATAGCGCGGGTACTAAACTCCACGACCTCCTATATTTTCGGCTATGAAACAAGTGTCAGCGGTATTCAGAAGCTTTCCGACATAATGGATTTTCTGTTCAAGCTGGAGAACATTGCCGGTGTGGACTTTAACATCAATGTAAAGAAGCCGCCGCAAGACGAGCAATGGGAGTGTTCCATTTCTTTCAGCGGAAACAGCGATGCAGACTATAACGCAGATCTATGTCTATTCCTTGAACGGTGGGCAGAGGAACGTGAAAAGTTCAGCACTTACTTTTCTTCTCTTGAAGCGTACAAGGCGTGGAAAGAAGAAACGCTTGCCTATTACGCTGAAAGTTACCTGCAATCACAAGAACCACAGGAGCTTGACTTTGAAACGCGAATGAACAAGCGCAAAGAGTATATGGAAAGTATCTTAAAAAAGAACAAACATGGCTGAAAAAGAAAAATGCCGCAAAAGCAGCATAACGTGAAAATCATTCAAGAAAGGAAGATGTAAATGTCAGTAACAAAAGACGGCGATACAGGAAAGTGGATGTCACAGCTCCGTGTCACCGACTGGACGGGCAAGGTGATACACAAGAAGAAGCGCGGCTTTGAAACCAAGCGGGAAGCCCTTGAATGGGAACGTGAGTTCATAAACCAGGCTAACGGCAGCTTAGGTATGATGTTCGGGGATTTTATCAAGCTCTACTTTGAGGATATGGAAAAGCGTTTGAAGCCCTCAACGATAGAAAACAAGCGTTGGCTCATAAACTTAAAGATAACCCCGTTTTTCGGCAGAAAATCCCTCAATGAGATAAAGCCGACAGACATACGCAGATGGCAGAACGAGCTGCGCAGCTATCGTGACGAGAACGGAAATCCCTACTCCAACACCTATTTAAAGACGATAAACAATCAGCTCACAGCGGTTTTCAACTATGCTGTAAAGTTCTACGGCTTGCGCGAAAATCCTTGTCATAAGGCAGGAACAATGGGCAAGAAAAATGCCGATGAAATGCTGTTCTGGACAAAGGCTGAATTTGAAAGCTTTATCAGCAGTGATTATTTCAAGGATAAACCGTCGAGCCACGCGATCTTTATGACCCTATACTATACGGGTATGCGTGAGGGAGAAATGCTTGCATTAACTCCTGCCGACATTGATCTCGACAAGAAGACCATATCCGTTACCAAGAGCTTTCAACGGCTGAACGGTGTGGACGTTGTGACCTCACCGAAAACCGCAAAAAGCGTCCGCACTGTGACGATCCCCGAAAAGCTCTGCTCCTGCCTGTCAGAGTATATGGATAAATGCTATGGGCTTCAGGATACCGACAGACTGTTTCCGTACACAAAGCATTATCTCTACCACGAAATGACCAAGGCAACTAAGGCGGCAGGTGTGAAAAAGATACGGGTACACGATATCCGACACAGCCACGCAAGTCTTTTGATAGAAATGGGATTTTCTCCGCTTCTCATAGCCGAGCGTTTAGGTCACGAAAAGGTTCAGACCACTCTTGAAATTTACAGCCATCTCTACCCGAACAAACAGAACGAGGTAGCCGACAAACTTGACGAGATTTGAACTCCCGCAAAGACCGTCGGCTACAAATAATCTCAAAAATGTAGCCAATTTGTAGCCATAAGCAAAATAAAATCCCGAAAACCCGCATAACAAACGGACTTTCGGGATAAAAGCAATTATTCCCACTCAATAGTAGCCGGCGGCTTGCTTGTAATATCATAGCATATCCTGTTGATATGTTTTACCTCATTTACTATCCTGATGCTGACTTTCTCAAGTACCTCATAAGGAATCCTTGCGAAATCGGCGGTCATAAAATCTGAGGTAGTCACACCTCTGAGTGCGAGGGTGTAATCATAAGTTCTTCCGTCTCCCATTACGCCTACAGAGCGGTTATTGGTGAGAACGGCAAAATACTGATTTATGTCGCGGTCAAGGTGAGCATTTGCGATCTCTTCACGGAAGATGAGATCGGCATCACGCAGGATCTCCAGCTTTTCGCGCGTGATCTCCCCGATAATACGTATAGCCAGACCGGGTCCCGGGAACGGCTGTCTCCATACGAGGTAATCCGGAAGCCCGAGTTCTGTACCAAGCTTTCTGACTTCGTCTTTGAACAGCATTCTAAGAGGCTCGATAATTTCCTTGAAGTCCACACGATCCGGCAGTCCGCCGACATTGTGGTGAGACTTTATAACGGCGGCATCGCCGGTACCGCTTTCTATGACATCGGGGTAAATGGTACCCTGTACCAGGAAGTCAACCTTCCCTATCTTCTTTGCCTCGTCCTCGAAAACGCGGATAAATTCCTCACCGATAGTTTTGCGTTTTGTTTCGGGATCGCTTACACCTTCAAGCTTTCCGATAAATCTGTCTGATGCATCTACACGGATAAAATTCACGTCCCAGTCTTTGAATGCTTTTTCTACCTCATCGCCCTCATTCTTGCGCATAAATCCGTGGTCAACAAAAACACAGGTGAGCTGTGCGCCGACAGCCTTTGAAAGCAGGGCGCATGCAACCGAGCTGTCAACTCCGCCGGAGAGCGCAAGAAGGACCTTTCCTGCGCCGACTTTATCACGTATCTGTTCAATAGCGGTCTTAGCATAGTTCTTCATATTCCAGTCGCATTTGCAGCCGCACACGTTACGAACAAAGCTGTCGAGCATTCCGAGTCCATGCTGAGTGTGATTTACCTCCGGGTGGAACTGCACTGCATACAGCTTTCTTTCGCTGTTCTCGAAAGCAGCGGCAGGGCAATTCTTAGTGTGTGCGGTAATACGGAACCCCTCCGGTATCTGCGAAACGAAATCTGTGTGGCTCATCCATGATACCGCCGAGTCAGGAAGATCTTTTACAGCACCGAAAATAACACCGGATTTGTCGTAGAAAGTCTCTGTCTTTCCGTATTCTGAAACAGAGCAGGAATCGACTTTTCCGCCGAGAGTGTATGCGATTATCTGTGCTCCGTAGCAGATCCCGAGTATCGGTATTCCGAGCTCGAATATCTCTTTTCCGATATGCGGGGATTTTTCGTCATATACGCTGTTCGGACCGCCTGTGAAGATTATTCCTTTCGGCGCAGCTTTTCTGATTTCTTCTATCGGAGTCTTATAAGAGCGTACTTCGCAGTAAACGCCGCATTCCCTGACTCTTCTTGCGATCAGCTGGTTGTACTGTCCTCCGAAATCGAGGACTATTATGGTTTCGTTATCCATAGTCATATCCTTTCTGCTTACGGGTCAAACCGGATCTTTTGGATTATATTATAACATATTCCGCAGTAAATTGCAAGCAAAGATTATGTTGAAGTATAGCCTTATTTTACTTTTTTCTACTTGATAATCTCACAGGAATATTATATAATATACGCTCACCGACGGTAATATGCTTCCCTGCCCCGCTGTTAAGGGCAAAAACGGCGAATACATCTTCAATCAGACAGTTTCTGCTTTTTAGCAAATCAAGGCGCAGAGTTCAGACTCTGCGCCTTTTTGTATTCCTGGTAACGGAGATCCGGGATAACCAAATGCTCAATTCATCACGAACTGAACCTGGCACCAGTTAATGTTATATCCCGAAAATATCGCTGAAACCTGTCACATCAAATATTTCTTTCAACGCGCTGCTATAATTGATAACACTGAACACACCGTTGTCTTTGAGCGACTTGTACATTATCAGCATAACGCGCAGACCTGCCGAGGAGATATATTCGGTATCCTCAAGATCGACTGTGATCGCAGTAACACTATCTTTGCCGGCATCATTGAACTTTTGCAGCAGTTCGGGAGCTGTTATCGTGTCAAGGCGTCCGGATATCGCACATTTCAGTTCATTGCCGCTTACCGAAATATCAACAGAGAATGCTCCGCTTTCTGATTTCTCAGGCTTAGCGGTATCAGACTTTCTTGCTTTTATTACAAGCTGAGGAATATCCGCGTATGCTTTGCGCAGCCTTTCCATTGCTTCGGTATCGCCGCCGAGGCTGAGCATCATCGGAAGTTTATCCGCATAATTTACAAATTCGACATCAAAGCCGTGTTTTTTCAGGTAGTTTATTGCGTCATCGGGATTGCCGTTTGACATGGCGTTTTTGCCGGAGTTTGTGTTTGCTACCTTTGAACTTCCTTCGGTCATCGTCTTTATGACATCAACTCCGCTGTTTCCGAGTATCACTGAGAATACCGTACTTATAATATTGTTGACATAAGGGTCGGGTGTAGTCCAGATACCTCCGAACTCACACAGCAAACGATGTATATTTGCTGTGAAAGTATCAAGCTCCGGATCGTTGAAAAATCCGACAAGTCCGTCCATTACTATGCAGATCTTTCCGCTGACTCCGTCAAGAGCCTTACGCAGTGAGTCATAATTAGTGGCATCTACCGCAGCAAAATGTATATATTTTTTCTCTTCCTCTGTTGCAACTTTTTCAACCGCCGGAGCCATTTCATTTATTACCGCCGGCAGGTCAAAGCCGTAATACTGTTTTCCCGCTCTTGCGGCGGCGAGTGCTCTCGGTGCATATCCGCAAGGCAGATCAACGATAACGTCACAGCCTGAAGTGAATGCGGTAAGATTCGAATAATTATAGCGTACTTCAACATTAACGCTGTATGCTCGTATAAGCTCAGGCGGTGTTTTGTTATTGTCTTTCACATTTGTGAGTGCCGACATATCTATATATGGCATCAGTTTTTGTGCGTCTTCGATGCCCGCGCCTGCCATAAGTCCTATACAACCCTTTGCTGTGAGAAATACAGGATTTACTTGCATTAAAAGTTCGTTATTATCCATTTTGTTTCCTCCTGAATATGTTCAGCTGTTTTTTGATACCCCGGTTACAATAATAACTGCATGAAGGCAGTTATTGAAGACACATTATATTATAACATTGAAAAGCCTGAATGTCAATTGATATATTGTACAGAAACAGAATGCTGAATACGGACATAATTCCGTCTGTCAGGCAGATCACATAAGGGTACATACGAAAGCCATTTCAGGGATATTCCACACAAAGAGAGCGCGGTATTGCCTTAACAGTTTTGAGAACGGACCGCCGAACAGTGATCTGAAATTTTAAGGGTACCTCTAAAAATCGCTTTGAAAAGAGAAAATGTGGCAGCCGTGTCGAAGACGAGGAAAGGCTCCGAAGGCTTGCTGGTCTGTCGGTCAGCCCCTCTGTCTCGCAAGCTCGACACCTCCCCGCTGCCGGGGAGACCACGCAAGGTGAGGAGACT
>ODAI013158218.1_pt1 | contig 23905 bp, 17 predicted proteins | sample 1539321 | NCBI WGS metagenome assembly ODAI01 (sample SAMN02144231, study PRJEB22623) | gut metagenome | biome: sheep rumen | host: Ovis aries | place: New Zealand | reverse complement strand
TGTTCTGCTTGCCAGCGTATCCACCGTTTCTATCAGAAACACACTGGGAATACTGAGCCGGAAGGCAATGCTCCTGGAAGTGATCCTGATATTGGCGGTGTTATTGATTTCATTAGTTCTGTCCACTGTTCTGATGAAACCTTTCGAAAAGCTCTCCGGAGAGATATCCGCGGTAAAAGCCGGGTATTCGACGGACCCCATCAAGGCTCCCGCTTTTGCGGAGACGGAGCACATAGCTGACGCCTTTAATCAGGTTCTTGCGAGAATGAACGCCCTGGATGAATCCAGGCAGGAATTCGTCTCAAACGTATCCCATGAACTTAAGACACCCATGACTTCAATGAAAGTTCTGGCAGATTCCCTGGTGCAGCAGGAAAATGTGCCTGTTGAGATGTACAGGGAGTTCATGGTCGATATCAAAAATGAGGTGGACCGCGAAAACCAGATCATAACGGAACTGCTCACCCTTGTTCGTATGGACCGGAAAGACTCCCGTCTCAATGTCAAGGAGTGCAATGTCAACGAGATGGTCGAGATGATCCTTCGAAGGCTTCGACCAATCGCGCAGAAAAGAGACATCGAACTGACAATGGTCAGTATGAGAGAGGTTTACGCGGAGATCGACGAAGTCAAGATGGTCATGGTCATCACGAACCTTGTTGAGAACGCCATCAAGTATAACAGGGATCACGGAAAAGTCCGTGTCACGATCAATGCGGATCCCTACAATTTCTATATAAGCGTAGAGGACACCGGCGTAGGTATTCCTCAAGATTCCCTCGACAAGATCTACGAGAGATTCTATCGTGTCGATAAATCCAGGTCGCGGGAAGTCGGAGGCACCGGCCTTGGCCTTTCCATAACAAAGAGTATTATTCTGCAGCATCACGGCGCTATAGATGTAAGCAGTATTGAGGGAGAGGGAACGAAGTTTACAGTTACTGTTCCGCTCAATTATGTTGCACATCCCGTTGAACTCAGAAGACAATCCGAGAGGATTAGAAGGAACGAGAAAAAGAGAAGGCAGGTCCGCGCAAAAGCTGCAGCAGCTGCGCGTAAAAAGGGCGTTTCAACACCCGGCAGGACTTCCGCCGCCGGCTCAGTAAAGAAGACTTCCGCCGACGGAACTGTAAAAAAGGCCTCTGTCGCGGGAACTGCAAAAAAGACTTCTGCCGCGGGAACGGCAAAAAAAGCGTCATCTGAAGGGACGGTGAAAAAGACGACCTCTGCGGGGACTGCAAAAAAGACTTCTGCCGCAGGAGCGGCGAAAAAGACTTCAGCCGCAGGGACGGCTAAAAAGGCTTCAACCGCAAGGACGGCCAAAAAAACGTCCTCCAACAGTACAGCGAGAAAAACGTCCTCTTCAGGAACGGTAAAGAAAGCGCAGAGCAGCAGTCAGACCAGAAAACCCTCTAATAGCGGCGTATCCGGAGAGAAAGTTTGAATAAAAAGACAGGAATAATCTTAATATTGTTCACACTGTGTCTCTTTCTGGGAGCCTGCAGCAAGAAAGGCGCTGATAAAAGAGGCATCAGGATCTACTATCTTAATAAAGGTGATTACGGGATTCAGGAACAGGAGTATGTTCCCGAGGCAGATGACCGGGAGAGGATCATTGAGGAACTGATCGGGAAACTATGCGTCCAGCCCAAAGAGATGACGCTCAGGGCTCCGATCACGGATTTCAGGCTTCTTTCCAGTGAGACAGCGGGAAAGATCGTAACTTTGAATCTTTCTGCGGAGTACTACGACCTGAGCGCGGTCGAAGAAGTGCTGACAAGAACAGCCGTGATCAACACTCTGTGCAGTTTTGCGGAAGTAGACGGAGTCTATTTTATGGTGGATGGCGAGGCTTTCCGCGACGCGGACGGCGAAGAACCCGGCATAATGGAACCGGATCAGTTCATCTACAACTCCTATACAGAGATGCGCAATTACGAGAGAGTCCGCCTCCATCTGTATTTTGCCAATGAGGGCGGAGACAAACTTGTAGACGCGTACAGGACAGTGGTTTACAACAGCAATATGCCTCTTGAGAGGATCGTCATCGAACAGGTCATCCAGGGGCCGAACAGTGATTTCGCGTATCCCACGGTGAGCAGCGCGACGAAAGTGATCAATGTCACCACCAGGGACCGCAGATGCTATGTGAACCTGAACAGCGAGTTCCTTCACGGTCAGGAGGGAGTGCTTGCACAGACAGCACTATACTCGATCATCAACTCGCTCTGTGAACTGCCATCTATTGATTCTGTTCAGATCTCTGTGGACGGAAATACAGACGCGGTCTTTATGGAATCGATCCCTTTGACCGGGAGCTTTAGGATGAACGACGAGATCGTCGAAAGACGGGCGTATACGGAAACACAAGAATAAAAAATCGGCTTTCGATCCGGGATTATTCCGGCGAAGGCCGATTTTTATGTTCAGAGACCGTCTTGCTTTTTACTTCTATACGGATTAGGATAAATAGGTCAGGACCGTTCGGTCCGTCCCCGCGCCGGGTCCGGCAGGGGAGAATCCATTATGTGTTTACTTAAATACGGACGGAGGAGAAACTTGCGAAGACCGGTTTGTCTTTTTGTTATGCTTTTTACGGCTGCAGTGTGGGTATCTGTACTGTTCTCGCCCCCAAAACCATCCATTGGAGCAAAAGCAGAAGGTAGATATGTTACGCTTCGGGGAATCGTGGAAGAGAAGGAATATGCTGTCAGGGATCCGGGCGGGGAACAGTACATCCGGATGACTCTGGGTGATGTGAGCCTGGAGGCTGAGATTCCCAAAGAGGGCGCCTTTGAGATCATGAGAGGGGACAAAGTATTGTGTACCATCGAGGAGGAGCCTGAACTGCAGAAGGAGTGGGCTCATGAAGGCGCGTCTGTGCGGATCAGGGGCAGGATCCGCCTGTTCAGGCAGCCTTCCAACGACGGTGAGTTTGATTCGTTTATGTATTACAGTGTGATCGGAGGTTATCTGTTTACTCTTAGCGATGCACGGATTCTCGCATATGACAGCGAAAAGGATCCTGTAAAGTCAGCTCTTTTTGAACTGAGAGCACGGCTGTCGGATCTGGCGGATGAAATCTTCGGAAGAAAACACGGGATATATGGAAGACAATGCGCGTCGGTCATGAAAGCAATGCTTTTGGGCCAGAGCGGCCTGATCGACAGGCAGATCAAGGAGAAGTATCAGGCAGCAGGCATAGTTCATGTTATCTGTGTATCAGGTCTTCACATCTCACTGATCGGCTCGGGGATATACGCGTTTTTAAGAAAGTGCAGGGCTCCTGTATCTCTGTCCTGTGCGGTCACGCTGCTTCTTCTGTATTTATATGGGCTGCTGACGGGAATGCATACGTCATGTATAAGGGCGCTGATCATGTTCGGGATGAAAGCGGTATCAAAAGCCGCCGGAAGAACCTACGATTCACTCACTGCAATGGCCGTTGCGGCTCTGCTGCTTCTGATCGAACAGCCATGTTATCTTTTCCACAGTGGTTTTCTTTTCTCCTTCACGGCTGTTGCGGCCGCAGGTCTTTTGATGCCGGAACTTCCGGGTCCGGCGAAACCAATTACAATACCGCTTTTTACACTTCCTGTGCATCTGTGTTTTTATTACACTTTCCCGGTTTATTCCATATTCCTGAATATTATCGTGATCTTTATGGCTCCCATTCTGATGACTGCAGGAGGTATCTCGCTGATCCTTGGTGCTGCTGCCGGCCTGATAGGGGAGGCTTCATTTTTACAAGGCGCTGTTTCCTTCATCTGCGGTTCTGTTGGAGAGATTCCTGTGCTGATCCTGTGGATCTTTGAACGGATGTGTGATATCACACAGAGACTTCCCTTCAATACTTTGACAGCCGGAAGGCCATCTGATTGGGTGATTATAGTCTATTATCTTTTGATCGCAGCTGCTTTGGCGGTTTCAAAACTAAAGTCAGCTGCAGATATAAAACTGCGTATACTTCGATTCGCTTTGAGTGCCGCAGCGGTTATTATGATCTTCAATGTCAGGTATACGCCGCCAATGGCTCTTTATATGTGGGACGTGGGGCAGGGAGACGGGCTGCTCATAAGGACCCGCGATGAGAGCGGCACAAGTGTGATCCTGATCGATGGGGGAAGCTCCTCAAGGAAAGGAATCGGAGAAAATGTGGAGATTCCTTTTCTGAAATATCACGGGATCTCAAAGATCGATTACTGCGTGATGACACACGATGATCTTGACCACTGCAGCGGACTTCTGGAACTACTTGAACAGGAAGACGCGCCGGGCGGACTGCGGATAGGATGCCTGGGCATGCCATCCGTTGCGGAAAAACGTAAAGGAGAGATCTATCTCAGAATTGAGAAACTCGCCCGGCAGAAAGGGATACCGGTCACTTATCTGCACAGGGGAATGATATATTCAAAGGGTAAACTGAAGCTCACATGTCTTCATCCGGCACTGAATGCTGCTTATGAAGATGCTAATGAGTATTCAGTGACAATGCTCTTGACCTATGACAGGTTTTCAGCAGTGCTGACAGGTGATCTTGAAGGGCAGGGAGAGACGGATATGCTGGACTATTTGGGAGAAAGAAAGATCCGTGCAGATATTCTTAAAGCTGCACATCATGGTAGTAAAGGAGCCACTTCAGAACAATTTCTTCAAAAGATCTCCTCGCGCATAGCGCTGATCTCCTGCGGTATCGGAAACCGTTACGGGCACCCGGCTCCTGAGACGATAAATAGGTTAAAGAATGCGGGAATGGTAATCCTGGACACGAGAAAGGACGGTCAGATCTCCGTATCTACAGACGGAAGGGGCGAGTATTTGGTTCATACATTTTATTGACAAAACGCTGGGAATGTCATTCAATGAAAATTAATACGAAAACAGATTGAAACAGCGGCGGAATGCCGCACCGCCCGAGTGGAGATAACAATGGCAGCCAAACAGGCAAAGAGCGATTTTGCGGCAGAACAGAGACAATTTAATGAGGCGATAAAGAGCGGTGACCTGAAAAGAGTGTATCTTCTGAGCGGAGAACAGGCATATCTGAGGCTGCAGAACAGAGACAAGCTAGTGAAAGCGCTTATGGGAGACGGAGACGCGATGAATCTGTCGCGTTATACGGGGGCGGATGTAACCGCCAGAGAACTGATCGACATGGCGCAGACACTTCCTTTTTTTGCGGACCGGAGAGTGATCGTTTTAGAGAATACCGGGCTGCTGAACCCGAAATCGGCATCAAAATCCGTGACAGGAAGTAAGACATCTTCTTCTATAGCTGAAGAGGCGGATAAGATCGCCGCTTTCATTCCCGAAATTCCCGACACAACCTCGATCCTATTCGTTGAGGAGAGCGTCGACAAGAGAGGCCGTCTTTACAAAGCAATTGTTAAAAGCAGGAAGGACAAACAGGGAGATATTCTGGAGTGCGTCACTCCCGGAGAAGCTGATCTTCGCGCCTGGGCCGGCGGGATCTTCAGAAAGAATGGATTTTCCGTAAGCGGAAGAACGCTGGCGCTCTTTTTGGAGTTTACAGGAGAAGACATGCAGAACATTGCAGGAGAAGCGGAGAAACTTTGCTGCTACTGCATGGGAAAGAATGAGATCACCGATCAGGATATAAAAGATGTGTGCAGCCCAAGGATCAGAGACAGGATATTCGATATGATCGAAGCCATAGCGCTTAGGGACAGAAAGAAAGCGCTCGGGATCTATATGGAGCTGTGCGCGCTCAGAACGGCTCCGCAGGTCATTCTGAGTCTTATGAGAAGACAGTTTGGCCAGCTTGTCAAAATAAAGGAGCTGAGCGGGACAATGCCGGACGGCGAGATCGCCTCCAAGGTCGGCGTTCCTCCTTTTGTCATTACCAAAAAATACAAGCCTGCTCTCAAAATGTACAGCACAGAGGAGCTCATAGAGGCACTTAGTGATTGCATTGCAGCCGATCACGACAGTAAGAGCGGCAGGATCGACGCAGGGATCGCGGCGGAGATGATCATTGTGAGACACTCCGGAAGGGCATGACGGTATTTTTTGAAAATGAAAGTATTTTATGAGGAATTGTTGAAATGGTATTCCCGCAGCAAAAGATCTCTGCCCTGGAGAGAAGACCCGTCGCCTTATCATGTATGGCTTTCGGAGATCATGCTGCAGCAGACCAGAGTTGAAGCAGTAAAGAATTATTACCAGAGATTTCTAAACTCGCTTCCCGATGTTTCCTCTTTGGCGGAGGCACCCGAAGAGGTCTGCCTGAAACTTTGGGAGGGACTTGGCTATTACAGCCGGGTCAGGAATCTGAAAAGAGCAGCCGAAGAAGTGATGAAGCGCTGTGGAGGGATAATCCCGGGTACTTCTGCTGAACTGAAACGGCTGCCCGGGATTGGAGCTTACACATCAGCTGCGATTGCCTCTATCGCTTTCGGAGAGAGAGTACCGGCGGTAGACGGAAACCTCCTGAGGATCTTCTCAAGGCTTGAAATGTATGAAGAGAGTATCCGGACGCCGGCAGCGCTGAAGAAAGCAGTGGAATACTATACGGATCTGATGCCGGAAAAGCCCGAAACGATCGCAGAGGATAATCCCTGCGGCAATTTTAACCAGGCGCTCATGGATCTGGGAAACGCAGTATGCCTGCCGGGTTCATCACCTGACTGCGTAAACTGTCCGATCTCGGATTTTTGCAGGATACACCGGGAAAGACCGGGGGCAGAGGCGTCTCTTCCCGTTATCCCCGCCGGTAAGGAAAAAATAGAGGAGCATCTGACAGTGTTCCTGATCAGATCGGAAGGAAGAACAGCTGTGAGAAAACGGCCGTCCGGGGGACTTCTTGCGGGCCTTTATGAGTTTCCGAATACCGCAGGGGCGCTTGGAACGGAAGAAGCCGTAAAGTGGCTGAGAGAGCATTCCGTGGAGCCGCTCAGGATCAGGAAGATCAGTGACGCTGAACACATATTTACTCACAAAAAGTGGATCATGCGCGGCTATGAAGTGATGACAGACCCGTTTACGGAGGCAGAGATTCCCTTCCTCATGGCTTCCGCAGAGGAGATCGCGGACAAGTACTGCATTCCCTCAGCATTCGGGACTTATGTAAAGTGGCTGGACCTTAACAGGAGTGACCAGTCATCCATATAAATGATAATAACTGAAAGTTTTGGCTTATTTGTCAAGGTATGGTATAATATTAAGCCGATGACTGCATATGGAAGGAATAAAATATGAAATTATTAACAATAGCTGTACCTTGCTATAATTCACAGGATTATATGGAAAACTGTGTCAGTTCCCTTGTAGTAGGAGGGGACGAAGTGGAAGTACTTGTGGTGGATGACGGATCCGGGGACAGGACTGCCGAGATCGCTGACGAGCTTGAAGCGAAATATCCGGGGATCGTAAGAGCCATTCATCAGCCCAACAAGGGTCACGGCGGAGCCGTGAACACGGGGATTGAAAATGCCTCCGGTCTGTACTTCAAGGTCGTTGACAGTGACGATAAAGTCAAAGCCAGCGCATTTAAGACCATCCTGGACAAGTTAAGAGAGAACAAGGATGCTGAGGAGAAGATTGATCTTCTTATCAGCAATTTCGTATACGATAAGGAAGGCCAGGCTCATAAAAAAGTCATGGAATACCGAAAGGTTCTTCCGGTCAACAGAATGTTTGGCTGGGATGAAGCAAGGCGCTTCAGAAAAGGACAGTATATTCTGATGCATTCTGTGATCTACAGAACAGAGCTGCTCGGAGAGTGCGGCCTGCGGCTTCCGGAGCATTGCTTTTATGTGGATAACATCTATGTTTTTAATCCCCTGCCGAGCGTGAAGAACCTCTATTATCTCGACGTGAATTTTTACTATTATTTCATCGGAAGAGATGATCAGTCCGTGAACGAGGAGGTCATGATCGGGAGACTTGACCAGCAGGCCAGAGTCAATCGGATCATGTTCGACTATTTCTCGGACGGCACGGCGGAAGGCAGGATTGAAAAGAAGAGCCAGCTCTACAAGTATATGTACAACTATCTGGAGATCATAACGACCATCACCTCAGTTCTGGCGATCATTTCAGACGACCCTGAAAAGATCGCGATCAAGGACGATCTGTGGGAGTACCTCTCTGAGAAGGACCATGAACTGTACTTGAAACTGCGCAGAGGAATCTTCGGCACAGCAGTACATCTGCCCGGCAGGATCGGGAAAAGGGTGGTCACCACCGGGTACGGAATCGCACGGAATATTTTCGGATTTAATTAAGCGGGATTTTTGTGCCTCATTGAACGTGGTGAGGCAGGGAGAGTGTTATGCATAAGAAAGAGTTGAGAGGCTGGCTCAAGCACATCGATTTCATAGTACTCGATGTGGTGATACTGCAGGTCTGCTTTGTGCTTAGTTATTGGATATGGGTTGGATTTGAAAATCCATATGATACATATCTCTACAGATACCAGGCGACCCTGCTCCTGCTGTGCCAGCTGCTCATTGCGCTGTTTACAGACAGCTATAAGAATATACTCAGAAGAAGCCGGATGGAGGAGTTCATTGCCACTTTCCGGTTTGAAGTCAGCTTCATGCTGCTGGAGATCCTGTTCCTGTTCATGGTGCATCAGATCTATCTGGTCTCGAGAATGTTTACAGGCATCATGGCTGTCATGTACCTGTTCGCGTCTTATTTCATGAGGCTCCTCAACAAAAAGCGGATCCTCAATTCTGCCAAGATCAAAGTGGGGAGCAAATCCCTTATGGTCATGACCTCCGCTTCACTGGCCGGGGAAGTTGTCAAAAATCTTCTGGACAACAGTGTTCACGACTACAAGATAACCGGCATATACGTGATGGACAGAAAATGCGGACCGGAGAAGTTCCGGGATATTCCCGTATTTGGCATGGAGACGGACATCATCAATGAGATCAGGAAGAACTGGGTAGACGAGGTACTCGTCTATCAGCCAGAGAATATGCCCTATCCTATGGATATGATCGACGCGATCATGGAAATGGGAATCACGGTCCATTATTGTCTGGAAGCATTAAATGCTCATAGCGACGGCATGCAGGAGGTCTCCAAGATCGGAACCTACAGGGTGCTGACCAACAGCCTCAAGATCGTTTCGACCAGGCAGATCATCTGCAAGAGAGTCATGGATATTATAGGCGGGATCATCGGATGCATCCTTACAGGGATCATCTTTATCTTTATCGCGCCTATCATCTACATTCAGTCCCCGGGGCCGATCTTCTTCAAGCAGAAGAGAGTGGGTCAGAACGGCAAGCAGTTCTACATGTACAAATTCAGAAGTATGTACATGGACGCTGAAGAGCGCAAAAAGGCGCTCATGGAACAGAACAAGATCAGCGATGGCATGATGTTCAAGATGGATGACGATCCCAGAATCATCGGATCTGAGAAAAAGGACAAAAACGGAAGACCGGCAGGGATTGGAAACTTTATAAGAAGAACCTCCCTGGATGAATTTCCGCAGTTCTGGAATGTCTTAAAGGGAGATATGTCTCTTGTCGGCACGAGACCTCCGACGCTTGATGAGTGGGAAAAATATGACCTGCATCACAGGGTAAGGATGAGCATAAAGCCCGGGATCACAGGACTATGGCAGATCAGCGGACGAAGCGACATCACTGACTTTGAGGAAGTCGTCCGCCTTGACCGCGAATACATTCAGAACTGGAGTGTATGGCTTGACCTTAAGATCCTCTTCAAGACTGTAGGTGTCGTGCTCAGACATGAAGGTGCGGAATAATATAAATCATAAAGGCAGGATAGATGATAAAGAAACTGTTTCATTTTATTTTTGTTTTGTTATTACTGGCGCTCGTTATAGGCGTACCGGGAGCATGGATGCTCCACAGGTCCTACAGCGATCCTGAAGTGCACTATTTTTACACTAAAGAAGGAGAGGGAGATCAGTCTCTTCGTTTTGTGGTGCTTTCAGACCTTTACGGCTATGTATTTGAGGGAGGCAACGGGGTGATCGCGGATCAAGCCGGAAATACTTTCCCTGATGCGATCCTTATAGGCGGCAATATGATCACTGCGGATACAGAGGAGCTTACTCCGCTCACAGACCTGATCAAGAGACTGGTGCAAATCGCGCCCGTTTACTATTCTTACGGAGAGGAAGAACTGAAGTATGTGAAGGACCATGCTTCAGAAAAAGATGAGACGGATCCTCTGCGGGAAGCTCTTGAAAAAGCGGGAGCTGTTGTACTTAATGAAAGCTATACGGATACAAGCCTTTACGGGATAGGCGTGCGGATCGGCGGTATGTACAACAATGCTTATGAGCTGACCAATCTCAGAAATGAGGTCAAGAGGAGATATGCAGGAACCTGGAATTTCCTCAATGATTATCAGAACACTGAAAATCTCAAGATCATGCTTTCCATCAGACCCGAGAGTTTTTTGTATTCTGACGCATGTAAAAACTGGGACCTGGATCTTGTGGTAAGCGGAAACGACCTTGGCGGTCTTGTTGTGGTCCCGCATTACGGAGGCGTGTTTGGCGGATCGATGGGATATTTCCCCGAATTCGTTCATGGGATGTCGGAAAAGGAGGATGTGAAGCTGTTCATTACGAGCGGCCTCAGCGCGCCAAAGAACCTGATTCCCAGACTCAACAATCCGCCGGAAATCGCGGTGGTGGATATTGACGGTCTTTCAAGAGAACAGATGTGAGTAAATAGAATGCGCGGCCAAGGGAGTTAGACCTTGACCGCGCTTTTTATGGAGAACGAATGCAGATGCATCCTGTTCGGCAAAGATTATTAATATTTACCGGCAAGAATAAAATAGCACTGTATTCTTAACTAAAGTTTAAATATTAAAAAACTGACTGTTATTAGCATCAATATTATATTTTCGTTCATTTTGAATTCGTGTATAATATTTTGGAATTGACTATTGACAGTTTAGAAGGAGCAGTTTATGCAGAGTGATTATGAAAAAGCCAGGCGGGAAGGCGAACGGGCATACCGCAGAGCTGTCGCATCGGGTCAATATCCCTATCTTCCTGCCTTGGATTCTATGGGGCAGGGTATTGATAAAATGGCGGTAAGAGAGCTTGGCGTCAAGGAGATTCCCCTGAATATGATCGCGGGCACAAGAACTGTCGGAAGGCAGAACGCATTCGCCTGCAACTTCATGCCAATCACAGAACCGGGCAGTGAATTCGCGCAAAAATGGTCGACTCTCTATGATTCTGCGCTTGAAGACGGAATCAGGGAACCGATCAAGGTTTACGAATACATGAACAAATTCTATGTGGAAGAGGGAAACAAGAGAGTCTCGGTATCCAAATTTATCGGCTATGTCTCCATTCCCGGGAATGTGATACGCATCCTTCCGCCCAAAACGGACGATCCGGGTTCCAGGATCTATTATGAATATATAGACTTTTACAATGTGACGGGACTGTTTTCCATCACGTTTTCAAGAGAGGGCTCATACGCGAAGCTTGCAGACCACTTCGGGCAGGATCTGGAGAAAGCCTGGCCTGACGATCTGATCGAGGAGATCAAATCCGCGTTCATTGTCTTCTCAAAGTGCTATGTGCCCATGAGCGGGAAAAATCCTATCACTGTAGGAGATGCTTTTTTACTCTATCTTTTGGTCTTTGAGATCGACAGTCTTCTGTACGATTCGGAAAATCTGATCAGACACAAGATCCAGAAACTCAGGAACGAGTACAGTGTAAGACCCGGAGATGACAAAATAGAGCTGGTCCGCGGACCCTGGGAAGTAGGAAAGGGAAGCGGAGTCAAAAAACTGATCAATCTCAGCAATGCTTACAGCGGCAAGCCCATTCGCGCAGCATTCCTTTTTGAACGTAAAGAAGAGGAATCAAGCTGGGTTTACGGGCATGAACTGGGCGCCAATGAACTCGTTGAGAAGTTTGAGGGTGCTGTTGAGGCGATCAAATTTGAGGACTGCAGCTCCGAGCATAATCTGGAGCAGGCATTTGAGGCCTGCAATGCGGACAAGGAGGACATAGTATTCGCCACATCTCCCGCCATGATGGAAGCCTGCCTCAAGGCTGCGATCGAATACCCGGAGATGAGGATCATGAATTGCTCCGTCAATCTCTCCAAAAGCTCGGTGCCGACCTATTACACCAGAATGTATGAGGCCAAATTCCTGATGGGATGTCTTGCAGCCTCATTGGCCGAGAACCATATGATCGGATATAGAGCTGACTATCCTATTTACGGAGGAATCGCCAATATCAACGCATTTGCGCTGGGCGCAGCAGCATTTGATCCGAACGCCCGGATCAAACTTGTCTGGGCATCCAAAAAAGGAAGTGACTGGGAGAAAGAACTGATCGAAAGCGGCTGCAGGATCATTTCCGGAATCGATTTTATTAAACCCAAGGATCCTACCAGAAAGTATGGACTGTCCCGGATCCACGACGCCGGGACGCAGAGAACTGACAGAAGCATAAGAGAGGAACAGGAGGTGGAGAACCTCGCAGCACCTGTCTATCAGTGGGGACCTTATTACGAGCAGATAATCCGCAAACTCATCGACGGGTCACTGGATGCAAGAAAAGCCGGATCAGCCGGCAAGGCGGTGAATTTCTGGTGGGGAATATCTGCGGGAGTTGTGGATATAATCCTTTCAAAAAATCTTCCGTATGCTTCCCGTAAAGTAGTTCTTGCGCTCAAACGCATAATTGCTTCGGACGCGGCAAGCCCCTTTGAAGGAGAGATCCACACACAGACCGGCATATTAAAAGGACCTGATTCGCCGGCTCTCAGTGACAAAGAGATCATCAAAATGGACTGGCTGTGTGACAATATAATCGGAGAAATCCCTGAGACATGGGAGCTTGATGACTCGATCAAAAAAACTGTGAAAGCAACCGGCGTAAAGGAGAATAAGCTGTGAAGATTCTGGTTATCGCAGATGAGGAGAGCAAATCCCTGTGGGATTTCTACACACCGCGAAAGCTTAAAGGAATCGATCTTATCATTTCCTGCGGAGATTTGAGTCCTGATTATCTGGAGTTTCTTGTTACAATGGCAAACCGGACCCTGCTCTATGTCCGCGGCAATCACGACACGGTCTATGACAGAAAGCCGCCGGAAGGCTGCGTATGTATCGACGAGATGATATATAATCATAATGGGCTTAGGATTGCAGGACTGGGAGGCTCCATGCGGTACAAAGAAAGCAGCAACATGTACACGGAGTCGGAGATGACTTCCCGGGTGAGCCGTCTTATGAGAAAGACACAGATCACAGGGGGCATCGATATTTTCGTGGCCCACGCGCCGGTCAGGGGCTACGGCGATCTGGACGATCTGCCGCACAGAGGATTTCAATGTTTTGACAATTTTCTTACCACAGTAAAGCCTCTGTATATGTTTCACGGGCATGTTCACAGGTCATATTCGCGAAACTTCGAAAGACGAAAAGAGCATCCCTCGGGAACCGTGATCGTCAATGCTTATGAATCCTGCATTATTGATGTACCGGAGACTGCTTATCCGGAATATGGAAATACGGGTGTTTATCTGTATGATTTCTACTGCAGAAATAGTAAGAAATTCAAGGGATTTAACCGCAATCCGATCTGAGCAGGATGAAATTTTATAGAGCGGAGCAATTGTCCGCTCATACGGGAGGAGAAAAAGTGATCAGAAAAAGAATTGTAAATGCTGGAAGAAGAACTGCCGCAGTACTTTTGGTGCTGGCTTTGTCTGCGTGCCTCTTTGGGTGCGGAGACAAAGACGCCTCCGAAAAGAAATTCGAGGAGAGCGCGGCGGCGCATAGCACAGTGATGGAGCCGATCAATCCCGAAGAGGTGAAGTCGGAAGACATCATTAAAGAGGAAGAGAAGCCGGCCGAAGCTGCTACGCAGAAGGAGCAGCCCAAGGAAGTGATCGAAAAGCCCGAACCCACTGAAGTAGACCCTGAGGCGGAGAGAGAGGCAGCGGAGAGGAAAAAGGAAGAAAACGAGAAGAGAAAGCAGGACAACACTTCAGAAGTAAATCTCAATGAGGTGCTGGACGGAGTAATGTCCTTTGACGGAATGGAGCTTGCATTCCCGATCGAACTCAGTTCCCTGAAACTCGGAAAATGGACGCTCACCTATGAGATCGATGGAAATCCCGCTGATAAGACCATGGCGCCCGACCAGGTCGTGACAGCGAAGATGACAAGTCCTGACTACACCGACAGCGATGTGATCGTTAAGGCTGAATTCGGAAACTATACAGGTTCCGAGGTTAAACTGACTGATCTTCCAATGACCGGTATCTACATCACTAAGGGACAGGGAAAGGATGGAGCGGAACCCAAGCTTCCCGCACTTGAACTTCCCTGCGGATTCAACTGGGGAACACCTGAGAGCGAGATCCATGAACAGCTCGGCGAGGCCAGCTTCTCCGGAAGTTTCGGCTACGACTTTGACTTCATGTACGAGAACGGCGAATATCTGCTGGAACTTGGCGGCATGAGTGACACAGGGCTTGAATATATCGTGTACTCTGTGGAATAATAGGCATAGAAAAATCTGACAGGAAAGAATTGTCCGACCTGGAAGAGCGGAAAACAGTTTATATGAAGACAGTCATATGCGTTAAGGCGGGATCTTTCTTTTGAGGAAGGCTTCCCTGCGCATGTTTTCATGATTGCAAAGCTCTTTCACCGGAAGGTGGAGGAGCTTTTTTTGTGAACGGAATATTTTGACAGGAGTATGCAATGATCAAGATCGCGATTTACGGCAAAGGCGGAATAGGAAAATCCACAATGACATCCAATCTGGCGGCAGCATTTGCCTATCTGGGCAAAAAAGTGATCCAGATCGGCTGTGATCCCAAGGCGGATTCTACCATTAATCTTCTGGGTGGTCAGCCGCTTCAGCCGGTCATGGACTATCTGCGCGAGAAGGATGAGGAGCCTGAATCCATTGACCAGATCGCAAAAGAAGGATACGGGGGAGTGCTGTGCATTGAGACAGGCGGGCCCACGCCGGGTCTTGGATGTGCCGGAAGAGGTATTATCGCCACCTTCAGCCTTCTCGAGGATCTTCGGTTATTTGAGACTTATAAGCCGGACGTTGTGCTGTACGACGTTCTCGGAGATGTCGTGTGCGGCGGATTTGCCGCGCCGATTAGGGAAGGCTATGCGCAGAAGGTGCTCATTGTGACTTCCGGCGAAAAGATGGCACTCTATGCCGCGAACAATATATGCACAGCGGTGCGCAATTTCGAGGACAGGAGCTACGCCAGAGTGGAGGGTATCATCTTCAACAGCAGAAATGTCGAGGACGAGAGCAGAAAGGTAGAGGAGTTTGCGCGCTCAAAGGGGCTTCCCATTGTTGCCCGGATCCCAAGAAGTGACGATATCATCCGATTTGAGGATCAGGGAAAGACCGTGATTGAGGGAGATCCGGAGCTCTATGTGAGCAAATGTTTTCTGGAGCTGGCGAAGAAGCTTCTTGCGCAGGAAGCTTCAGGCAACTGATGGAGGAGAGAATGAGCGGAGCAACAAGTTATACATTAAGGGAACTGTGGGAACTGGGAAAAGATAATATCCCGCAGGATATGGTGTCTTCCTCCCATTTGATCTACAGTTCGCCGGCTACGCTGGCTTTTAACTCTCCCGGAGCTGAAGGATTTGGCGTCAAGAGGGCGGGATTGTCTGTACCTGGATCGGTCATGCTGATCGTATCCCCCGGCTGCTGCGGGAGAAACACATCCTCCATCAGCACCATGAAGGGCTATGAGAACAGGTTCTTCTATCTGACGATGGACGAGACGGATCTGATCACAGGCAGGCATCTGCGACGTATTCCTAAAGCGGTCTGTGAGCTGGCTGCGGGCCTTGGGAAGAGGCCTTCCGTGATCATGATCTGCATCACCTGCGTGGATGCTCTTCTGGGAACAGATATGGAGAGGGTCTGCAAAAAAGCAGAGAAAATGGTAAATGAAACAGTGCCGGCGCCTGGCGACGCTGAGGATTCCTATATCCGCGTAAAGCCCTGCTATATGTATGCGCTGACAAGAGAGGGCAGAAAACCGCCCATGGTCCATGTCAGGCAGTCCATCTACTCCCTCCTGAAGCCGATTCCCAAGAGAGCCGACAGTGTAAATATTCTTGGATATTTTGCCCCGCTGGAAGATGACTGCGAGCTGAGGGACCTTCTGAGGCAGATAGGGGTAAAGAAGATCAGGGAAGTCTCATCCTGCAAGGACTTTTCAGAGTTCGAAAAGATGGCAGAGGCCAATTTCAACCTGATCCTGAATCCGGAGGCAAGGCCCGCGGCGGGAGATCTGCAGGAGAGACTGGGAATCCCTTCCATTGAGCTTACAAGACTCTATCAGGTCGACAGGATCGCTGCGCAGTATGACGCTTTCGCGGCTGCCCTGGGCGTTAAGTTTGATTATGAGGTTTACAGAGAGAAGGCCAAATCCGCCATGAATAGGTTCAGGGGATCCTATCCTGAAGCAGTCTTCAGCATTGGTGAGGCAATCAACGCGGATCCCTTTGAACTTGCGCTTGCACTGGTGCGCTATGGATTCAGAGTAAAAGAAATCTTCGGAACGATCACTACGGATTCTTACCGCTATATCAGGCACCTGTCGGCGCTCAGCCCCGAGACAAGGGTATATTCAAACCTGTCGCCCTCTATGCTGCTCTACGGAGAGGATCATGGCGAGGCTTCCGCGGACGATGGTACTGTGCACATCGCACTTGGAAGGGACGCCGGTTGGTATCATCCCGATTATCCATGTCTCCTATGGGGACAGGACATCCAGCCCTTTGGTTTCATGGGCGTATGTCGGTTTTTCGAGGCGCTCACGGAGACAATGCAAGGCGCCGGGAACGATTTGTACGGATCTGCTGTAAGACTGACCGGCGATTACGGGACAGAAAGAAAGATTGAAGAGATCAGCCGCGAGGATTCCGCGAAGAGTAAAGATTTCGCAGACAAGCGCCCCAAGGGATACAGAGAGATCCTGACTCCGTTTGCACCGGACCAGTCCGGCGCGGTCTCCGTGTTCTATGAACTCGGCGGCATCACCGTGATCTGCGATGCAGGCGGCTGCACAGGCAATATCTGCGGCTTCGACGAACCCAGGTGGTTCCGCGTAAGAAGCGCTGTCTTCAGCGCAGGTCTTCGGGATATGGACGCGATTCTGGGAAGAGATGAGCGGCTGGTGAAGAAACTCGCGGATACCGCGGCTTTATTGTCGGAAGACGGAAATAATGAGGCGCTTCAATTTGCCGCCATTATCGGCACGCCTGTTCCGGCTGTCATAGGAACTGACTTCAGGGCGCTTGAGAGAATGTCTGAGAAGAAGACGGGGCTGCCCTGCATCGGAATTGCCTGCGATGGAATGGAGTTCTATGACAAAGGCGCCGAGAGCGCGTACCTGGCTTTGTTTGAGAAGTTTGCGGCGAAGGCGGAAAGTGCATCTTCTGCGGAGGAAAAAGGCTGTATCGGTATTCTTGGCGCACAGTACATGGACCTTGGGGGCATCGCTGATTATGATGCGCTCAGGGAATACACTGAGAATGAGTACGGCAAACGAGCGGTTATATATGGAAGCCGTCAGGATGGGACAGAAGCTTTTGCGGATCCTGCATCAGTTTGTGAGAACCTTGTAATTACTGTATCGGGCTATGAGGCGGCGAAAGCGCTTTTGTCAAAATATTCAGTCCCTTTCCGCTGCTGCAATCCTTTGGCAGAACGACAGATCCGCAAGATCGCAGAGCAGACGTCAGTTGACGGAAAAAGAATCCTGGTGGTTCACGAACAGATTACGGCAAATTCCTGCAGAAAGACGCTGCGTGAACTCGGAGCGGGAAGCGTGGATATAGCCACCTGGTTCATGCTGAAGAAAGAACTTAGTGAAGCGGGAGATCTTCAACTAAGTGAGGAGACAGACCTCGTCCAGTCTGTCTGCTCAGGAAAATACGACATGATCATCGCGGACCCGGTCATGCTCCCTCTGTTGCGGGAATGTTTTGACGGGGTGTTCGCCGGACTTCCGCATTTCGCGGTTTCAGGTAAATTATGATCGAAAATACAGAGAAGACATTAAGAATAAAAGTATACGGAATTGTCCAGGGAGTGGGGTTCAGGCCTACTGTGGCCAGACACGCGGCGCAGGCCGGGATCAGAGGATCAGTCTGCAATAAGGGACCTTATGTGGAGATCTTTGCCCAGGGCGGACAGGAACAGGTGGACTGCTTCTTAAATCTTCTCGAGAAGAAGCCGCCGGCCAGGGCAGCTGTACTAAAGATGGATGTTCGAAGCGCTGACAACAGAGAGCACAGTTTTACATCCTTCGAGATCATAGAGAGCGCCAAGACTAAAGGCGAAATCTTTATTTCACCGGACATCGCGATCTGTGAAGAGTGCCGAAGGGAACTTCTCGATCCGGGCGACAGAAGATATCTTCACCCCTTTATCAACTGCACGTGCTGCGGACCAAGGCTTACGATCCTGGAAGGACTTCCTTACGACCGGGAGAGGACGAGCATGAAGATGTTTCCTATGTGCCCGACCTGTTCCGAAGAGTATCACTCGCCAAAAAGCCGGCGCTACGATGCTCAGCCGGTCTGCTGCAATGAGTGCGGACCTGAGGTATATCTTGCCGGAGAGGAAGCTGTCCGCGGAAGTGAAGCGATCACAAAAACCCGCAGGATCATTTCGGAAGGCGGGATCGCCGCGGTCAAAGGCATTGGCGGATTCCACCTGTGCTGTGATGCGACCAATGAAGAAGCGGTGGCCAAACTTCGCCTGAGAAAGACAAGGCCTGTTAAGCCCTTTGCCGTTATGATGAGGGACGAAGAGGCAGCAGAGAGAGAATGTGAGATCAGCGATGCGCAGAGAGAGATTCTCACCGGGCACCAGAAGCCGATCCTGCTGCTGCAGCGAAGAGAAGGAGGGAAACTGTGTCCTTCGATCGCACCCGGAAATCCTACCGTGGGAGTGATGCTTCCCTATGCGCCGGTTCAGATCCTGCTCTTTGATTATCCGGACGGGATCAATATGCCGGACTGCCTTGTGATGACCAGCGGAAATGTCTCCGGAGCGCCGATATGCAGAGATGATGCCGAGGCCATTGCGGAGCTTGGAAATCTCTGCGACTGTATTCTTTCTCACAACAGAAAGATCCGGATCAGGGCAGACGACTCGGTCATGGATTTCTATGACGGGGAGCCTTACATGATCCGCAGGTCCAGGGGTTATGCGCCGCTTCCCTACATGCTCTCTGCGTGGGAAGGAAGCGAAAAGGAAACGGGCGGCACAAGAGTGCTGGCCATAGGCGGCGAACTGAAAAACACATTTTGCATAGGAAGCGGAAGCCTGTTTTATCCCTCCTCTTATATCGGAGATCTGGCGGACCTCAGAAGCGTAAAGGCGCTCGAAGAGACGACAGGGAGGTATGCGCGGCTCCTGGAAGTGACACCGGAAGTTGTTGCATGCGATCTTCACCCCAGGTACAACTCGGTCACGACGGCGATCGGGCTCTCAGAAAAGATTGGGAGAGAGCAGGGAGGAGATCCACTGCCGGTGGTAAAAGTTCAGCATCATTACGCCCATGTTCTCAGCTGTATGGCGGAGAATGATTACTCAGATCCGGTCATAGGAGTCTCCATGGACGGCACAGGTTACGGGACTGACGGTACCATCTGGGGAGGAGAGATCCTTACGGCGGACTACCACGGCTTTGGAAGAAAAGCCAGTATTAAACCCTTCATTCAGGTGGGGGGAGACCTCTCTTCTACAGACGGATGGAGGATCGCAGTGTCCATGCTGCACAGTATTAGTAAGGCAGAGGAAGAGAATTCACAGCTTAAAGATGTCCTTTCCCTTACGCGAAAGCTTTCCCTGTGCACGGATCAGGAAGCTTCTGTTCTGATGAAAATGGCGGACAGAAGACTCAACTCTGTAGTCTCCACCAGTGCCGGAAGGCTGTTCGATGCCGTGAGCGCGATCTGCGGAATCTGCAGGCATTCCACTTTTGAGGGAGAAGCCTCGATGGCTCTGGAGTTTGCGGCAGAGCGGCACGGGAAAACTGCGCCGGAAAGCATAAATGAAGAGAGCACAGCAGATCAGACAATAGTAAGAGGAGAAGACGGACGCCTGATCCTTCCGACGGACGAGATCGTGAAAAGGATCACTCTCGGAAAACTCCGCGGTGAGGAAACGGATCATCTTGCATGGCTTTTCCACAAAATGCTCGCTAATCAGATCATTTCGGCCTGTGCCGAAATCCGTAAGGTGAACGGGATCCGGACTGCCGCCCTCAGCGGAGGATGCTTCCAGAACCGCCTTCTTCTGGACATGGTCAAAAAAGGGCTTGAAGCGGAAGGTTTCAATGTTCTGATCCACCATCTGGTTCCGCCAAATGACGGAGGCATAGCATTGGGGCAGGCTGTAGCTGCAGTACAGGCAGTTCATGACGGGAAAGTACAGATCATCCGGACGGATGTTTCATAAAGATCAAATATAAAAGAGCGGAGGATACCGCCAAGGAGAGAAAATTATGTGTGTAGGTCTTTCAGCAAGAGTAATCAGGATCAATGAAAACGGAACAGCGCTGGTGGATGCGAGCGGCGCCAAAAGGCAGGTCTCCGCACAGCTTTTGGAGGATCTGGAGCCCGGCGATTATGTCATGGTTCACGCGGGCGCGGCGATCTCAAAGATCACAAGCGATGATCAGACAGAGACAGAAGAGCTTCTGGAGGAACTGTTATGAGCGATGACAGAAATGCAGGGTCAAAAAAGAGATCGGCCCTTGAGATCATAAAAAACTACAGCGGTCCCGATGTCAGGATCATGGAGGTTTGCGGCACTCACACCCACGAGATCTTCAGGCTGGGCATCAGAAAGATACTTCCGCCGTCTGTAAAGCTGATCTCGGGACCGGGATGTCCCGTCTGCGTGACGCCGGTGAGCTTTATCGATGAGGCTCTCATCCTCGCACTGGATCACGGATGCACCATCTGCACTTTCGGGGATCTTGTCAGGGTTCCGGGAACCAATTCAAGCCTTCAGAAAGCGCGCGGCGCCGGGGCGAAAGTCCAGGTCGTATACTCGCCCGCGGATGCGGTGGAGTACGCGGTGAAGCATCCGGATGAACAGGTGGTCTTCCTCTCAGTTGGATTCGAAACCACGACGCCTTCCGTATGTCTCGCGGTGCAGGCCGCGCAGAAGGATAAAGTGGAGAATTTCTCTGTTTTGACAGCCAATAAGACAATGCCGGGAGCTTATGAGGCCATGAAGGACAGCACAGATCTGTATCTCTATCCCGGCCATGTACACGCTATTGTTGGCACGGGGATCTGCGAGGATCTGGCGGCACGCGGCGTGAGCGGAGTGTGCGCGGGATTTACCGCTTCAGAACTCGTAACTGCGCTGGCTGTTGCTGTCACGAAGTTTGAAAAGGGAGAGCCTTTCTTCGTGAACTGCTACCCCAGAGTGGTAAGAGCGCAGGGGCAGCCTGCGGCGGTACGCCTGGTGGATTCCATGATGGAACCCTGCGACAGCGAGTGGAGAGGAATCGGAGAGATCCCTATGTCCGGAATGAAACTGCGGGATGAGTATTCACAGTATGACGCGCGTGTGAAGTTCAGCCTTCCGGAAGTGAAAGGGCGGAGCAATCCGGCTTGCCGGTGCGGAGAAGTCCTTCAGGGCAAATGTCTCCCGTCCGACTGCAAAGTTTTTGGCAAAGTGTGTACACCGGAGCATCCCGTGGGAGCCTGCATGGTATCAGGCGAGGGCGCTTGTTCGGCATTCTATCTGTATGGAGGTTGAGATAAATACAATGACTGGCAGCAATACAGTAACGCTGGCCCACGGCGCCGGCGGCAAACAGACTTCAGAACTGATCGACCGTGTGTTCAAAAGACATTTCCAGAACCCTCTCTTTACTGCGGATGACGCGGCAGTCATCGGGATCGAAAAGGGAAGGATCGCTATGTCCACTGACGGCTTTATCGTATCCCCGGCCTTTTTCGCAGGCGGAAACATCGGGAAACTCTCGATCTGCGGAACGGTAAATGACCTCGCCTGCATGGGCGCAGTGCCCAAATATCTGACCTGCGGATTTGTCATCGAGGAAGGATTCCCCATGGACAAACTCGAGGAGATCGCAGCTGCGATGGAGAAAACTGCAGCCGAAGCCGGCGTGCAGATCGTGGCAGGAGACACCAAAGTTGCAGGAAAAGGCCAGGTGGACGGCGTATTCATCAATACCACCGGAGTCGGGATCATTCCGGAAGGCGTGAAGACTTCCGGAGCACTGGCAAAGCCCGGCGACGCGGTTATTGTGACCGGAGATATCGGAAGACACGGCTGCACCATCCTTCTTGAGAGAGATGACTACGGGATCGAGGCGGACGTCACAAGCGACTGCGCTCCCCTGTCCGGAGCTGTTCAGGCAGCGCTGAAGGCAGTGCCTGAGATCCATGTCATCCGCGATGCGACCCGCGGCGGCGTTGGAACAGTACTCTATGAGATCGCGGCACAGAGCGGTGTCGGCGTAAATCTTGACGCAGGAAAGATCCCTGTAGATCCCGCTGTGAAGGGAGTCTGCGGCCTGCTGGGACTTGAACCCTTATATCTGGCCTGCGAGGGAAGACTTGTTATGGTATGCCCCGAAGAGAAAGCAGAACTGTTAGTGGAAACTCTCCGTAACTGCAAATATACGGAAGGAACGACTGTGATCGGAAGGATCACCGACGTTATGCCCGGAAGAGTGACAATGACGACAGAGATCGGCGCGCAGACTCTTCTTCCGCAGCCCGGTAATGAGCTGCTTCCGAGGATCTGCTGAGAGAATAAAGGAGACGGCTATGAGCATAGAGACGAGAGTGGCGGTGATCTCTATCATTGTCGGAAACGAGGACGCCGCGCAGAAGATCAATGAGATCCTTCACGAATATCGCGGTTATATAATCGGGAGAATGGGGATTCCTTACAGAAGCAAGGGAATCAGCATCATCAGTGTAGCGGTAGACGCTCCTCAGGAGAAGATCAGCGCGCTTTCCGGCAAGATCGGAAAGCTGCCCGGGATCAGCGCCAAGACGGCTTATTCCAATGTGATCTCAGAGGTGGAGATAAGATGATCAGAATAGCATTTTACGGAAAAGGCGGCATCGGGAAATCGACTACCGTCTCAAATCTGTCGCAGTACTGGGCAAGCCTGGGAATGACTGTACTTCAGATCGGCTGCGACCCCAAAGCGGATTCCACCCTGAGCCTGCGGGACGGGAAGAAGATCCCCACAGTCATGGAGATGGTAAGAAAGCGAGTTCCTTTTGAACTTGAAGATGTTATCTATGTGAAAGAGACCGGAAGAGGACGAGTCATCTGCGCGGAGGCAGGGGGTCCCATGCCCGGACGGGGATGCGCCGGAAGGGGCATCATCACTGCGCTGGAGACTTTAAGGGACAAAGATATTCTGGCAAAATACAGCCCGGATGTGATCCTCTACGATGTCCTTGGGGACGTGGTATGCGGTGGATTTGCCATGCCCATGAGAGAGGGATATGCCAACAAAGTGTATATTCTGACTTCCGGCGAGAATATGGCGATCTATGCGGCGGCCAATATCGGACTCGCAGTGGAAAACTTCAAAGAGAGAGGATACGCGCAGCTGGGCGGTCTGATCCTCAACCGGAGAAATGTAAAACGCGAGGAAGAAAAAGTGCTTGAACTCTCACAGGATCTTCACACGCAGATCACCGGCAGTATCAAGAGGTCGGATCTTGTACAGGAAGCGGAAGAACTGGGAGAGACTGTCATGAGCGCCTTTCCTGATTCTGATATTGCGGATTGCTACAGAGCATTGGCCGATAAAATAGCCTCGGACTGCGGCGTCGCGTATCCGGCACAGGAAAATGAAGCTGCTCCGGAAAAAAGCAGAGAGAG
>ODAI013968446.1_pt1 | contig 23906 bp, 19 predicted proteins | sample 1539321 | NCBI WGS metagenome assembly ODAI01 (sample SAMN02144231, study PRJEB22623) | gut metagenome | biome: sheep rumen | host: Ovis aries | place: New Zealand | reverse complement strand
TCTACAACTGGGGCGACTATATCGACGTTTCGACCCTCAAGCAGTTTACGGAGGAAACCGGGATCGAGGTAATCTATGAGGTCTTTGAGACCAACGAAGACATGTACGCAAAGATCGCCAACGGCGGCGCGAGCTACGACGTGATCTTCCCCAGCGACTATATGGTGGAGCGCATGATCGGCGAGAAACTCCTGCAGAAGGTCAACTGGGATAATATCCCCAATGCGAAGAACATCGACGAGCGGTTCACGCACATGTCCTATGATCCGGACTCCGCCTATTCCGTGCCGTATACCTGGGGCACGATGGGCATCCTCTATAACACGACGATGGTATCGGAGCCGCCTACGAGCTGGCAGACCCTGATGGATCCGGCGTATATGATGGACATGCTGATGCTCAATTCTCCGCGGGATACCCTGGGAATCGCGCTGATTATGGCCGGCCACAGCCTCAACTCTACGGACCCGCAGGATCTGGAGGACGCGAAGCAGCTTCTGATCGATCAGAAGCCGATGGTGCTGGCCTACGTCGTCGACGAAGTAAAGGATAAGATGATCGGCGGAGAAGCGGCGGTGGCGCTGGTTTGGAGCGGCGACGCGACCTTCTGCATGGACGAGAGCGACGAGCTGGATTATGTTGTCCCGGAGGAAGGCAGCAACATCTTCTTTGATACAATCTGCATCCCTGCGAATGCAAAGAACGTCAGCGGCGCGGAAAAGTTCATCGATTTCCTCTGCCGTGCGGATATCGCGGCGAAGAACTATGAGTATGTTGGCTATGCGATCCCGAACGTGGCGGCGATTGACGAATTGGGCGCGGAGGAGTACAATGCTTCTCCGGTAAACAATCCGCCGCAGGAAGTGCTGGACAAGTGCGAAGTCTTCCATTACCTTGGCGATGATACGAAGCTTTATGACCAGATCTGGACGGAAATCATCTCTGAATTCTAAAACAAATGCCTCCCCGCGCAAGCGGGGAGGCAGGGGTTTATAAAGGATCTCACAGTCCGAACAGCTTTGCGACGGCATCTATCTGATCTCTCAGCTCGGTAAACTGCGTGGTGAGCACGCCGCCGGCCTGCAGCCGGATCTCGCAGGTGTCGAGGGTTGCCGTACAGGCGTCCAGCAGGTCCGGAGGAACGAGATAAGTATCCGCGCCGTAGATATTTGAGGCAAGGGTATTGAGGCTTTGCATGGCGTAGACGTGGCTGCGGATTCCTGAAAGCAGGGACATGGTGTTGGTGCCGCTGGACTGGGTGAGCCGGTAGACGGCGCTCTGCGCGCTGTCGGCCTCGCTGAAGGCGCGGGCGCTCAGCGCCTCTCTGACGGCGTCCGCTGAATGCTGCTGACGCAGATACACGGTGGTCAGGCTGGCGAGCGCAAGCGCCATGATGAAAAGGAGAACGACGAGCAGGCGGATGGTCCGCCGGCTTTTTCTCCGGCTTTGCTGGTTTGTCTGGAATGGATACATTTTAAAACCTCCCGTGAGTATCAATCCTGCATCCATTATACCATGGAGGTCAAGTGGTTGAAAGAAGCACGGATTTGAACTGTTTTCAGTACTTCGTGGAGGGATAGACTCCGATAGGTGGAGAGAAAGAGCCAGATAGGGTTTACCTGATGATGAACGGCAGATCAGAACGAGATGAAAAGGGGAGGAAATCAGTATGCCTGTGAATATTGCCATGGATGGCCCGGTAGGCGCCGGAAAGTCGACGATTGCGGATGAAGTCGCCAAGCGGCTCGGCATCCTGCACCTGGATACGGGAGCGATGTACCGCGCGGTTGCGGTCGCGGTGCTGCGTGGGGGTGTGGATCCCCAGAATGAAGAAGCGGCTTCCGCCGTGTGCGAAGAGTCGGAGATCGACGTCCAGTATGCAGAGGGGAAGCAGCTTACGCTGCTGAACGGAGAGGACGTAACGGGAGAACTGCGCACGCCTGAAGTCTCTTCTGCGGCGAGCGCCGTGGCGAAATGGCCGCGTGTTCGCAGACAGATGGTACACCTGCAGCAGGAGCTTGCGGCCAAGCGGGATATGCTGATTGACGGCCGGGATATCGGCACGCGCGTGCTTCCGGATGCGCCGGTGAAGATCTACCTGACGGCGAGCGCAGAGGAACGGGCCCGCAGACGCCAGCTCCAGCTTCAGGAGCAGGGGAAAGAGCTTCCTTTTGAGCAGGTGCTGCGCGAACTGCAGGCGAGAGATCAGCAGGATATGAACAGGCAGACGGATCCGCTGCGCGTCGCAGAGGGGGCTGTCGTTGTGGATTCGACAGAGCTCACGCAGCAGCAGACGATCGAGAAGATTCTGTCGGTTGTGGAGGCGCACTATGGAAGAAGGGAATAAACGCAGGGAGTGGACGCCGCTCTACCGGTTTGTTTGTGCGCTCTACTGGCTGATTGCGAAGCTGTTCTTCTTCATGCGTTTTGAAGGACTGGAGAATATTCCGTCGGATGAACGCTGTATCCTCATGGGCAACCATCAGGCTTTCTGGGACCCGATCACGCTGGCGCTATGCGCCCGGGATCGTGAACTGCATTTCATGGGAAAGAAAGAGCTCTTTGAGATTCCTGTGTTCGGAAGCCTTATCCGGATTGTGCACGCTTTTCCGGTGGACCGTGGCAACATGGACATGGCGGCGATGCGCACGGCCATGGGTGTTCTGCAGGAAGGACGCACGCTGGGGATCTTCCCGGAGGGGACGCGCTCACATACGGGGCATATGCTGCCGCTGCTGGGCGGTGCGTCCCTGCTGGCGCTGCGCGGACGCTGCAGCGTCGTGCCGGTTTATATCGACGGACGTTACAGGCTGTTTCACCGCATTACAGTCCGCGTGGGCAAACCGCTGGAGATGGAAGACCTGCTGGCGGGACGCGTCAATAAGGACACCTGCGAGGAGCTGACCCGCCGGATGGAGGCGAGCTTTGCGGAGCTGAGCGGCGGACGGTCTCTGCCGGCGGCGGAAACTGCAGAAGAGAAAATATGAAAAATTTCCGAAAAATTAAAATCAAAGCAGGAATATCAAATATATACGAAGAATAATAGAAAGTGGAGTAAACGAATAATTACCGTTTTACATGCGTTATGAGACTGATCATTGGAGAACATGCGGGGTTTTGCTTCGGGGTGAAGCGCGCGGTCGAACGCGCGTGCGGGTATGCGGAACAGGCGCTTCCCTGCGCGACGCTGGGGCCGCTGATTCACAATCCGCAAGAGGTGGAACGCCTCTCCCGCGCAGGAATCCGCTGCGTTTCGACACCGGCGGAAGTCTCTCCCGGAGAGACGCTGCTCATCCGCTCCCATGGCGTCAGCCCGGCGGTGATGCGGCAGGCTTCCGAAAAGGGAGTTCCCGTGATCGATCTGACCTGCCCGCATGTGGCGCACATTCACCGCCTTGTGAGCGAGGCGGAAGAGGGGCGGACGGTGATCATCGTCGGCGAGGCCGATCATCCCGAGGTGCAGGGCATCGCCGGATGGGCGAAAGGCCAGCCTGTGATTCTTCCGACCGCAGAAGCCGCCATGCAGGCGGTTCTGCCGCAGAAGGCTATGGTGGTTGCACAGACGACGCTTCGGCGGGAGACCTTTGAATCTGTGCTCTCGGTACTGTCCGAAAGAATCCCTGATCTGCAGGTACACCGGACGATCTGCGCTGCGACCAGCCAGCGGCAGGAGGAAGCTGCGCGCCTCTCCATGGAGGCGGATGCGGTGGTTGTCGTGGGAGGACGGAACAGCTCCAATACGAAAAAGCTCTACGAAACCTGTCTGACCCACTGTGCGAGAACGATTCTCGCAGAGACGCCGGAGGATATCCCGACGGGATTCTTCACGGAGCAGGATACCGTAGCGGTGACGGCGGGCGCTTCGACGCCCCAGTGGCTGCTGCAGGCGGTATGCGACCGCATCAGGGGCGGCAAACCCTGATCCAATTGAGCATCCCGGCGGCAAACCGCCGTGATCATATATAAAACGTATCCAGCCGGCGAGAGCCGGGGAAGATACTTTTGAGGAGGTAGAACCCGATGAACGACATGGAAAAGACTCAGGTGATGGAAGGCAGCGAAGAATTCGCCGCAATGCTGGAAGACTCGGAAGCCTCGGTGCATACCGGTCAGGTTGTGAAGGGACAGATTGTCCAGATCAGCGAAGATGGTGTGATTGTGGACATCCCGGGCAAGTCTGACGGACTGATCCGCAAGAACGATCTTGTGACCGCGGAGCCAAAGGTTGGCGAAGAGATCGAGGCAGAAGTTGTCAAGATGAACGACGGAGAGGGCTATGTGCTGCTCTCTGAGCGCAAGGTGCTCGCCACGAAGAACTGGGAGAAGCTCGTTGCGGAATACGATGAGGGCTCCTGCGTGGAAGCTGTCGGCCGCGAAGCCGTCAACGGCGGCCTGATCGCCGATGTCATGGGCGTGCGCGCGTTCATTCCTGCATCCCATCTTTCCCGCCGCTATGTCGAGAACATCGGCGAGTTCGTGGGCAAAACGATGACCGTGAAGATCATCGAGGTGGATAAGGCCAAGCACCGCATCGTTGCCAGCCGCAAGGCATTCCTCGCTGAGGAGAAGAAGAAGGCGTGGGAGACCATCGAGAAGGATCAGGTTGTGACCGGCATTGTCCGCCGCCTGACTGACTTCGGCGCTTTCGTGGACATCGGCGGCGTGGACGGCCTCATTCATGTGACCGATCTGGCGTGGCACCGCGTGAAGCATCCTTCCGACGTCGTGACCCCCGGCCAGGAAGTGACCGTCAAGATCACAGGCGTGGACCGCGAGAAGGAGCGCATCCAGCTGAGCCTGAAGGCGCTTCAGCCGCAGCCCTGGGATACCGCGGAAGAGAAGTACCCCGTGGGTGCCATCGTCGAGGGCAAGGTTGTCCGCATCACGACGTTTGGCGCTTTCGTGGAGCTTGAGCCGGGCCTGGATGGCCTCGTGCACATCTCTCAGTGCGCTCTCCGCCGGATCGCGAAGGTCGAGGACGCCGTTCAGGTGGGTCAGGATGTCCGCGTGAAGGTGCTGAAGGTGGATAAGGAAGCCAAGCGCATCAGCCTGTCCATCCGCGAAGCCCTGACGGAAGAAGTGGATTACAACGCCGAAGTGCAGGGCCTCGACTTCGAGGATGCGCCGGCTGAGGAGACCGAGACGGGTTCCGTCGAAGACGCTGAGTAATCTGACAAAGCGACGCCGCGCAGCGAAAGCTGCGCGGCTTTGCCGTTTAAGGAGGCGGCGCCGGGCAGCCCACCTATATGAATGTGGCATCAATGTGAAACATGAGAGAAATCAATTGACTTTTCCTGACATTTGCGCTAAGATAACGCATCAAGCAACAGGGGAAGGCCCCGGAAAGGACGAGATATGCACGAGAAAAAGCATCCGAATCGACCGTTGATCATATATTATATCGTGGCGCTCGTGGTTGTTCTGCTGCTCAATGCGTTGCTCTTCCCGCAGATTCAGAATTACAGCGTGAAGCAGGTAGAATACTCAGAGTTCCTGAGCATGCTGGATCAGAAGCAGATCCAGGCAGTGGAACTGAATGATACAAAGATTTCCTTTACACTCAAGGATGATGCCATCGCTGCGGTGAAGGATGGAAAGGTAACCTATTACACCACGAACCGGGTCACGGCGGACGACAAGATCGTGGACAGGCTGGTGGATGCGGGCGTGAAGTTCGGCCAGGTCGTGCCGGAAGAGATGTCGCCGATCCTCTCCTTCCTGTTCAGCTGGGTGCTGCCGCTGGTGATTTTCTATGCGCTGGGATCGCTGATGTTCCGCAAGCTGGGCGCGCGGATGGGCGGAAACTCCATGTCCTTCGGAAAATCCAATGCAAAAATCTATGTTGAGGCGCAGACGGGCAAGACATTTGACGATGTGGCCGGAGAGGACGAAGCGAAGGACGCGCTGAAAGAAATCGTGGATTTCCTCCACAATCCGCAGAAATACAGGGATATCGGCGCGAAACTGCCCAAGGGCGCGCTGCTGGTCGGCCCTCCCGGCACGGGCAAAACGCTGCTGGCGAAAGCCGTGGCCGGAGAGGCGAAGGTTCCCTTCTTCTCCATTTCCGGATCGGAATTCGTGGAGATGTTTGTGGGCATGGGCGCGGCGCGCGTTCGCGACCTCTTCAAACAGGCCAGCGAAAAGGCGCCCTGCATCGTCTTCATCGACGAGATCGACGCCATCGGCAAGCGCAGGGACAGCTCCGGATTCAGCGGAAATGATGAACGCGAGCAGACGCTCAACCAGCTTCTCACGGAGATGGACGGCTTCGATGCGGGCAAGGGAGTGGTCATCCTCGCGGCGACCAACCGGCCGGAGATCCTGGATAAGGCGCTCCTGCGCCCGGGACGTTTTGACAGGCGAATCCCGGTGGAGCTGCCTGATCTGGCGGGCCGCGAGGCGATTCTCCGCGTACACGCCAAAGATGTGAAAACGGAGCCCAATATCGATTACACGCAGGTGGCCCGCGCGACCAGCGGCTGTTCCGGTGCGGAACTGGCCAACATCATTAACGAAGGCGCCATTGCCGCAGTGAAGGCGGGACGGACCAGCGTGACCCAGAAAGACCTGGAAGAAGCGATCGAGACGGTCATCGCAGGTTACCAGAGGAAGAACGCGGTCGTCTCTCCGCGGGACAAGCTGACGGTATCCTATCACGAGATTGGCCACGCCCTGGTGGCGGCGAGGCTCAAGAACGCTGCGCCGGTTCAGAAGATCACCATCGTCCCCCGTACTTCCGGAGCGCTGGGCTATACCATGCAGGTGGATGAGGAAGAGCGCCTGCTCATGACGAGGGAGCAGATTCTGGATCAGATCACGACGCTCTGCGGCGGACGCGCGGCGGAGGCGCTGATTTTCCAGCGCATCACCAGCGGTGCGAGCAATGACATCGAACGGGCGACGAAGATAGCGCGTACCATGATTACGCGCCTGGGTATGAGCGAAACCTTCGGCATGATGGCGCTGGAGACGCAGTCCGGGCAGTATGTCACCGGCGATACGCAGCTCGTCTGCTCTGACCAGACAGCCGCGCGCGTCGACGCAGAGGTGCGCGAGATCATCGCTTCGTGCTACGACCGTGCGTTTCAGATCCTGACGGGCAACATCGAGAAGCTTCACGAAGCGGCTAAGGTGCTGCTGGAGAAGGAGACGATCACCGGCATCGAGTTTATGGCGATCCTGGCCCCGAACCAGCTCCCCTCCGCAGAGGAAGACGAGGCACAGCCGGCAAACGAAGAGAAGCCGGAAGAGCCGGCTCCCGGCGGCGAATGGACCGTGACGGATGGAGAACCGAAAGAGGAGCCGGACAGCAACGACGGCAGAGAACAAGCGTAAACCGTGGGTCCTTCGCGCTAGATGCGCGGAGGACTTTTTAGGAAGGAGAGGCGAAAATGAACTGGAACCTGGACGAACTGAGCTGCCCCCTGCCGGAAGACATCCGGCGCGTCATTGATTACGGCGATCTGCAGACGGCAAACCGCCTGATTGAACGCCAGCTGAAAGACGGGACTGCGCCGGAGGTGCTGAAAAAACGCCTGCGTTTCGAACAGCGGATTCTGCGGGAGCTGCCGGAGGTCTATCCGCTGACAGAGGAGGAGACACTGCGGCTCTTCCGGGAGACGGTGCCCGATTTCAAAGCCGAAGAACTGCAGGAGCTGCGGGATGACGGCGTATGCGACTGGATCTATCTGGATGGACAGGTGCGCTATCATGAGGATTGCGTGGACACGGCTCTGCGCACCTGCAGCGCGCTGACCGCGCGGCGGACGGACCGGGAGCAGGTGGCGACAGAAGCAGACCATGTCAGCAGACTGTCTGCTATGATCCATCAGATGAAAGCGGACGGGGGAGCACATTGGCGCTTCCGCATGCGCACGACGTTTTGCCTGGAGAAGGAAGCAGAGCGGGAGGGGGAGACGCTGCTCATACATATGCCGCTGCCTGTGACAGACGCGCAATGCACTGCCGGGCGCGTAAGCACGGTGCCGGACGGCGCTGTGATTGCCCCGGAAAATGAACCGCAGCGCACAGCCAGCTGGCAGATGCTCTGCAGCCCCGGCATGGAGTATGTGACGGATGCGGAATGGGAGATCAGAACCCGGTATGTGGATCCTGACCCGGAGAAAGTCAGCGCTGTCCAGCCGCATTTTGATACGGAAGAGCAGCTCCCTCAGATCCGCTTTACGCCGTTCATTCGCCAGCTGGCGGCAGAACTGGCGGGAGATACGCAGAATCCTCTTGTCAAAGCCAGACGGTTTTATGACTATGTGACGACCCAATGCAAGTACCGCTATGTGCCGCCGTATTATTTCAAGACCTGCATCCCGGAGTATTTCGGTACGGGCCGCCGGGGCGACTGCGGCATGCATGCGCTGTTGTTCATTGCCCTCTGCAGAGCGTCCGGCATCCCTGCGAAGTGGCAGTCCGGACTTTATACCCCGCCGTGGGGACCGGGGATGCACGACTGGGCGAAGTTTTATGTGGAGCCCTACGGATGGCTGTTTGCGGACGGCTCTTTCGGGGGAAGCGCGTACCGCGCGGGCGATCTTGAGCGCTGGAACTTTTACTTCGGGAACCTTGAGCCCTGGCGGCTCGTGTATGACAGCGCGCTGCAGCAGCAGTTTAATCCGCCGAAGCGCCATCTGCGCTACGATCCCTATGACAGCCAGAGCGCGGAGGCGGAATATGAGGACGGCGGCCTGCCGCGGAGCCTCTTCCGGGTCGAGAGGAAGCTCCTCGTCTGCGAGAGCCTGCCCCTTCATTGACATCCGTCCTCTCCCTGCGTACAATGAAAGCGGAAAGTGAGAACGGAGGAACGGACTACATGACAGTGCTCTCTGCATTTGAGGAACGGAAGGAAACCCTGCGGCAGCGGCTCGCAGCTGCGGGAACGCCGGAGGAGTCATCCAAAGCGCTGCAGGCAGCGTTTTCTGCCATGGCGGAGGCGCTGGCGGCTGAAGAAGAGAACGACACGGCGCGGCAGCGCAGCCGCGCGGTTTTAGCGCTTGCCAAAGAGGCGCCTGCGCTGCTGCTGGCCGGCACGGCAAAAGGGGAACTTGTGCTTCCGGAGAAGGGAGCTGCGAAAATGGGATCCCGTCTGCCGTTCGGCGCGCTGGCAGCGGGAGGCGTCTTGCTGGCTGTGCTTGCGGCGTATGAACTGATATCCGGCAGGATTGTTCCGGCGCTGCTCATCGTGATCGGCGGGCTGCTTTTGGCTGGGGCGAAACTGATGGATCACGGCGACCAGTGGAGCGCACGAGGCCAGGCATACTGCGATGCCGACAGGCTGATTGAGGAGAGCGCGAAGCTCTGCCGGGCGGCGGATGGATGCCTTGTGGATCTGGCGATCATCGATCAGGAGAACCGCCTGCGCCTGGGAGCAGTGTCCGATGACGCGCTGCTCTCCATGATCGGGGTGCTTCTGGAGGCGAAAGCTTCCGGAAGAGCGGATATGGCGGTGCGCAGCCTGGATGAGGCGCAGCAGTATTTGCGTCAGATGGGGATGGAACCTGTGGATTATAGCGCGGATCAGTCGGCGTATTTTGATCTGCTGCCCACGCTGGGTGAACCCAGAACCCTGCGGCCTGCGCTTCTGAAGGAAGGGAAGCTGCTGCGCAGGGGTGTGGCGGCGGTGTCGGAGAAGGGGGCGGACGCATGAAGATCCTGGGATTCGATCTGGGCGACGGCGAAAGCTGCGTCACGCTGCTGGACAGCAATTCGGCTGTGGAGCCCCGCGTCCTTCCCCTTTTTGGTCAGATCAGCATCCTCTCTGCGGTAGGCGTCCGGAAGGGACGCATCGTTGTGGGGGAAGCGGCAAGCGTTCAGGAAGGCGCAGAGGACGCGAAGGTCCGCTTTAAGTCCAGATATCTGACCGACGTAGCGGCGGCCGCGGATGTTCGTGCGTTTGCGCAGGGCGTGGCGGCGGAGCTCATGCGCAGCGAACCGGCACTCATGGCGGAGGTCAAGCATACCGTAGTGGGCTGCCCTGCCGGCTGGGGCGACGGGCGGCGCGAGCAATATGCTGCGCTGCTCGAATCCGCAGGCTTCCCCAACGTCAGCGTCGTACCGGAGCCGCGGGCAGCTTTCCTCTATGCCCGGCATGCGCGGGGCCTTCGGGTCGATCCGGCGCTCATGCAGAAGAGCGCCATGGTGATCGACATGGGCAGCTCGACGACGGATTTTGCTTATATCGTGGACGGCCATCAGCAGGACCTCTCCCTTTTTGGAGATACGAATCTGGGCGGCGGACTGCTGGACGAGCTGATCCTGAGGCGGGGCATCGAAGCCTCTGCGGACGGGAAGAAGCTGGCTGCAGTGATGGAAAAGAGCTCCGCCTGGCACAGCTACTGCGAACTGGAGGCCCGCAGACTCAAGGAGAAATACTTCCTGGAAGAGGGCAAGCAGGAAGACGGACTCACGAGGCGGCTGATGGTCTGTTATGACGAGACGCTGATGCTGGACCTGTCTGTCTCGGCCCGGGAGATGCGGGAGATGGTGGAAACACCGATTCCTGCGCTGGGAGGGCGAAGCTTCCGGAGATGTCTGCAGGACTCACTGAAAACCGCAGCGGAGGTCAGCCGGGGCAATCCGCCCAGCGTGGTGATCCTCACAGGAGGCGCTTCACGCATGGCGTTTCTTCAGGAGGCCGTGAAGGAAGCCTTCCCGGGCAGTCTGTTTGTGCTGACCCCGGAGCCGGAATGCTCCATCGCACGCGGCCTTGCCTATGCCGGCAGTGTGGATGAAAACCTCCGGGTCTTCCGTCAGGAAGTGGCAAGCATCGCCCATGGGGAAGTGCTGGCCCGGTCAGTCGCGGGCAGTGTCCATATGCTTTACGAGCCGATCGCAAAGGCGCTGTACGAGGTTGCGGCTCAGAGCACCGTGGAGGGTGTGGACGTCTGGCGCCACGGCGGAGTGGATACGATCGAAGAACTGGACGGGCTGATCGGCAGGAAGATCGCGGAGGCCTTCTCGGGCGACGCAGTGCGTGAGCGGCTGCAGGGAGACATCCAAGGGTGGCTGGCGGGCCTGATGCGCACGCTGGAAAACGAGCTGAGCGCGCTGTGCGCGCGGTGCGGCGTGCCTGCGGAGCATATGTCCCTGCATACGATGCCGCTGACGACGGGGGTTTCCGGCGTGCGGCTCTCCCTGACGGATGCTCTGGGGATGGATGTCATCTCCGGACTGCTGGGCGTGGTGTTCGCGACAATCGGCGCGGCAGTCTGCGGCGGCGGCGGTATCGCGCTGGTGGGCGCGGGACCTGTGGGCGTCCTGACGGGTGCGGTAGCGGGCATCCTGCTGGCGCTGATCGGCCGTTCCGGCATGGAGAAGGCGGTGCGGAAGATGCACATCCCGGTCTTTATGCGGAGTATGGTCACCCGCGGCGCAGTGATGCGCGGCCTCGAACGGCAGAGGGAAGACATCCAGCGGCAGATCGTCACGAGTCTGGCCGATCCGGCCAATGGGTTTGCGGCGAGACTTACCGCCAGCCTGGGAGAGACGCTGGGCGAGCAGCTGGAGCAGATGGCAAAGCATGCGGAGATGTCGATTTCCGCGTGACAGAATAAAAAGCCAGTGACTCAAAGAACAAAGAAGAGGAGGAGCACCATGGAGTTTCACGTTTATGAGAGCGCAAGGGCGGCCTGTGAAGCGGCAGGCGTGCTGATCGCGGCGCAGATCACGAGAAAAGGGAACAGCGTCCTGGGCCTCGCGACGGGTTCCACGCCCATCCCGGCCTATGAGATGCTTGTTTCCTGGTACGAGAAGGGTGTCATCGATTTTGACCGGATCCGCACGTTTAACCTGGATGAGTACGTCGGGATCGACAGAAACAATCCCCTGAGCTATCATGCCTTCATGCAGGAACACCTGTTCAGCAAGGTCAACATCCGGCCGGAAAACGCGCATCTGCCTTACGGACGCTCCGTAGAAGAATGTGAAGCGTATGATGAAGCGATCCGCGCAGCGGGCGGCATCGATATCCAGCTGCTGGGCATCGGCCGCAACGGGCACATCGGCTTCAACGAACCGGCGGCGGATTTCACCTATGGGACGCATGTGGTGACCCTCACGGAGAACACGATCGAGGCAAACGCGCGGTTCTTTGCCAGCGCGGATGATGTGCCCCGCCAGGCGATCTCCATGGGCATCGGCAACATCATGAATGCGCGCTGCGTGGTGCTGGTGGCGACGGGCAAGAGCAAGGCGGAGGCGGTTTACCGCACCATCTGCGGGCCGATTACGCCCGAAGTGCCGGCTTCCATCCTGCAGCTGCATCCCTGCTGCGTCATTCTGACGGACACTGAGGCGGCAAGCCTTATGCGCGGGTAAGGGGAATACGATGCTGATTCAAAACGGAAACGCCTTTCTGGACGGCGCCTTCCGCCGCGTGAGCATCCGCCTGGAAGGCGGACGGATTACAGAAATCGGCGAGCTCCCTCTCCGGGAAGGCGAGCATAGTCAGAACGCAGAAGGGCTGTATGTGCTGCCGGGTTTTGTGGACATCCACATACATGGATTCGGCGGAGCGGACTGCATGCGCGGGGAAGAGAATGTCCGGCGCATGAGCCGTGGACTGCGGGAGACGGGCGTGGCGGCGTTTGTGCCCACGACCATGAGCGCGGATATCGAGGAAACGCATGCGGCATTGCGGGGAATTCAGGCGGTCTGCGGCCGGCCGGAGAAGGACGGCGCAGCGGTGCTGGGAGCGCACATGGAAGCTCCCTTCCTGAATCCCGCCTATAAGGGCGCGCAGCGGGCGGACTGCCTGATTCCGCCATCGCTGGAGGCGTATCGGCATATGACGGAGGGTGTCTCCTGCGTGCGCATGATGACGCTGGCACCGGAGCTTCCAGGAGCAATGGCGCTGATCACATCGCTCAGCGGGCTGGGCGTGGTGACCTGCGCGGCGCATTCAGGGGCGAAAGCAGATGAGATCCATCAGGCAGCGGACGTGGGTCTCAGCCAGATCACGCACCTGTTTAACGCGCAGACGCCGCTGCACCACCGGGAGCCGGGGATCCCCGGCGCCGGGCTTGCGGACGACCGGATTCTCGTACAGGTGATCGCGGACGGCATCCACCTGCATCCGGATGTGCTGCGCATCGCGGCGCTCTGCAAGGGCGCAAAGGGGATGGCGCTGATCACCGATTCCATGGAAGCGGCGGGCCTTCCGGAGGGGGAATATGAGCTCGGCGGTCAGAAGGTGATCGTAAAAGAAGGCGCTGCCCGTCTGGAAAACGGCGTACTGGCCGGATCGACGCTGGTGATGCACCGGGCAGTGACGAATATGATCCATTTGGCGGGCATCGCGCCGGAAACCGTGATCCCCATGGCGACCAGCACCCCGGCGGATGCGGTCGGAGCAAAGGGCTACGGGCGGATTCAGCCGGGCGCATGCGGCGTGCTGGCGCTTATGGACAAGGATTGGCGCTTCGCCGGCGTAATACATGACAGAACCGCGGGCTGAAAGAAACGACGACACGAGGAGAACGCATGGAACACAAGGACATCGAGCGGATCAATGAGCTGGCGAGAAAAAAGAAAACCGTCGGCCTTACGGCAACGGAGCTGGAAGAGCAGGCTGCTCTGCGGGCACAGTACCTGAAGGAATTCAGGATAAACATGGAAGATACACTGAAGCGCGTGCGCGTGGAGCAGGCGGACGGCACCTATAAACCCCTGGTCCGAAAGGATAAGCTCAATTGACAGACAAACGACGGGAGCAAACAAAGCTGCTCCCGCCGTTTTTGAATTATGCCGGTTTTCGTGCGAAGATCCGCGTGCCGACGGAGACGCCCCAGGCGAGCCCGCCGCGGATATGGAAGATGAGCCGCGACGACAGGCTGCCGTCCGCTTCCAGCGCCATGAAGCGGGTTTCGCCGCAATGACGGAGCGTCAGCCGCTCACCGTCCTGGAAGGCGCAGAGCTCTCCGTCCATCCGAATCTCGAGAAGGGAGGGAAGACCTTCGTTGCCCTCGTAGGTGCCGCAGATCATGTCCGGTGCGCTGAAGGGATGCCCGGAAGGGACAAACCACTCGTGACTTTCGGAAAGCGGACGGCCCAGAACGGCATTCTCCATGGACCAGACTGCGCTGTCCAGCCCTGCGCCGCTTTCGTTGGTCAGCAGTGCAAAACCGTATCCCTCGCCCAAGAGCATAGCGCCCTTGGCGCTGACACCGTGGAGCGCGCCGCCGTGGTCACAGATCACGTGCCCGCGGTATGCGCGCTTGTTGATACCCATGCACATAACGGGGATGCGGGAGAGGGGATGGGAAGCGCCCAGCAGGAGTTCAACAGCCTCCCGCGGGATGACTTGCCGTCCTTCGTGCATGCCGTGATTGGAGAGCGCCCGGTAGTACGCGGCCAGGTCGCGCGCGGTGGACTTCACCATGGCGCAGCCGCGGAACGGGGGAAGGATCGTCCATCCGTCGTCACAGACCTGATGCCCGTCTTCCCAGGAAAACAGCGAAGTGAAATTGCCGCCGGAGAGCTGACGGGAAGCTTCCACGCCGTTGTCCAGAATGCTCCGTGTCATCCCCAGGGGACGGAAGATGCGCTCTGCCATGTACGCTTCCAGCGGCATGCCCGCCGCAGCATCCACCACATAAGAGAGGACGGCGTACCCTTCATTCGAATAGGAAAAATGCTCGCCGGGCGCACCGACCGGTGCATAGGGACAGGAAGCGATGTAGTCCAGCACCTGGTCAATGGTGGCCATCGCGTTCGGCGCAGAAGCGCGCAGAGCCAGGATATCTTCCCCGGCCTGACGTCCATGAGAGTTCATGGCGCTGGACCATTCCAGAACCTCCATGGGCGGCAACCCACTGGTATGGGTCGCCAGATGGCGGATGGTCACGGCTTCCGCCGGCTGGCCGGGCATCCGGAATCCGGGTACATACCGGGCGACGGGATCATCCAGGGACAGCTTGCCTTCGCAGGCGAGAATGCAGCAGCACAGCGCTGTCAGCGACTTGCTGAGCGAGGCGATGCCGTACATGGTGTCCAGGTCGGGATGATGTGCGCCGGCTTCGTCGGTGATGCCGTTGGCACGGCTGTAGACGATCCCTTCCGGGCCGAGAATGCAGGCGCTGTAGCCTGCGACATGCTGCCGGGCGGCCCAGCTGTCTAACTGGGCATCGAGCAATTGTGTGTCAATCATGCTGTACCTCCGTGTTACAACTCAAATGCTTTTATGGGGATTATATCATGGCTTGCTTCAAAGCGCATCCATTCCGGGCTTGAAAAGCGCAGACAAAAAAGGTACACTAACCGGAAGAACAGAATCCAAAGAGAATCCAGGAGAGTCTATGGATCAAAAAAAGGCGGGCATCCTGCTGTCCTATGGGCAAACAGTACTCTCAACGCTGATATCACTGGTATACACTCCTGTCATGCTCCGCCTGCTGGGGCAGAGCGAATACGGGCTGTATACGCTGGTCAGCGGCTTTATCTCCAACCTGAGCCTCATGAGCTTCGGCCTCGGCGGCGCGTATATGCGCTTCTTCGCCCGCGCGGAGGCGAAGGATGGGGAAGAGGGCGTGGCGAGAATCAACGGGATGTTCATGACCATCTTTCTCGTCATCGGAGCGATGAGCCTTGCGGTCGGCGGCATCCTCGTGGCCAATGTGCACCGCATCTTTGCGGCGAAGCTGACGCCGCAGGAGATCGAGACGGCCAGGGTGCTGATGGCGCTGCTGGTGGTGAACATCGCGGTGAGCTTCCCGGCGAGTACTTTTACTTCATACATAACGGTGAAGGAGCGGTTCTTCTTCCAGCGGATGGTGAGCCTCATCCGCACGGTGCTGAATCCCATCGTGATGCTGCCTTTGCTGCTGATGGGCTACGGATCGGTTGCGCTGGTCATCGTAACGCTGCTGCTGTCGGCGGTCACGGACATATCCAGCATCCTCTACTGCCGGCGTAAGCTGAACATGCGCTTTTCTTTCCGCTATTTTGATTTTGCCCTCCTCAGGGAGATGATGGGCTTTTCGTTCTTCATTTTCCTCAATATGATCATCGACCAGGTCAACTGGACGGTGGACACGACGATCCTGGGCATCATCAGCGGTACGGTGGCGACGGCCATCTACGGCGTGGGAGCGCAGCTCCACCGGTATTACATGACGGTTTCGACGTCCATTTCGGGAGTCTTCACGCCGCAGATCAACCGGATTGTGGCCCGCGGAGAAGGCGACGAGAAACTGACGGACCTGTTTATCCGGGTGGGGCGCATCCAGTTTATGCTGCTCATGCTGGTGCTAACGGGGTACATCTTTGTGGGAAAGGCGTTCATTGTCGCATGGGGCGGCCCGGAATACGCCGGCGCGTATGCCATCGGTCTGCTGCTCATGGCGCCGGTGACCATTCCGCTCATTCAGAACCTGGGCATCGAAATACAGCGGGCCAAAAATATGCATCAGTTCCGCTCCAAGGTGTACATCTGCATGGCGGTGGGCAACGTGGCCATCAGCATCCCGCTGGGGATGCGCTGGGGCGGCCTGGGCTGCGCCATGGGTACGGCCATATCCCTGCTCATCGGAAATGGCCTGGTGATGAACCTTTACTATCACAAGCGGATCGGTTTGGATATGGTGCGGTTCTGGAAGAGCATCCTGAGCATGCTTCCGGGCATGGCCATTCCGTCGGCGCTGGGCATCGCGGCTGTCCGTCTGTATTCCTTTGCGGGATACGGCGGCGTGCTGCTGTTCGCGCTGCCGTATATGGCGGTGTACTGCGCCAGCGTCTGGCGCCTGTCCATGAACGAATCAGAGAGAACGCTGCTGAAGACGAGCGTGCTTCGGCACAGGAACGGATAAGGAGGACAAACGGTGAAAAAGCGGATCATCGGGATGATCACGGCGGCGCTGCTGGCAGCTTCTCTGCCGGTATGCGCATCAGGGCTCACCGCTGTCGGACTGGAGACGGAGAACGTCGGCCGGCAGTGGGAGAAGCATGCCTTTTTTGAACGGATGGAAGCTCTGACGGGTGTTGCCGTAGAGGGCCGTGGCATCACGGAGACAAAGGAATGGCAGAAGACGCTGGCTGCAATGGAAAAGGGCGAACGGCCTGCGGATATCCTGTTCAAGGCGAATCTTTCCCGGAGCGAAGAGAAAAAGCTGCTGGATGCCGGCGCGCTGGTCGATCTTTCGCCGCTGATCGGGGAGAACATGCCGAACCTGTCCGCGCTTTTGGAAGCGCATCCGGAGTGGAGAAAGATCATCGCGCTGCCGGACGGGAGAATCCCGTCGCTGCCCCTGCTGAACACGGAGGAACAGCAGGTTTGCGTCTGGATCAATGCCGAATGGCTGGAGGCGCTGGGTCTGCCTATGCCCGGGACGGCGGAGGAACTGACGGCGGCGCTGCGGGCTTTCCGGGACGGAGACCCGAACGGGAACGGAAAGCAGGACGAAAAGGTGATGGACGTCACCGGCGTCTGGGAACTGCGTTGGTTCCTGCCCTATTTCGGCGTCGTCGCAGACGACTGGCAGCTGGCCAGGATGACGGACGGCAGCCTCGCTTTCGCGCCGGATCTCCCCGAGTATCGGGCTTTCGTATCCTGTCTCAAGGGATGGTACGAAGAGGGGATTCTGACGGAGGCGGCCTTTACGGAGACGCATACCGCCAGAGTGATGGATCAGGCTTCTTCCCGCCAGTCCCAGCAGGAAGAGCCGGTTCCGGGTCTTATCGTTTCGGTTACGCCGCTCACGGCGGTACAGGTGCCCCAAGCCGTTCACTACCGCGCTCTTCTCATGGCGCATGAAGGCGTGACGCGCTGGCGCGACCTGCTGGGCGAGGTCTGGACGGGCTGTATGGCGGTGACCAGCGCCTGCGAAGACCCGGCTGCAGCGCTGCGATGGGCGGACGCGCTGTACGGAGAAGAGGGAGCGCTCCTGGGCTGGGCCGGACAGGAGGGTGACGATTGGCATTGGAAACCGGACGGCACATGGGGCTACATGACAGACGAACAGCGAACCATTGAGGATATCCGGTCTTCAGCCATCATCAACACCGGCACACAGATGCCGGGGCTTTATCCCGGCGCGTTCATCGCGAAAGTGGACAGCGAAGCGGACCGATGGATTATCGCGGAAACAGCGAAGGTGCGTCAAGCCGCAGAGCAGGTCGTAAAACCATACAGTCTTGCCGGAGAAGAGGCGGAGAGGGCTGCCAAACTGGCCGCTAAGCTGGGCCGTCTCGTGGACGAGGGAATCGCGCGGTTTGTAACGGGCGAAATTCCGCTGGACGACGCGTCCTGGTCTGCCTGGCTGGAAAGCCTGCACGCGGCAGGCAGCGGGGAGCTTCTGCAGCTGTTTGCCGAAGCGGAATGAGCGGTCGATGATTTTTTCTTTTCCTTCCTTCTGTGCTGTGTTATAATAAAGCTGATTTCATATGGAATCGGCTTTTCTTATTCTTTTGAAGCGTGGTGAAAGTATGCTGCTGCCGGAAATCTCCGTCATCCTGCCTGTGCGCAACGAAGAACGCTACATCGAAAACTGTGTGGCGTCCATCTTTGATCAGGATTATCCTGTCGATAAGATGGAAGTTCTCTTTGTCGACGGCTGTTCAGAGGACAGGACGGTAGAGCTGCTTCGGACCATGCAGCGGCAGCATCCGCAGATCCGGGTGCTGCAGAATCCGAACCGTACAGTGCCCTATGCCATGAATATCGGCATCCGGGAGAGCAAAGCGCCGGTGATCGTCCGGCTGGACGCTCATGCGGAGTATCCGGCGGACTATATCCGTCTCTCTGTGGAGACGCTGCTGGAGCGGGACTGCGAGAACGCCGGCGGCATCTTCGATACGCGCGGGCGGGGCTTCATGGGAGAAGCCATCGCGGCGATGCTGAAGACTCCCTTCGGTGTAGGCAACGCATCTTACCGGCTGACGGATCAGGAAGGATATGTGGATACCGTTCCCTTCGGCTGTTTCCGCAGGGAGCTGTTTGAGCGCATCGGCGGCTTTGACGAGCGGCTGACGCGCAACCAGGACAATGAGCTGAATTTCCGGATCCGGAAGACGGGGGGCAAGATCTGGCTGAACCCGAAAATCCGGGTGCTGTACTACTGCCGGGATACCATTCGGGGAATTATGCGCATGGGATACATGAACGGCAAGTGGAACGTGATCACCATGGCCCTGGTGCCCGGCTCCATGGGCGTTCGGCACTTCGTGCCGCTGGCGTTTGTGCTCTGTACGATTGCCGGCCTTGCGGGCACGCTGCTGGGCAATCCGGTGATCGCGGGGCTGTTTGCCCTCATGTGGGGTGCTTACTTGCTGCTGGACGGCTTCTATGCCTGGACGATCGCAGGGGAGAAGGGCTTGCGCTTCCTGCCGGTGGAGCTGATTCTGTTCCCGGCGTTTCATTTCGCATATGGCACAGGCTCGCTGGCCGGGCTGATGGCGCTTCCGCGCTTTTTACGGACGAAGCGCGCCGGGAGGGACGGCAAGTGATTCTGCATATCTGCTGCAATCTTGCAGGTTCCACGGTGTTTCCGCAGCTCTTTACGGCGCTTCGGGATATTGGGCTTCCCCAGACGGTCTTCGTGCCGGAGAAACGCAGAGCGGACATGGGGCGCAACCACCCGGAAGGCGTTCCGACGCTTCAGAGGCTTACGGTGCGGCGGAGCGACGCGCTGTTCTTCTTCCGGAAAGCGCAGCGCAGCGTGAAAGCGATCCGCAGCGAAATCAATCTGACGGATGTGAAGCTGATCCACGCGCATACGCTGTTTACAGACGGCTCTATCGCGGCGAAGCTCTCCCGCGAGACGGGGATTCCTTACGGCGTGACCCTGCGGTATTCGGACACGGAGGTCATCTGGCCCAAAGAGCCGCATCTGCGGGGATTGGGCCGGCGCGTCCTTCGGGAAGCGTCTTTTGTGGTTTTTTTAAGCGAAAAGGTGAAGGAGAAGGTGCTGGGCAGCTGGGTCTCCGCCGAGGAGCGCACAGCGCTGGAGAAAAAGTGCGTCGTGATCCCCAATGGCATTCAGCCGGAATGGCTGGACGGAACGGCGCGCTCTGCGCCTGGAAATCCTCTGCGCGTGGGCTTTGCCGGACGGCTGAACGGCCGCAAGCGCCCGCTGGATTCTCTGGAGGCGGCTCATGCGGCAAACGACGCGCGCAGCTGCGTCTGGATCGGCTGCGGCGCAGGCCCTCTGGAGGAGCGGGTGCGGGCCGGAATGGCAGCGGGAGACGAGTGGCGCGGCGCGCTCTCCGGCATGACGGAGATGAAGCGCTTTTACCGGGATATCGATGTGCTGCTGGTTCCCTCTCAGGCGGAGACGTTCGGCATGGTCTATCTGGAAGCGATGAGCCAGGGCGTGCCGGTGCTGTATACGAAAGGACAGGGATTCGACGGCCAGCTGCCGGAGGGACAGGCGGGTTTCGCGGTTCCCTGCGGGGACGTGCCGGCGATGAAGGACGCGATCCTGCGCATCGCGGAGGACTACGCGGGCTTTTCGGAGCGCAGCGTCCGGGCGGCACAGCGCTTTTCCTGGCCGCTGATCGCGGAACGCTGGCGGGCATGCTATTCTCTCTGGCTGTAAGCGCTGCCCGACAATAAAGGGAAAGGAGAGATGAAGATGAGCGGCGAAAAAATGCGTATACTCATGATGATTCACCGTCAGGACGACAGCTCTCCCTATTGCTTTTATGTACACGAGCAGGCCAAGGCCCTGCGGGACAGGGGACACGAAGTTGTGGTGATCTCCTGCGTGGGGCTTCCGCCTTTAGCGGAACGGACGCGCCCTTCCCTGGCCGCGATGGACAGGCGGACGCCGGCGCAGGACATCGTGGACGGCATTCCTGTGTATTTTCCGCGCTGCCTGACGTTGGGCAACCAGGGAGAAAAGCTCTTCGGCGGACGGTTCATGGCGGCGGCGGCGCTGCCGATTGCGAAACGACTGCACGCTGAACAGCCTTTTGATGTGGTGCATGCGCATATGCTTCCCAGAGACGGACATGCGGGGCTCATGGTGGCGCATGCTTTGGGTGTCCCTCTGGCGCTGACCGTCCACGGGACGGATATATTCCACTATTTCATTCCGGGCAGAAAGCCCTGGCGCCGGAACATCCGGATTGCGCAGCAGGCAGACGCGCTGTTGGCGGTCTCATCGCTGCTGCTCTCGCGTGTTGCGCCATACCGTCAGGGGGGAATTACGGAAATCGTACCCAACGGGGTAGATCTTTCGCTGGTTCCGGAGCGTACGGAGAACAAGCCGGGCAGGATCATCACGGTCGGCACACTGAAAGCCCGCAAATGTATGGACAAGACGCTGGAAGCCTTCGCCAGAATTTCAGGCGACTGGCCGGAGGCAAGGCTGACCATCGTCGGCGTCGGAGAGATGGAGCAGCAGCTTCGCACCCGCATTCGGGAGCTTCGGCTGCAGGACCGTGTGGAGATGACGGGCGGGCTGCCGCACTCGGAGGTGCTGCGCCGTATGGCGGGCAGCGACGTCTTCGTGCTGCCCAGCTGGGGAGAAGGGTACGGCATCGTTTATATCGAAGCGATGGCGGCCGGCTGCATCGCGGTGGGCGCCGAAGGCGAAGGCATCACAGACACGATCCGGGACGGAGAGAACGGTTTTCTGGTGCCGGCAGGAGATACGGACGCAGTGGAGCGTGTGCTGCGCCGCATCTTTGAAAACCCCGCGGCATGGACGTCTCTGCGCGCCAGGGGACGGCAGGATGCCCGGCAGATGACCTGGGCTCACAATGCGGAGACGATGGAAAACATTTACAGAAGACTGAGGAACAAAGCATGAAAAGACAGGAACTGGAGAGCTCCGGCCTGCTCAGCCTGTACGACAGGATGACGGGGATATTCAACGAGATCTTTGATTCGAGACTGCTGACGGCTGTGATTGCGGCGCTGGTGGGCTACTGCTGCCTGTTCACACAGCGGAAATTTCCGATGCGCTGGATGGTGTTCGTCCTTTTCGGCATGGTGCTGCTGGTGTTTGTGACCCTGACAGCCCGCATGCCGGGCAAAGCCCGGACGCGTTTCCGTCTCAGCATGGCGGTGCTCTGGTTTGCGCTGCACGGCATGATGGTGGTATCCGGACTGTTCTATGAGGACTGGCTTCCTGAAAGCGTGCCGCTTCTCATCTGTTATCCGGTGGTCTTCTCGGTGTTTTCGTCCAGAGACGACGACGATACCTTCCGCAGCATCCTCATCGGGACGCTCTGCGGGACGATGCCTTTTCTCCTCTGGACGTGGATTGCCTCGCCTCTTCGCTGGGGCTACCCGGGATACAGGGGCATTTTTTACGATGCCAATACGCTGTCCATGTGCTGCATCGTCGCCGCGACAGCGGGGTTCCTGCTGGCCTATACAGCGCTGAGAGCGGGCCGGCGCGCGGCGGGAGCCGCCGCGCTGCTCTGCGGACTGGGCGCGGCAGTCACGCTGGTCTTCACCATGTCCCGCTCCGGTCTGCTGGCTTTTGTGGGGGTCGCACTCATCCTGACAGCGTCCATTGCAGCAGGAACATCCCGCCATCCGGGGAGAATCATCGCGCTGATGGCGGCGGTTGCTCTGGCGGCCGGCGTGCTGGGATGGCGGTTTACAAAGGAGAAGATCTACGAGGCGGCGGTGGAGGATTATGCGCTGGCGGTCTATAATCATGAGACCTACGGCAATGAGATCGGCATTCCGAAGCCGGAAGAGCGAAAAATCTCCATGGACGACCTGACCAGCGACCGCTGGGGCATCTGGAAGACCATCCTGGGGAATCTCCGGTGGAACGGACATCCCACCAGCGTTATCCGGGAATGGGTTGACCAGGACGGCGCAGGAGACCGGCATTATAACGCACATAACGCATTTCTGGGCGTAACCTACAATAACGGGTGGATCGCAGGACTGCTTCTGGTCTGTTATACAGAGCTTTCCTTCGTTTATGCGCTCCGGTATTACTGGAAGAGGCGTGCGGAAAGCGCGCTGGCTGCGACGCCGCTGGCATTCTGTACGGTGTTTATCCTGGTGGGCATGTTTGAGTCTGTCTATGCACCCTTCTCGCTGATCGGCTGCACATATCTGCTGGTGCAGGCGCCGCTCTGGCGCGCGGAGGGACAGGAATGACGCCGCTGGTGTCGGTCGTCGTCCCGGTATACAACGCGGGTTCTTATCTGGAAGACTGCGTCGTTTCGCTTCGGGCGCAGACACTGCAGGAGATGGAGTTCATCTTTGTTGACGACTGCAGCACGGACGACTCGCTGTCAGTCCTGCAGAAGGCGGCGAAGGAAGACGGGCGCATTCGGGTGATTGCGCAGCCGGTAAACCGCGGCGTCTCCGCTGCGAGGAATGCGGGCATCGATGCGGCGCGGGGAAGCTACATCGGCTTTACAGATGCGGATGACACCGTGGAACCGGAGATGTTCCGGGAGCTGCTGGAAGCCTGCAGAAGGGCAGAGGCTGAGATTTCATTCTGCCGCGTCTTCAAGGACAAACCGTCGGGGCAGGAAAACGTGCCCCTGGGCTTTGCGGACGGGACGCGGTTTGACACGCAGGCGATCCGGGAAGATCTGATCCCGGCGATGCTTTCGAGGCCGCAGGATGGGGATGAGCTGCCTCTTTCCGGCTATACGCCGCGGAACCTCTTTGCCAGGCGGGTCATCGGCAGCCGCAGATTCCGGGAGGATATCCGCTATGCGGAGGATCTGCTCTTCATTGTGACCTGTATGCTGGAGGCTAGAGCCTCCGTCGCTGTGGACCGGGCTTATTATCATTACCGCTTTCACGCGGCCAGCGCTACGAAGAAGTACAGCCCTTTCATTCCGGAAAGTCTGGAGCGCTCCAACAGCGCGCTGGAAGCGCTGCTGGGCAGCAGCCCGGAGTGCATGCGGCGGATGAAAATCCGCAGACGGAAAATGGCAGTGGACGCGGTGCGCAATTACTGTGCGGAGGGAACGCC
>ODAI013767339.1_pt1 | contig 23908 bp, 16 predicted proteins | sample 1539321 | NCBI WGS metagenome assembly ODAI01 (sample SAMN02144231, study PRJEB22623) | gut metagenome | biome: sheep rumen | host: Ovis aries | place: New Zealand | reverse complement strand
CCGGTGCCCTGCCTGTCGCTCATCTCGAAGCCGGCGTCCATCTTATCCTTTGCACGCTGATCGGCATCCTCAGCCTTGTCCCCCTCATAGCTGCGGGTCTGGCCACCGAACTGGTCTGCACTTGCGCCGCCCAGTGTGTGCCACCAAGCCATAGCGAACTTCAGCCAATCCTTCATTTTCTTACCCATCACAACCTTCTCGGGGTCGTAATAATGGAATGCCATTACGTTCTTACTGTCCTTTCCCTCGAAAGGAATTTTACCGGTAAACGGAAAATACTCTTTTGCCATAATTTGTTGTTGTTAAAGTTATTGGTTTATAATGAATTCTTTTGGTTTTATATATACTTATCAAATGCTTTTGGCCAATGTCTCCTTCCAGCGAGCGTAGGCTGCCAGATACTCATCGCGCTTCTGTGCATCGGGCTCGATGACGGCCAACTTCTTAAGCGTAGCGAATGCCTCGTTGTTGTCCTTGTAGATACCGCATCCGATACCAGCACCCTTAGCAGCACCCACCGAACCATCGGTTTCGTAGAGTTCAATAGTGGCACCACTAACACCAGCCAATGTCTGGCGGAAGATGTCGCTCAGGAACATATTGGCACGACCGGCATGAATCTTCTTGATGTCCATACCCATCTGCTGCATCACCTCCATTCCGTAGCAGAACGAGAACACGATGCCTTCTTGTGCGGCGCGCATGATGTGAGCCTTTGAATGCTTGTTGAAGTTGATGCCGTGAATGCTGCAACCAATCTCACGGTTCTCAAGCACACGCTCTGCACCATTGCCGAATGGGATGATCGACACGCCCTCGCTTCCGATGGGGATATTCTCCATCATCACATTCATATCGCTATAAGAAATACCCTCGGGAGCCACATTGCGACGAATCCAAGCATTCAGAATACCTGTTCCGTTGATGCAAAGCAACACGCCCAAACGGTCGAGTTCTTGAGTATAGTTCACGTGCGCGAAGGTGTTCACACGGCTCTTCGGGTCGTAATTCACATCGCCCAACACGCCATATACCACACCACTAGTGCCGGCTGTTGAAGCAATCTCACCTGGGTTGAACACGTTCAAACTCAAAGCGTTATTGGGTTGGTCGCCAGCACGATAGCTGATAGGCGTGCCTTCTTGCAATCCCAACTCCTCGGCTGCTGCCTTCGACACCACCGACTGCACGCTGAACGTGGGTACGATGGGGGCGATGAGGTCTTCGGAGAATCCGAAATAGTCGAGCAGGAACTTAGCGGGGCGCTTCTCCTTGAAGTCCCAGAACATTCCCTCTGAAAGGCCGCTGGCCGTTGTGTTGATTTCCCCACTCAGGCGCATAGCGATATAATCGCCCGGGAGCATGATTTTATAGATATTGTCGAACAATTGCGGTTCATTTTCCTTCACCCAAGCCAACTTAGCAGCGGTGAAGTTGCCGGGAGAATTCAGCAAATGTCCCAGACATTGGTCGGCACCTAATGTGTCAAAAGCCTTCTCGCCATAGGGAACGGCACGCGAATCGCACCAGATGATGCTGTCGCGCAACACCTGCTGATTCTTGTCCACACACACCAATCCGTGCATCTGATACGAAATACCGATGGCCTTCACCTGTTCGCCTTTGGCGCCAGCATCAGCCATAATCTTCCGCAACGCCAACTTGGCATTGTCCCACCACATTTCAGGGCTTTGCTCGGCCCAACCTGCCTTTACGGCCTTGATGGGAGCCTCGTGTTCGGGAAAGAATGCTGTTGCGGCACACTGACCGCTCTCCACATCCACCAGCGAAGCCTTGACAGAGCTGCTGCCCACATCGAAGCCTAACAAATATTGCTTTTCCATAGATTCTATAAAAATAGGTTTTGTTGTTGATAATATTCCGATTGCAAAGTTAAGGAAAATAATTGAAACCGATATTTTTAATCCGTTAAATAATGTATCAAATTAATCTCCAAATGTTTCATATTGCAAACCCAGGATACTTCTCGGCCAACAATCGGGCCTTTTCATGCGTTTTAGCCAAGAATTCCTGATATTCTTCTGACTCCGGATTAAAGGGGCGGTGAGCCAAAGCTTCCTTCACCGGGCGCCACTCCTCGATGAACTTCCGCGTGTCTTCTGCAAAGAAAGTTTCCCCGAAACGTTGCCAAATGTATTCCACCGCTTGCTCCGAAGGATGAATCATGTCGGCAGCATAGAAACGATAGTCGCGCAACTCATCGTTCAGAATCTCATAAGCGGGGAAATACACCACATGGTCAGCAAAATCCTTAGCCACTTCGGCAGCAGCCAATAACAGTGTCGCCTTCGACAACTGACTACCATGAAATCCGTATTTTGCATAACGGATAGGGCTGACCGTCAATATCACATGTGCCGAAGGGCATCTATCCACCAACAACCGTATGGCTTGAACCAAATAGTCTCGACACTCAGAAACACCCAACTCTTCTTCGGCGAACAAACATTGAGGGCGTTTCTGGCAGTTATCGACAATCTCACCCGTCTCCTTCAACCGATAAATATGGTTGGTGCCCAATGTCAGAACAACATACGGATAGCCGTCTTCCACGCGTTCAATCGTGTGAAGAATGCTCACGGGATTATACATCACGCCAAAGGGATTAGCCTCTACGCGGAATTTCTCTTCACGAAAACGACGCCCCATATTGTCGGCGAAACACGAGCCAACAAACAAGACTCGTGCACAAGGGGGAATCGAAAACGATGCACGTGGTATCTGAACTTGGGTTCTGAACTCCATCTTGATTCAAAAGTTACCTTAATTATACTCGCAAAGTTAACAAAAAAATGGCAAACAACCAAATTTGGCATCATCAAACTATGCGTTAAAAGGAGGAAAATGTGCTGAAATACTTTTACATTTCACCTTCTTCGCTCATTCTTATTCTAGCTCAAGAAAACCATGATTTTGCTTTTCGAACTTCCATTTTCGCCTTCTTGAATCGTCATTGACCCTCTTTGGAGTTGTCATTTGTGGTCTTTGACGTTGCCATTTGTGGCTTTTGAGGCGCTCAAAAGCCACAAATGAAGGCCTCAGATGCCACATATGGCAGACCAAAAGCATAGCTTTGACAACGTTTCAAAATGTAAAGAAAACGGAAGCCGCTGACAATCAACGACTTCCGAATATTGCATTTTTTGGCGTTTTTCGCACCGAAATCTTGTTGGTTTCTAAAAACAGGCCGTTTTTTGCGTTAATAATTCGGAAATAAATTGACAAAACGGCATTATCTTCCAATAATAAAAGCCTTTACGAAGCAATCACAAAAGAAAATCAACTACGACTGATTTGCAAACCTTTATCGCTCAAAGTCATATCCACAAACCGCGCGTTTTTGTTCAATTTGTTTTCGTTCAACAACTGACGCACTCGAATGGCGGCTTCAGGATCTTTGGCCACCATATAAAGATAGCCTCCACCGCCTGCCCCAGGCAACTTATAGCCTAAACAAAGGTCGTCAACAAGGTCAGTCAGACGTCTCACTTCTTCTGGATTTGTTCCGTTGTCCAACGCCTGATTCTGAAGCCAGGTCTTTCGAATCAAACGTCCCATCCGCACAAAATCATCTCGTTGAATGGCTTCATACATTTCAAGCGTATGCGCTTTCATCTCGCGCAACATCGCCAATTCATCATGATGGTTCAAGAACATCTTCCTCACAATTTCCGCCAAAATCTTTTTAGCTGTTCGTGTGATACCCGTATAATAGAGCAAATGGCAAGTTCGATATTCTGGTTGGGTATAAATATCTGAGGGCAACCATCTGACAACTGGATTCTGATCGAAACCTCGTTGGGTTTGCAACAATTTAACTCCAGCCAACAAACCGCCAAACTGATCCTGCCAACCTCCTCCTGTAGTCAACAACTGTTCGAGCACAAGTGTTCGCCGGCCAATCTCATTCTTGTCCCAGCCCAAACCACAAAAGTCGTTAAGCGAGCCTAACACAGTTGAAGCCAAGATGCTGCTTGTGCCTAATCCGCTTCCAGCCGGAATAGCAGAAAGCAATGTAACCTCTATTCCACAACCAAAATCGCGCAATTGTTCTTCTAATGTTTGATAAGAATGCTGCGAATGCGAGTAATCAGGATGGAAACCAGCGAGCACTAGTGCTGCCTTTGGAATTGCGAATGGGCTTCCTATCTGATTAAAAGAGGCCAATTCGCTATAAGATTGCACTATTTCAGAAGCCCCCAAGTCTATACTTCGCAAAACTATATGAAATTCCTTACAAGGCTTCACATAAGTTTGTATTGGCGGTTGTCCATTCAATTCAATAGCAAGATTTATGACATTTCCTCCTTCCATCAGGCAGAAAGGCGGCGTATCTGTCCATCCACCAGCAATATCAATGCGTACAGGACTTCTTCCCCAAACTATCTGGTCATCACATACAGACATCCGAGGAATGCTTGGATGAGCTTTTGCATATTGCGTCAAGCCCTCCCGAAGTAGCGAAAACGATTCCTTTTCATAAAAAAAAGCCTCATTCGCATCCTTTTCAAGCGAATTGAGCAAGAAACGCTGACGATGGTATTCAGAACGGAACATAGCATCGTGAATGCGCGTCAGAAGTGGTTCACTATCTGTCAAAGGATGGGGTTTGGCGATATTCCCAACGGCAAAATCATGAGCAGCCTCTTCCAAATCAACTTGATAGAATACGCTATGCTGATGATTTTTAGCCAAGAACGGCCAATTCTTCATGCGAAACTGCTGACGTTGGTCTGTCAATCGGCGCAGATTAGCCTCAGCTGATATTTCATCAGCACTCATTCTGCGGGATTCCAGCCACAACATTCGTCCTCCAGGCTGATGTGGTTCGTTCAACATCCATCGAAGAACCAATCCCATATCGCCTAAGTCGCGAACAATGGGGAATATCTTTGCAGATTGCAGGTCTTCGCAGCCTAAAATAGAGGAAATGTCTATTTGACGCTTTTCAACCCACTCAATGAAGGGACGACTCATGAAAAGCGTGTCTTCTTGGCGAACATCACCTTTGAATTTGTCGTTAAAGCCATACGGACGCACCACCCACTCGTCTTCACCAATAGGAACGATGTCTACACATTGTCCCTCGCACAACTCTATCTGCCAAGCATTTTCTGGTACACCCGTAATAATGTTTTCACGAGCTATTGTCCATCCCTCGCTTACACACGAATTCTCAATCCATACATTCTGATTGGCTTCGGTCAGTTTTATCCAAGTTTCGGAGTTCTGCACGAACATCGAGGGGTGTGGTTTGCGGTCGCGATGCATAATAGCACGCTGGTCATGCACCAGATTCTGCACGGCCAACATCGAGGAAATGATTTCGTGAGAAGTCCCGAAATGATAGAACTCCCCTCCAGGAAGGGGCAATACAGCCACACTGAGTTGATTGATTTCGGGATCACTAAGCGTTGGTTGCTCACCCAAACAACAGCCGAACTGCCCATATAAGTCATAATTCACGACATCACCATCATGAATGGAGCGTTCCATCAGCAACTTCACGGCTCGGTCGCTCAACAGCCACACGCCAATATCGGTCAGATAAAGATGGTCTTTCTGCAATTCATGAAGTTCCTGCAAAGAAGGTTTCTGCAACATGCACTTCAACGATGAAGGTGAACGGCGAGACATTACAAACACACCATGATCCTTAGCAATATCGGCATCAAGCCACAATCCATAACAAACAACATCGGCTTCTGGTATTTCACCGATAGGTTCTGTTGCCCGAATAAACACATCTCCACTGACTATCATCGTGTGCAACGAAGCAGGAGCCTCATCCATAATGCGCTGATAAAGTGGCACTTGAAGTGACAAAAGGTCTTGAGACAATCGCTGCCCCCGCTCCCAACGAAAAACGGGGATAGGTGTAAGAATCTTTCCAGATGGTGCATATGCCGGTAATCGACGGCTTTGCCCCCCTGCATGAAGCAATAGTCTGCGCTCGGAAGCCAGCCAATCATCGAAATCGGGATTGGAAAACGGTGAGACTTTCTCGGCTTTATTATTATGTTTATTTGCCTCGAATGCCTGCTGCAATAGCCATGCGGAACCTCCACCAGACCCCAATTTGCAGCCTATAGGGTCATTCGTGCAGAACCACTCATCAGGAGAATAACCCGTGACATCATGGAAACATCCCACCAGATTAGGCGGCAACGATAACAATTTCTTCATGTCGACTTATTTCACAACCATTTTTCGCGTTGTTCCATCGCTTTCTTTCTTGATGATAACACCCCTATTGGGCGATTTCTCCTTAATTCCACCTATATTATAAAGGGCAGCATCGGAATCAATTGATGGCGCAACGTCAATGCTGTTAGTCAAATCTTCCATCACATTCTTCACTTCATCGGCAGTCAACGCGTAATTATAAATGCGCATGTCATCAAGGAAGCCGATAAAAGTGGGATCTTGTTTAAACTGGCTTCTCCCAACATAATTGAGGGAAGAACGAATATCGCTGGGGCGAATGGTTACATTTGTGCTCGAAGCCGCTTCCTCACCATTAATAAAGATCGTGGTTTTCTCTTTTCCAATGGCCACAGCCACATGCTTCCACACATTCGACTGCAATTTGCTTTTACAGTCAACCTGTTGTTCATCGCCTCCATTCTTAATGGCAAAACGCATCACGGAACCATTGTTCGGAGTTAGGAACATATATTGATCAGTTCCGTTTCCAAAGTCGAAGATACGCGACCAAGAAGTGCTTGAGCTACGCCAATTCACCCACATGGCAATAGTCATTTCATCCATATCGGCAACCTCATAAGGCAATTGCAAATACGCATTGCTCATGAGATTCAACGCTGTCTCGCCTGACTTGTGAGCCTTTGTGAAGGTTGGAGAGGCTGAATGAATGCAATCCATCTGATTCTCCGTATTATCTAGAAGGTCGTTTTCGAATTGCCAATTCGCTACCAAAGCCCTTTCTGCACCTGGCATTGCCGATACAGGAGCTGAAGCAACCGACATATTCTCCGATTTGTCAATAGCTTTCACCTTATACTTGTATTGCACTCCCTGCTTACACGAATTGTCAACGAAAGCATTATAAGGAACTTTTCTGGCTATTACATCCCAATCATCGCCGTCAGCTTTCGCCCTCAGCACTATATAGCCATCCAAATCAGCATCATTATTTGCCGTCCAATCCAATCTGACAGAAGCCGATTGCGTTTTGGCTGTCAATCCTGAAGGCTGCATCGGAGCCTCAAACTCACACTCTGCTTCCAAAGGAAGGAAGCGCCATTGCTGTGCAGCGCGTTCATTCTCAGCTCTTAGCGTTGCTTGACGGATGTTGCCACCTTGGTAGGCAAAAGCAAACTGAGAATCGAGATAAAGCCCACTCTCACGGTTCTTGATATAGTAGAATCCATCACCAGCATACTCCAAATACCATTGCTCATTAGAAGCACAGTTGGCATTATAAGCGATAACATTAGCTTGAGACCTTGTAGAATTGTCCAAGACATTCATATATTTGCCGTCATTGACATTCGTAATCTTGTAGAAACTGTAATCGCCACCGATTCGAGGGTCAACCAACACGACATCCCATTGCTGAGTTTTGTCGCCCGTATAAGCCACCTGACTGATGTTCGGATGTCCATCACGAGTCCCATTAATGGCCACAACCATACCAGACGCTCTATTTACAATCTTGTATCTACCACTAATGGCGCTGGGAGGTACATCCTCCCCATATTTCACATCTATCACACGCTCAGCATTCGTCTGTCCACTTTGATAACCGCCACCACCAGGAATCTCCATTCGGAATTCGCGGAAGGGACCTTGACCATCATAATAAACCTCCCTATCAGTCAAGAACAAGAACGAAGACTTGTTAGCTTGCCTTTCCGACGACCCTACAAAAGCCTTCACGTCGCCCGTCTCATCATTCCGATAAACAGAAGCCATCGTCCAAGCGCCACGATTCTCACCATAACCGATACGCGAGCCATGATTGCTGATACGGCAGAACTCCCCTCTTGCTCGGCTGTCAAAGCCCCACCACACAGCGGCCTTCACACCATACTCAGCACCAACCATCGCCTCACCAACGTTATGCAACTCATCGGCATAAGCATAGTTGCCATCTGCCACCACTCGTTTGTAAAAGTCAACAAACGTGTCGAACGAGCCAGCCAACTGGTGAGTATTGCCCCACTTCACATAAGGCTTCAACCCGTTATACCATTCCAACGCCCTATCGTTGTTCAGCGTGTTTCCTCCTGTAATGTCAATATCCTTGAAGCGAGGATAATTCTCCTTCAACTCTTTGGCAATATCCTTGAAGTCGGCTAATGTTCCTTGACCCCATTGAGTGAAATCCGGCTCATTGAAAGGAGATACGGCTACCACCTTGTGTTTAGTATTATCATGAATCCATGCTACGGTAGCATCAATCAAGTTTGCCCAATGGCCAACATCTGCCACGCCATTCGATGTATAATAGGGGATGATGCCCTGTTCTTGGTCTTCGTTGAGCACCATGTCAACATCATCGCCCACCAAATTAGCCAACCTCAATCGCTCTTTCAGCACATTCTGCTGATACGATGTCAAGCGAGTATCACCTATCAGGGCATACGTCGTTTGGAAACTTCCACGCACCAACGACAAGTTTTCCTTTCCGATGTGGTTGATGCCCTTTCGTATATTCTGCTCGCTAACCCACGCCACATCGAGTCCCCAACGGATGGGCAATTGCTTTCCTGGGTCGGAGATGCGGAACGGGATAGTGCAGTCAGTCGTGGCGTTAGTGCGCAGATTGACACTCGACGACCACGGGCGTTCTGTCTGTGAATGGGCAGTTGCCACAAATAACAAGCCGCCCAAAGCCACGATGAAAAGCCTTTTATGTCTCATATCGATGAATCAAGCGTTTTCTGTTTTTCCTGTTTTCTTTCGTCTCCACGCCAGATAGCCGCCCAAACAGGCAGCCAACAGCAAGACAGCATAAGAGATATACGCTACCGATTCAGTTCGGTCGAGCGACTTCGGGAAGAAGCTCAGCACCACCTTATGGTTACCTGGTTTCACGTTCAACGCCCTCAGAATGTAATTCACACGTCCCAATTCTACGGGTTCACCATCAACAGAGGCCGTCCATCCAGGATAATAGATTTCCGAGAACACCACAACGCCGCCTTTCCCCGACGTTACATCATACGTCAATTGGTTCGGCTCATACGCCGTCAGCTTCACTACCGAAGCCGTATCTTGCTCAACAGCCTGCCCCAGTTGCTGCTTGAAAGACGCATCAGCAACCGCCTCGTGGCGCAGGTTGAGCTTTGCCAAACGCTCAATCTCCTGATTGGCATTGTCCACATACTCCAACTTGTCCACCATCCACGCGTTTCCGAAAGCATAAGGATTCATAATGGGAACCGTCTGTCCGCCTTGCAAAGGCATGATGACATACTTCATGTTGAGCATGTTCAGCACAGGATAGATAGAGTCGCCAGCCACTTTCGTCATATCGCCTTGCGCTTCAGCAATAGCAGGCATCATCTTCTGCATCTCAGGAGCGATATAAGCCTCTATCATCTCTTGGTAGCGGCGCAACTTTGCGGCATGATACCCACCAATCGACTTGTGATAATAGCTGGTTTCGTTTTCGTTGAAAGTATCACCTGCCAAGTTCAGCACGCGATAGTCGAGCGACTTGTCTTCAAGTATCTGCCGGTCGGTGTCAGTCATCTGCTGAGGCGCCTCACGCACACTCTTTTCTACGAACATCTCATCGTTCAGATAGCGCTTGTTGACCGTCCACATGTCAATCAACGACAATAAGCAAACACCCAACACCATATAGACAGCCTTCAGCTTTTTGGCACGATAGAGCAACAGCAGCAATGTGCCGACAACGATGATGAAGAACGAGCGCCAGCAGTCGGCGGTGAAGATGGGCACGCGCATTTTCGAAAGCGTGGCCAATATCTGGTTCATCATCTCGGGCGGGGCATATTGGGCGAGCATCTGAGAATCCTTTTCCGACGTGAAGTCGAAGAACATCGTGGGCAGCAGGGCAAACAACAAGCAGAAGCCAGCCGTGAGACCAAAAGCAATATAGATGTAGCGCTGGGTTTTAGGAGATGGTTGCTCGGTGTTGTCAATCAGTTGCTTCAAGGCCATCACGGCAAGCAGCGGGATAGTGAATTCGGCAATGACAAGAATCGAAGACACCGTTCGGAACTTGGCGTACATCGGAAAATAGTCGATGAAGAAATCCGTGAATCCCATGAAGTTCTTACCCCACGAGAGAAGTATAGACAACACGGTGACACCCAATAGGCACCACTTCATGGGGCCTTTCACGATGAACAAGCCCAAGATGAAGAGCATCAGCACAAACGCGCCCACATAGACGGGGCCTGCCGTGAACGGCTGCTCACCCCAATAGGGGAACCACTGGGATAAGAATTCCCTCAACTGAGGGTCGTCGCACTTTTCCATCGACTTCTCGTGCTTACCCAACCGGTCGCCGTGACTACCGCCTTTAGCGTTGGGAATGAGCAAAGTCCACGTCTCGCCGATACCATAACTCCATTGCGTGATGTACGAACGCTCAAGTCCGCTGTTCGTCTGGTCGCCCTTGTCAGCTTTCACCAGTTCGCTTTTGCCACGCATCGACTCTTGCCCGTATTGCCACGTGTGATAGAGGTTGGACAAGTTCATGCCGATGCCCACAGCAGCAGCCCCGATACACACCGCCGTAGCCTTGACGAAACGGGCCAACTTGCCCTTGCGAATCGCATCGATGAAGAACGCCAAAACCATAGCCGCCACAACAAACAAGAAATAATAGGTCATCTGAACGTGGTTGGCATTCACCTCGAAAGCCGCAAATAGGGCCGTCACGATGAAGCCCCACAGGTATTTGCCCCGATAAGCAAGCACGATTCCGCCAATCATCGGAGGCAGATAGGCCAACGCCCACACCTTCCAGATGTGGCCGGCGGCGATGATGATGAAGAAATAGCTGGAGAAAGCCCACACTACAGCGCCCAGCGCAGCCAAATGCTGCTTGAAGTCGAACGCGCGCAACAGGATGTAGAAGCCCAGCAGATAGGCAAACACATACCACACGTTCTCGGGCAGCCAAAGATGATAGGCCTTGACAACCGACTCCAGCATGTTCGTGCTCTTATACGAAGGAGCCGTCTGATAGGTCGGCATTCCGCTAAAGGTGGAATTCGACCAGCGTGTCCGCTCACCCGTTTTCTCGTAATAAGTGGCTGCTTCCTGACCGGCACCACGCCCAGCGGAAGCGTCGTGCTGATACAAGATGCGCCCCTCCAAGTCGGCTGGAACGAAATAAGCAAAAGCGATGACGGCAAACAGCACTACCGCCACCACATCCCACAAATATTTCTTCAATATCTCCATATGAATAATTAGGTTTTTGATTTTTCAGCTACAAAGATAAGCATTTTTTCTGAGAAACCGTGAAACGCGCCAAGAAATTTGCTTTCAACGGCTTTCAGCAAAAGCCAAAGCTGAAAAATTCCGCTGAAAAAACATGACAATTCTCCATCAACTCCATCACTCATTCTAGAGCAGGAAAATGCAATAAAACATGATTTTTCAGCTTTAACCCCTCATTTTTTGAGCGGTTGAAGTGTCATTAGCCCTCTTTGACATTGTCATTTGTGGTCTTTGACACGCTCATTTGTGGCTTTTGAGGCGCCCATTTGCCACAAATGAGAGGCTTAAAAGCCGTCTTTAGCAACCCAAAAGCATAGCTTTCACCAATCAGGAAAATGTCAATAAATCGGAAGTCACTGACTATCAACGACTTCTAAAAACATCGATTTTTGACCATTTTCGCACCGAAATCTTGTTCGTTTCTAAAAGATGGCCGTTTTTTGAGGCTAAAATTCGGAATTATCTTGACAATCCAAAACTAGCATCTCAACTTGTTGATGCACTTGGCTGCAATAAAAAAAGATGTGAATAGGAAAAACATGCAACGATAAAGTTTGTTCATCCCAATTTTTCTTCGTAACTTTGCAACGGAAAACAAGAGAGAAAGAGAGAGAAAGAAAATGAAAATTGGCATCATCGTTGCGATGGACAAGGAATTCACGCAACTGCGCACATTGCTCGACGACAGTCATACCGAGCGAAAACACGGAAAAGACTTCGTAATTGGCGATTTGGACACTCAACGCAAAAACGACGACGGACAACCACTTACCCACCAACTTGTTATGCAACAATGCGGCATCGGAAAGGTGAATGCAGCCATCGGAGCTGTGGAAATGATTAACGGCTACCAGCCCGACCTCGTCATTTCTACGGGTGTGGCTGGCGGCGCCGACATCAGCATGAATCCGCTCGACATTGTTGTGGGCACACGCTACTATTATCACGACGTTTATTGCGGAAGCGAAGTTCAACGCGGTCAGTTCGTGGGAATGCCTCCCTTCTTCGTGGCTCCCAAGCAATTCGTGGAGGCTGCTCTGGCGTCTGCCACTTTGCAATCCGCAACTCAAACTCCCCAATCCACATTCCACTCCGGCCCTATTGTCAGCGGCGACTGGTTCGTGGATTCTGTAGAAAAGATGCAATCCATTCTTGACAATTTCCCCGATGCAAAGGCTGTGGATATGGAAAGCTGCGCCATCGCACAAACTTGCCACATCTACAAGACGCCATTCATCTCCTTCCGCATCATCAGCGACGTGCCATTGAAGGACGAGAATGCCGCACAATATTTCGATTTCTGGAATCGTATGGCTGAAGGCTCATTCAACGCCACACGCCGTTTCTTGATGAACATTTAAAGGAAAACGGGGAAAACTGTTTCTCCATCAGCCTTTGCCGACTGGAGAACACCACAAACCCTTGTTTCGACTGACAACAAGATTTCCACACTAATAACAAGCGCCCCCGAAAAGTCATTTCTGTCTTTTCGTGGGCGTCTCCTTTTGTCTCGTTATTTCACTCCAACATTATTCCTTGTTGGCGCGTTTTCTCTCCAAATGGTCAAGAATTGCCTTGCGCATACGCATAGATTTTGGCGTCACTTCCACCAACTCATCGCCCTTGATGTATTCCAAGCATTCTTCGAGCGACATGATGACTTTGGGAATAATGCGGGCCTTGTCATCGGTTCCCGATGCACGGACGTTAGTCAACTGCTTGGCTTTGGTCACATTGATAACCAAGTCGTTATCGTGAACATGCTCACCCACAACCTGTCCGGCATAAACCTCATCACCCGGATCAATAAAGAACTTGCCACGATCCTGCAATTTGTCGATGCTATAGGCGAAAGCCGTTCCTGTTTCCATAGCAATCATGGAACCATTCACACGACGTTCAATCTCGCCTTTATATGGCTGGTACTCCTTAAAACGGTGCGCCATGATGGCCTCGCCCTGACTAGCTGTGAGCCCGTTGGTGCGAAAGCCGATAATGCCACGCGAAGGAATATCGAACTCAATGTTCACTCGGTCGGCTTGACTCTCCATCGATGTCATCTCACCTTTTCTGCGTGTCACCATATCAATCATTTTCGACGCAAACGTCTCAGGAACGTTGATGGTCAGCTCTTCAATCGGTTCGCAACGTTTTCCGTCGATTTCCTTATAAATAACCTGCGGCTGTCCCACTTGTAGTTCATAGCCCTCGCGGCGCATAGTTTCGATGAGAACCGACAGATGCAACACACCACGACCGCTTACAATCCACTTGTCAGTAGAGTCTTCGAACGGTTCTACGCGCAAGGCGAGATTCTTCTCCAGTTCTTTCTGCAGGCGGTCATTGATGTGACGAGAGGTGCAGAACTTGCCTTCCTTGCCAAAGAAAGGTGAATCGTTGATGGTAAAGAGCATCGACATCGTAGGCTCGTCGATGGCGATAGGAGGCAGTGGTTCGGGATTCTCAGCATCGCAGATGGTATCACCTATCTCAAAATGCTCCAATCCAATGACGGCACAAATATCACCGCAATCCACCGACTGTATGCGCTGATGCCCCATGCCTTCGAAGGTATGCAATTCCTTAATGCGGGTCCTTTCCATCGAACCATTGCGATGGCAAATAGTTATCTGTTGTCCGTCGGTCAGCGTTCCACGATGCACACGTCCCACAGCAATACGTCCTGTATAGCTGCTGTAATCGAGCGACGTGATAAGCATCTGGGGCGTTCCCTCGATTTGCTTGGGGGCGGGAATCACTTCCACTATCTTGTCGAGCAAATAAGTGATGTCGTTAGTGGGATTCTGCCACTCTTCGCCCATCCATCCGTTCTTGGCAGAACCATAGACTACCGGGAAATCAAGTTGGTCTTCAGTAGCATTGAGCGAGAACATCAGGTCGAACACCATTTCATATACCTCCTCGGGACGGCAGTTTGGTTTGTCAACCTTGTTCACCACCACGATGGGCTTCAAACCTATTTGCAAAGCCTTTTGCAACACAAAACGCGTCTGAGGCATAGGGCCTTCAAAAGCGTCGACCAACAACAGACAACCGTCGGCCATATTGAGCACTCGCTCCACTTCGCCGCCGAAGTCAGAGTGTCCCGGAGTATCGATGATATTTATTTTCGTGCCTTTCCAATTAATGGAAACGTTTTTCGAAAGAATGGTGATGCCGCGCTCACGCTCCAAATCGTTGGCGTCGAGCACTTGGCTGGAAAGGTTCTGCCCCTCACGGAAGAGGTGTCCGGCCAACATCATTTTGTCCACCAGCGTTGTCTTGCCGTGGTCCACATGCGCGATGATGGCGATATTCCTAATGTCTTGCATTTTTATTATCCTTTGTTATTCGGGTGCAAAGGTACTAAGAAAAGATGAAAGATGAAAGATGAAAGATGAAGAATTGCACAAATACGGCAAAAATAATGTTAAAATAGCCTTTATCCATAAAGATTCTCCTTGCAACATTCTTCTTTATTCATTTAAAGTTGTAACTTTGCAGCCGATTTCGGAAAATCCGATGCATTCTGGTGATGTCGGTCGTTGTGATTAAGGCGGCCAGTGCATCCGAAGGATGTAATTTCAAAACCCATTAATCAAAAAACAACATGTATTTAGACAAAGAGAAAAAAGCAGAGATTTTCGAGAAGTATGGTCGCACAGGCGCACAAGACACTGGTTCTGTGGAGAGCCAAGTAGCTTTGTTCACCTATCGCATTTCACACCTGACCGAGCACCTCAAGCAGAACCACAAGGACCACGTGACAGCCCGTTCGCTGACCATGTTGGTTGGTAAGCGCCGCAAGTTGCTTGCCTATCTGAAGGATCGAGACATCGAGCGCTATCGTGCACTTATCAAGTCGCTGGGTCTGCGTCGATAATCGCTGCAGGTTTTGGAAACAACAATCCCCACAACTGCTCAATTGAGTGTTGTGGGGATTTCTTTTTTTTCCATTCATCTATTCATTTGCTCGGGATTAACGCCCAATCCTCTGGAGGTATGATTTCTTGCAAAGGCTGCATTACGAAATCCCGTTCACGCATCAATGGATGGGGAATCTGCAAATCGGGCTCGTCAACACGAATGTCATCATAGAGCAAGATATCGATATCGATAAGCCGGTCTTGATACTTTGTTCCTTCAACTGGAAGCCCATCTGCCTTTTTCTTGGTTTTATGACTACGGCCCATTTGCCGTTCGATGTCTTGTATAGCCGCAAGTAAATCATGTGACGACAGCATAGTCTCCACACAAATGGCTGCATTGATGAACCGATGAGAGGATTTGTAGCCCCATGCTTCAGTTTCATAGAGAGCAGACTGGCGCACAACAGCACCAATCTGCTCTCCTATTTTCTCTATCGCACGACGAATGTTGCGCCGACGATAGCCTAAATTCGTGCCTAAGCTGAGATAGACGATATGCATCAGTCATTAACAATCAGCAAAGCATCGCCATAACAACCGAACATGTAACCATTCTTTGCTGCTTTTTCGTAAGCCTCCATCACAAGGTCATAGCCTCCGAAAGCTGCTGTTTCCATCAGCAAAGTGGAAAGCGGATGATAGAAATTGGCAATCATCGAGTCGGCCAATCCGAAATCGTAAGGTGGGAAGATGAACTTGTTGGTCCATCCTTCATACTCTTTCAACAATCCATCGGTACCAACAGCCGTCTCAGTTGCTTTCACAACACTGGTGCCTACAGCACAAATACGATGTCCGGCCTTCTTGGCTTCGTTAACAATCTGACAAGCCTCTTTGCCCACGAACATCTGCTCCGAATCCATCTTGTGCTTCGTCAAGTCTTCCACTTCAATGTCGTGGAAGTTGCCCAAACCACAATGGAGAGTGACATAAGCAAAGTTCAACCCTCGGATTTCCATACGCTTCATCAGTTCACGACTGAAGTGAAGACCCGTTGCTGGCGCGGTAACGGCACCTTCATTCTTGGCAAAGATACATTGGAAGTCCTCCATGTCTTGAGCGTCGGCATGATGGTTCTCACGATTGTCGATGATATAGCGGGGCAGCGGGGCCTCACCTAATGCGAACAATTCACGTTTGAACTCATCGTGCGGGCAATCATAGAGGAATCGCAGAGTGCGTCCGCGGCTGGTAGTGTTGTCGATAACCTCGGCTACCATCGTCCCGCTCTCATCAAAAAACAATTTGTTACCGATTCTGATTTTTCGAGCAGGCTCCACCAGCACATCCCATAAGCGCATCTCCTCGTTCAGCTCACGCAAGAGAAAGACTTCAATCTTCGCATCCGTCTTCTCCTTCGTGCCATAAAGACGGGCGGGAAACACTTTTGTATCGTTAAAGATGAAAGTGTCGCCTTCGTCAAAATAATCGAGCACAGAACGGAAATCCAAGTATTCTCCCTCTATGGGGTTGCCTTCTTCATCTCGCTTGAACATGTCAATGGTCTGCGACTTGCGATGGAGCACCATCAGCCGGCATTCATCACGACGTGTAAAACGCACCGTCTCCTTGGTGCCGTCTTCGTTCTCGAACTCCCGATACAAGCTGCTGGGATAAAGCGCAACCTGCTCATCGGGAAGTTTGAATTTGAATTGTGATAACTTCATATTTTATTATTCGATATTCTGTTTGTCAAGCCATTCTTGGAAATGGTCGAAATCTACACAGTCTTCCACGCGGATGTCTCCCACGCGAGTACGCCGTAGTGCCGTCAAGAAAGCACCGCTGCCCAGTGCCCTACCTATGTCACGGGCCAACGAGCGTATATAGGTTCCTTTTCCGCACACCACACGGATGCTCATCTGCATCTTCTCGGCATCAAAGTCGGTCAACTCAATCTCATCGATGCGCACCAACTTGGCTTTCAGTTCCACTTCTTCGCCTCTTCGTCTCAGCTTATAAGCCCGGTCGCCCCCCACTTTCACGGCGCTATACGTTGGCGGTACCTGCGGCACATCACCTATGAATTGCGCCAAAGCCTGCTCCACCTTTTCACGAGTGATGTGGCGCGTGGGATAGGTCATGTTCACGGTGTGTTCCTTGTCATAGCTGGCGGTAGTAGCTCCCAATTGCAGAGTCGCCGTGTATTCCTTCGTGTCGTATTGCAATTGCTCTATCTGCTTTGTAGCCCTACCCGTGCAAATTATCAACACACCCGTGGCCAACGGATCCAACGTACCAGCATGACCAGTCTTCACCCGCTTCACTCCCACTTTTTTGGAAATCAAGAAACGCACATGGGCTAAAGCCCCAAAACTCGACATTCCATAAGGTTTGTCGATGGCAAAGATGGCACCTTCCTGAAAGTTCATCAGTCAACCATTACAAGTGAGTGACCAGTAAGCAGCAACACGATGATGATGGTGCCGACAAGGATGCGATAATAGCCGAAAGCCTTGAATCCGTATTTTGTAAGGAATCCCACGAACCACTTCATGGCCAGCAGAGCCACTACAAAGGCTACAACGCAACCGAGGACAAGCATACCTATATTATGGCTTGTTGCCCACGCCGTATCTTCCTTCATCAAATCCAACAAGTCCAAAAGCGTAGCGCCCGCCATAGTGGGTACCGCCAAGAAGAACGAAAACTCGGCAGCGCGTTTGCGAGTCAGCCCCTGAGTCATACCACCCACGATGGTTGCCATCGAGCGCGACACGCCAGGAATCACCGAGATACATTGATAGAGGCCGATATTGAAGGCGCGCTTTTCGTTGACTTGATTAGCATCCGAGCCTTTATTGAATAACTTGTCGCAAAAGAGCATGAACACACCACCCAACACGAGCATCACAGCAACGACCTCCACACTATTGAGCAACCAGTCGAGCAATCCAGACTTCTTGGCAAGCAAGCCGATAATCACAGCAGGCAGAACACCAACTATGAGCAACCAGTAGAAATAATACCGATGCTTCAGCCGTTGCAGCAAGCCACTTCCCTCTGGAGCCGGTGTATTGTCAAACTGGAAAAAACGCTTCCAATATAGGCACACCACCGATAGGATGGCACCAAACTGAATGATGAAAGTGAAAGCATGTAGAAAAGCCAGATCGTCTCCCGACATGTTCTCGGGTGTAAGTCCCAGCAGGTTTTGAGTAATAATCATATGCCCCGTAGACGAGACAGGCAGGAACTCCGTCAGTCCCTCCACGATGGCAATAATAACCGTTTCAATCCAATCCATTTCCTACTCTTCGTTTACATCCTTTGGTTTACGAATAATGGCATAAATCATCGACACAAAACCGATGAAACACACCAATGGCGCCACTTTGATGTGGCGGGCATCAAAAATGGAAGGGTCGTAGGTAGTCTCGTTAGAGCCGCCTCCGCTCATCAGCAAGAAGCCAATGATGACAACCACCATACTGACAGCCAACAAGATAAAGTTCATCTTGCCGAATGCGAAATTCTTTTTATCCATATATCATTTTTGTTTTTACAATTCAACATGAGTTTTCCCACCAGCCGCAAGGTCAGATCTTATAGAGATCTCCAGCCGTCATCTTCAGGAACTTGTTCACGGAGATGTTCGAGCAGAGCACCGTGATGACAAGTCCAAAAAGGAAAATAGCGCCAGCCGTGATGCTCAGCTCCTTCCATGTGATGACCGACTGTATTTCCGGCTCGTTCACATAGACAGCATAATAGAAACACCCTAGCACCACGCAAGCCAACAAGGCCGCAGCAAGTCCTATCACGATAGCCTTCTTGAGGAACGGCCGCCGGATGAAGCCCCACGAGGCTCCCACCAGTTTCATCGTGTGAATGGAGAAGCGGCGCGCATAGATGCCCAGACGCACCGTGTTGTTGATGAGCGAGAACGAAACAAACGTGAGCAATGCCGCCAATATCAGCAACACCAAACTGATTTTAGCCAAGTTCTTGTTCACCGCCTCAATCAAGTCTTTCTGATAGCTGATCTCCGTCACTTTGGGAAACGCCTTCAACTCTTTGGCAATCCATTTCAGCGAGTCGTTGTTGGCATAGTCGGCCTTCATCGTCAACTCTATCGAAGGTGTGAACGGATTGCCGCCCACAAACTCCGATGGGTCGGAGCCCAACTCCTTCACAGCCGCCTGCAAAGCCTGTTCCTTGCTCACGTATTCCAAACCGTTGACATAGGGGCGGGCTTCCAGATTCTTGCACACCTGACGGGCTTCGGGATCAGTCATGTCCTGCTCGAGCATCATCGTCACCACCAAATGCTCCTTCACGTGCGAAGAAAGGTTACGCCCCAACAAGACGGAGAATACCACCAACCCCAACAGCACCAACACCATTGCCGTACTGATGCATAAGGTAACGGCCTGCAATCCGTGACGATTGCGGGGCTTATTTCGTTTCTTTCTCATTTCCTGACAAGATATAATATACCAATTTCCTTGCAAAGGTACAACATTATCAATCCACCGCCAAATTATTTAAGAATTATTTTACAATAATCCACGTGTCTTTCATGTAATTCTTCATCTTTCATCTTTCATCTTTCATCTTTTCTTAGTATCTTTGCACCCGAAAATGAGCACGATTATCTACCCCTCGCCCATCTTCGGCCCCGTACACAGCCGCAGACTTGGGCTGTCGCTGGGCATCAACCTGATGCCAGCCGACGGAAAATTGTGTACCTTCGACTGTATCTATTGCGAATGTGGGTTCAACGGCCAGCATCGCCCCACCCTTCCGCGTCCCACACGCGAAGAAGTGGCAAGCGCTCTAAAGGAGAAACTCTTGGCTATGAAAGCAGAGGGCCAAATGCCTGACGTGCTGACGTTTGCCGGCAACGGCGAGCCTTGCGCACATCCAAAATTTCCCGAAATCATCGACGACACCATCCTGTTGCGCGACCAATATTGCCCCAATGCCAAAGTCAGCGTGCTCAGCAACGCCACAATGCTCCATCGGCCTAAGGTCTTCGAAGCACTCATGCGTGTCGACAACAACATTCAAAAACTCGACACCGTCGACCCTTGGTTCATCAACGAAGTGGACATTCCGCAAAGCAGCCACTATGACGTGCAACAGATTGTGAGCCAACTGGAACAGTTCTATGGCAACGTCATCATTCAAACCATGTTCCTGAAAGGCGACATTCCTACAAACACGCTTGGAATAGGGGCCAAACAAACCAAACATATCGACAACACAACCGACTACTATGTCATTCCTTGGCTGGAAGCCCTGCGCCGCATCATGCCTAGACAAGTGATGATTTACACTATCGACCGTGAAACGCCCACACAAGGCCTGCAGAAAGCCACTCACGAAGAGCTCGACCGCATTCGCGATATGGTGGTCAGAGCAGGTCTCGATTGTACGGTTTCCTATTGACTTTCACCCGCGTCCCCGCTTTAAATCTGTCAAGAAAATTCCGAATTTTTACCGTAAAAATCGGTCTGTTTTTAGAAGTGAACAAGATTTAGGTGCGAAAAACGCAAAAAATCGACATTTTCGGAAGTCGCTGATTGCCAACGACTTCCGTTTTCTTTACATCTTTTCAAATCGTAAAAGCAATGCTTTCGAGTTGTCACTTGTGGCATCTGAGGGCGTCACACATAAGATGTAAGGGTCTCAGATGTTACATGTAGCAGCGTCAGATGCCACACCTGACAGTCTCATATGCCACATGTGACAATTCCACCACATAAAAATCGAGCCGACAGAGCACCATTTTCACTTTTCCTCACTCTATTTCGCTCTAAATCACAAGCAATAGTTGACTATTTTTTGTCCTACTTTTTCAGAATAAAAAACGGTCATTCATATACACTTGCCAAAGTGATTGAGACACGAAGAACATGCCTCGCATCAAAGCCTTGCGGTGATAAACGACCTGAATTGCTGGACGCCCTGATGGTTATTGTCAAGGTCTTCAACTTCCTTCAAATATCTCTCAGCATGCTCCACATCGCCCATACCATAGTATCCGAGGGCAAGCATGTATTTGCAATGGATGATATTCTTCGTTTCAAGTTCAGAATGCTGGTGTTTGCCGCTATCTTCCCATATGAGCAAATCGGGTAATGAAACGGCAAAATAATCCATCACTTGCTTCTCAAAGATGTGCTGCTTGCCATAGTTGATGAGTTTGAAGAAACGGCCATGCGCCTCGCTTTCACGTCCCAGTTTGCAAAGGGCGACTCCTTGATAGAATATCTTGTCGGGCTTTGCGTCGTTGTAGTAGATGGCTGCGGCAGGTTCCTGCGTTCCCTTCGTAGCGTTCTCCCAGCATTCCGCGGCTTTCTCCTTTTGTCCCAGAGCATCATAAGCCACGCCAAGCAAATAATAAAAATCGTTCTCTTGTGCACCGAAAAGCTTGCCTTCGCCGAGATGATGAGGATACTCAAGACACTCGTTGAGCAGTTGGATGGCCTTGTCAAATTCTTTAGCAACTATGGCTTTCTTGGCCAGCTCTACACGGCAAATCTGATATTGTGCAGGCACTTTGCCTTCTCCGCCTTCCCAAGGATGGAACGTGTGGGCATCGAGCCTTTTCATGGCTTCCTCGTAGCGGCCCAATTGGTTGAGCAGAGTAATTTCCTCGAGGATGAGGTCATCGCGGCGCTGAACGAGTTTCGGATATTGTTGCAAGAAGGCGAGGCGCTCTTGATGCGGACGATGCAGGCGTTTGTAAAGTTGGTCGAGTTCCATCAGCACACGCTCATCGTTCTTGTCAAGACTGAAGGCACGCTCCATGTATTCGAGCGCCTCCGTTTCCCGACCTTGCTTGTTGAACCGTGCGAGGGCAAGATTGCGCCATACGGTGGGGAACGAGGGGGCGAGCTTGGCAGACTGTTCCCAGTTCTCTATGGCTAGGTCGTATTGGCGGGCGGCATAATAAAGACAACCCAAATAGTAAGGAGCCTTTGCGCCCTCGGGATTCATCTCTTTGGCGACATTTAGCACAACAACATCTTCCAAGCGGTTGGGGAAACAATAGTCGCTGCTCGCATTCTCTGCCTGTTCGAAAAGAGCCTTCGCCTCATCAGCCTTGCCTTGATTCGCTTTGAAGAAGCCTAAATAATATAAGGTAAGGGGAGACTTCTTTTGCAATTGCTTGGCAACGGAAGGAAGCGTTAACACTTGCCCAGCCTCATCCCAGAGTCCAGCTTGAGCATAATCAAGTGCCAATTCGTGGTAGTTGAAGACGTTGCCGTGCATCATCTCCGTCATCTCCTTCAACACATCCTTGTCTTTCGTCAGCAGATATTTCTCGTATAGAATGCCGTAGTTGAAGCGGTCGAGTTGTAACGATTCCTTGATGAGTGCAAGTCTGTCGTTCAGTTCCTTGGAGCTTCCCATCTGCAATCCACCCTTCTGTTTGCTGGTCTGAATCAGGCGTAGCACAGCCGCCTTCAAAGCCCAGGCTTTATGATTGCAGTTGTTGAAGATGAGACTACGGTTCAACTCATCTAGCGCATCGTCATAACGTCCTTGCGACACGCTGATGCAAGCGGCTTCGAAGTAGCCTGCATCTGCCCATGCCTTGTTCCATGTGGACTTCCAAAAGAGTTCGTAAGCCTCATTGGAACGATGCTGATATTTCAACGTTAGTGCGAGGTTAAAGAGTGCTTCGCCATCATAAGGATTCGGATTACGCTTCTGCCAAATCTTCACGGCTTTTCGCAGATAGGGTTCGGCTTTATCGAAACGACCTCGGCGCAGATACCATAAACCCGTCTGATTGAGGCAGCGTACATCGTTGGGGTCGCGACGCAGAGCCTCTTCGTAGTAGTCGAGTGCCGACCACGTGGCGTGGCGGTACTGTTCCAGATGCAGCCCCGTCAAGTAGAGTTGGTCATTGGTCTTTGTGTCTTCAGGGGACAATGCAGCCTCAGCAGCATCGGGTATGGGCAGAATCTCGTCAGGCTCGGCTTGCCACAACAGCAGAGGTTCGTCTTTGAAAATGGAATGGACGTTGGAAGTTTGCACGGATTGTTCCTTACAAATGGCAAGCAACAGGTCCTCCGACTTGCTTCCTTTAACATCCACCGTTTGCTCAAACACTTCTTCAGGCGACAACATCACCATTTGCTCGAAGAAGGTTTCCCCTTTCTTGTTATACAACTTCACTTGCACCGTCTGCTTCGATGTGGCCAGCACTTTGATGCAAACACCAGCCACCGTCTCCTCTATGTTCAAAATGAAGTCCTTTGAGGCTTGCTTCACCACACCTAACTCACGATAGGGCATGAAATACTGCACAAATTGTTTCTCCTCATAGGGCATCAGCCAAGTGAAGTCGGGTTGGTTCTCGGTATATACGCCAGCCATCAGTTCGATATAGGGCCGAAATCCCTTGTCTTCATATTCGTCTGTGAGGTTGCGGTCCCATGCTCGCCCAAAATCGCCATTGCCCCACGTCCATTGCTTCTTGCCTGGCGAATAGTGGTGGCTGGCAACATGCAACATGCCTCCCTTGGTGTCGTTCTCGTAGCCACCCT
>ODAI012523787.1_pt1 | contig 23914 bp, 18 predicted proteins | sample 1539321 | NCBI WGS metagenome assembly ODAI01 (sample SAMN02144231, study PRJEB22623) | gut metagenome | biome: sheep rumen | host: Ovis aries | place: New Zealand | reverse complement strand
TTACGGCACAAATGAACAGATTGATGTAAGCGGCGGCTGGCACGATGCAGGCGACTTCGGAAGATATATCGTTCCCGCTGCAAAGGCTGTTGCAGACCTTCTCTACGCTTACCAGACAAATCCCGATGCTTACAGCGACAATATCGGTATCCCTGAAAGCGGAAACGGTACTGCTGATATTCTTGATGAAGCACGTTTTGAACTCGAATGGATGAAGAAAATGCAGGCTTCAAACGGTGGTGTTTACCACAAGGTAAGCTGTGCAACTTTCCCCGGATACGTTATGCCTGAGGAAGAAACAAAGCCCCTTATCGTTACTCCCGTATCTTCAACATCTACCGCAGACTTTGCCGCTGCTATGGCTCTCGCATATGAGTTCTATAAAGATGTTGACAAGGATTTCGCTGATGACTGTCTCAGCCGTGCTGAAAAGGCATGGGCTTGGCTTGAACAGAATCCCAACTTTGTATTCAAGAACCCCGAAGATATCGTTACAGGTGAGTATGGTGACAACTCCGACAAGGACGAGCGTTACTGGGCTGCCTGCCAGCTTTACCGTGCTACAAAAGACCAGAAATATCTCAATGTAATCGGTGTTGCTTCAAAGGGTCTTGACTGGGCAACAGTAGGCGATTACGGCAATATCGCAATCGTTACAGACCCCCATGCAGATACAAGTTCAATCATATACAACAACGCTAAGAGTGCAATAATTTCTCAGGCTGATATTTTCAAGAGCCGTTCATCAGGTTCACCTTATGGTGTTGCACTCACCAAGTTTGACTGGGGCAGTAATATGACTGTTGCGAATGCAGGTATAATTCTCGGTCTTGCAAATAAGCTCACAGGCGACAGTTCATATCTCGATGCCGCTGATGCACAGCTTGACTATCTCCTCGGTACAAACCCCGTAAGCACAAGCTTTGTTACAGGCTACGGCACTGTTTCTCCCGAAAATCCTCACCACAGACCTTCAATGGCTAAGGGCGAGGCTATGAGAGGTATGCTCGTAGGCGGTGTAAACTCTAACCTCGAAGACAGCGCAGCTAAGGCTTATTGTCAGGATTTGCCCGCAGCAAAGCGTTATGTTGACAATTCCGAAAGCTATTCAACAAATGAAATAACTATTTACTGGAACTCACCTCTTACATACCTCCTCACACTTACAGACGAAAATGCAACTATTGCTGACCCCGACCCGTATCAGCCCGAAGTTACAACTACCACCACAGCAGAAGATATAGTTACTACTACTACAACAGTAAGTGAAGATATCACACCTTCTGACGGTGACTGGCTCTGGGGCGATGCAAACTGCGATAAGAGAGTATCTATCTCCGATGCTGTTGCTATTCTCCAGAGCATCGCAAACGGAAGTAAATATCCTCTTGAATATAAAGGTATGATGCAGGGTGACGTTTATGAGAACGGCAACGGTATAACAGGTAATGACGCTGCATCTATCCAGAGATATGACGCTAGGGTTATCACAAAACTTCCCGAATCATACCTCAACGGTGACCCGACTATAACTCCTCCCGCTCCCTCTGAGGATACTGATACAAGCGGAAAAGGTACTATGAATGCCAATGCAACTATGGTTGCTGATTTCTCAAAGGGCGAAACTCCTCTGTTCTTTGCATCTGACGGCTGGACTAACGGAAGCTGTTTCGACTGCGGCTGGTATAAACAGAATACTTCCCTTGACGGCGGTGTTCTCAGCCTCACAATCGACAAAGACCACTCAGGCAAATATAACTACTCAGGTGCAGAATACAGAACTTCCGATACTTATGGCTACGGCTACTATGAGACATCTATGCAGGCTATAAAGAATAACGGTGTTGTTTCATCATTCTTCACATACACAGGTCCTTCTGAAAATAATCCGTGGGACGAAATTGACGTTGAAGTTCTCGGTAAAGATACAACAAAGGTTCAGTTTAACTACTACACAGACAGCAAGGGCAACCACGAATTTATGTATGACCTTGGCTTTGATGCATCTGAAGGATTCCATACTTACGGATTTGACTGGCAGCCTGACCATATCACATGGTATGTTGACGGAAAAGCTGTTCACACTGTAACAGAAAATATCCCCTCCACTAAGGGCAGAATCATGATGAATACATGGCCCGGAACAGGCGTTGACGAATGGCTCAACCACTATGACGGAAAAACTCCCCTTACTGCTCGCTATCAGTGGGTAACTTACAACAATCAGTAATCATCAACCTCTTTAATACAGACTCCTCCCAAGGAAAAATATGAAGTGTACGCTTCGGAAAGACTGCATCTCGATGCAGTCTTTTTCTTTTATCAAAAATTTCTTGACTTTTTTAAATGAGATATGATATAATAATTTTTACAGAATTGAAAGGAGATATTTTGAATGGCTGTTAAAGATGATAAACTGCCCGAAGAACTCTATGGCGTTCTTGCAGATTTGCTCAACAGGAAAAATAATATTGAGGTAATAAACAGTATAAGAGGCGAGTACGGTGTCCTCAATTGCCTGTCTGAAATGCCGCAGGGTGCTTCCGCAGGAGAATTAGGCAAAAAACTCCATGTCGTCCCCGGACGTATGGCGGATATTCTCAAAAGCCTCGAACAGAAAAATTTAATCATAAGGACACGCATTGAAAGCGACAGGCGTGTAGTAAAAGCTCAGATTACCGAAAAGGGCAGACAGGTTTCAAAGGAAAAACGTGAGGATATAAGAAAAGAATATGAAGGGCTTTTCAGAATCCTCGGCGAAAATGATGTAAAAGAACTCATCAGACTTTTAAAAATTGTACTTTCGTATTATCCTGATAAATATTGAAGAAAACCGCTTATTAAGTTTGGCTATTTTGCCTATTGAAATATTGCGGTAAATTGTTGTATAATTAGTTCGTAATACGAAATATTCGCATTACGAAATTTGTCGCTTTTAGGACGGTGCTTATTATGCAGAAAAATATCGGTGGAATACTTTACGACTGCTACCCCCTTACTCCTGCCCAGATTGTTCATATCTACACCCTCAGATACAGCCCTACTTCCGAAATAGTAAATATCGGTACAGGTCAGTATTTTCAGATGAAACTCAATATAGCCGCTTTGCGTGAGGCTCTCAACCGTGCTGTCGAGAGATGCGAGTCAATGCGCCTGCGCTTTTGGAAAGACCCCGAAACAGGCGAAATGTGGCAGTATGTCGTTCCCTATACAAACGAATACTTTGAATATTATGACTTCTCTGAATGGGAGGAAAGCAGAGTCGAGGAAGTCCTCAATAAATGGACTTCTCAGGGATTCGATACTTTCGGAGGAAAACTTTCAAGAATTGTAATAGTTTCACTCCCCAACGGCTATAACGGATATTATTTCAATGTTCATCATTCCTGCATGGATTCAAGTTCAGTAATCGCATTTGCCAAGGACGTTATTGAAATTTATTGCAGTCTGCTCTACGGTCTGCCTTATCCCAAGCCCATGGCATCTTACATTGAATCCGTCAAGAAAGACCTCGCCTACGAGGGAAGCAAAAAACAAAAGAAAGATGAGGAATTCTGGCATAAACAGCTCGATATGCCCGAACCCATATACACCGATTTTACAGGTCCGGGAAGACTTATTCAGCTCCGCAGAGAAAATAATAACCCCGAACAGAGATGGGGTCTGCTCACTACTAAAAACGGTGACGGAAATACTATCACATATGAACTTGATGTGGATTCAACCAAGAAAATTATGGATTTCGCAAAACAGTACGATTTGCCCGTCAGCGTTGTCATTCTCCACGCTATAAGAACTGTCCTTTCAAAATTCAACGACAATGAAACTGATATATGTATAAGAGATTTCGTAAGCAGACGTTCAACCCTCCTGAATAAAAAATGCGGTGGTGTAAGAATGCACTGTTTCCCGCTGAGAACTGTTGTCGGTCTTGATGAAACCGTTCTCGATTCCATGAGAAAAATCAAAAAGGCTCAGGAAGATTTGTTTATTCATGCCGACTATTCAACCCTTAAATTCATCAAGGAACAGAGGGACAGATATAATGTCGGTGACGGCGGTGCTTATTACAGCGTAAGCTTTACATACCAGCCGGGTACTATTGACGGAATCGTTCCCCAGCTTAGAGGCATAGGCTTCAAGAGCAGATGGTACAGCAGCGGTAAACAGCCGCAGCCTATGTATATAACGGCTATGCACAGACCAAGTGACGGAGGACTTAATTTCTTCTTCGGATATCAGAAAGACTGCGCTACTCCCGAAGAAATAGAGTTCCTGTATTACTTCACAGGCAGAGTGCTTTTCAGAAGTATTGAAAATCCCGATAAGACTATAAAAGAAATTATTGATATGACTTGATTGAGGTGTTATTATGTTTGAAAAAATGGTAGAAATGATTTGCCAGTACGTTGAAGTAGAGGCAGAGGATATTACAAGAGATTCCCGTTTCATTGAGGATCTGGGATTCAATTCATATGATGTTATGAGCATGATGGGAGATGCCGAAGCTGAGTTCGATATCGAAATCGAACAGGAAGAAGCCGTTAAATGCAAGACAGTAGGAGAACTTGCAGATTATTTTGAGGGTCTTGCCAATGATTAATATGACAGGTATTACAAATCTCAGACAGGTAGTCTATACTGCCGCTGATACTTTCGGCGATGAGATTTATATAAAGGAATACAGCAAGAAAACTTTCTATGATACCAGCTTTAAGGCTTTCAGGGAAAACTGCGACAGTCTCGCTGTATGGATTCAGGAGAAATTTTCTTCAAAAGTCCATGCCGCTGTTATAGGTACAACATCTTCACAGTATCTTACAGCATGGTTCGGTATTCAGTGCAGCGGAAATGTATCTGTACCGATAGATACTTCAAACAGCGTTGACAATATCATCAGCGAAATAAACCGCTCAGACAGCGAAATCGTTTTCTTTGAGGACAAGCATATGAAAAATCTTGACAGATTTAAAAATGAATGTCCTGCGGTTAAATATTTTGTTAATATCAATAAAAAACATGATGATATACTTTTCCTCGCTGACATACTCAGCGATTACAGCGGAAAAATTCCGGAAATAAAGGAAGTTTCCATTGACGATACAGCCGCAATACTCTTTACATCGGGTACTACGGGCATAAGCAAAGGGGTAATGCTTTCGCACGGAAACCTGATTGACAATGTAACCTGTTTCGATGACGGTGACTACCACGGAAAAAAATTATTGTCCGTTCTCCCTGTTCATCATGTTTACTGCTTTACCTGCGATATACTCTGCGGAATGTGCCACGGTGCAACAGTATGCGTAAACGATTCGCTCATGCACCTTGCAAGAAATCTGAATGTTTTCCAGCCTAATTTAAGCACTTTCGTGCCTATGATTGCCGCAACAATACTCAATAAAATGCAGATGTCTGCAAAGGACGGTGTTGATAAAAAGGCAATTGCAAAGGCTGTATTCGGTGAAAATTTTGAGGTAATATTCTCAGGCGGTGCTTATCTCAGCCCCGAAATTATCAGCGGATATAAAGAATTTGGAATGGATATTGCTCAGGGCTACGGAATGACAGAATGTTCACCGAGAATATGTACGGGTATAAGACATTCTCCGAAACCTGATTCTGTCGGAAAAATTGTCAACGGCTGCGAAGTTAAAATCGTTGACGGTGAAATATGGGTAAAAAGCAAATCTGTCATGAAGGGGTATTATAAAAATCCGGAGGAAACCGCTAAGTCTCTCACTCCTGACGGCTGGCTTATGACAGGCGACCTTGGTCATAAGGACGATGACGGTTTTCTCTATATAACAGGAAGAAAAAAGAATCTCATAATTCTTTCAAACGGTGAAAACGTTTCGCCTGAGGAACTCGAAAACTGTTTCGCTTCTTTCGCTCCCATAAAGGAAATAGTTGTTTATTCCGAAAATGAAACTATCAAGGCGCAGATTTATCCCGACCCCGATTATGTTTCAGATGATGTTCAGGCTGAAATAAATGCAAAGGTTGAGGAAGTAAACAATACTTTCCCGCAGGCTAAAAGAATCGTCAACGTTATTTTCAGAGACAAGGAGTTCGTTAAAACTGCTTCAAAGAAAATCATCAGAGCAAAAATAAATGAATAATCAGAATGCGGAGTTTCTTGCTCCGCATTTGTTTTAGGAATATCTCTTGACATCATACATTAAATATGATAGAATATAAATATTAGATAACGTTAAGGAGTTAATGTTTATGGATAAAATTATTGAAAAACTCAAAAACCTGAAACAGCATCACATTATAAAATATATGGAAAATCTGTCCTCCGAAGAATATGCAAATATCAAAAAACAATTTGAAAAACTCGACCTTTCTGTCCTCACTATGAACGGAAAAAAAGAAGAACGTGGAAAATTTACTCCGCTTTCTGCTGTGACACTTGATGAAATTTCAGAAAATAAAGATAAATTTACAGAACTCGGCATCGACGCAATAAAACAAAGAAAAATAGGTGCTGTCCTCCTTGCAGGCGGTCAGGGAAGCAGACTCGGATTCGATAAGCCGAAAGGTGCTTTCAATATAGGCGTTAACCGTGAATTGTATATCTTTGAGTGCCTTATAAATAACCTCCTCGAAGTTACGGAAAAAGCAGGCGTTTATGTTCCGCTTTTCATCATGACAAGCGTTGAAAATAATCAGGATACAAAGGATTTCTTTGAAGAACATGATTATTTTGGTTACAGCAGGGAAGATGTATGGTTTTTTATTCAGGAACAGCTCCCCGCTGTTGATAAGGACGGTAAATTAATGCTTGCCGCAACAGATAAAATTCTCACCGCTCCCAACGGAAACGGCGGCTGGTATGCTTCAATGGACAAAACAGGTATGCTCAATGTTGTGCGTGAACAGGGTATAGAATGGCTGAATGTTTTTGCTGTGGATAACGTTTTACAGCGTATTGCCGACCCTTGCTTTATCGGTGCGGTTCTTGATTCGGGAAAAGTTTCGGGCGCAAAAGTTGTTGCTAAGGCTTCACCTGATGAAAAAGTAGGTGTTCTCTGTCTTGAAGACGGCAGACCCTCTATTGTTGAATATTATGAAATGACAGATGAAATGCTCACAAGACGTGAGGCTGACGGCAGACTCTCATATAATTACGGTGTTATATTGAATTATATTTTCAGAGTTGACAAGCTTGACAGCACTTTGTCGGTTAAACTTCCTCTGCACCGTGCTTTCAAAAAAGTCAGATATATGGACGAAAACGGCGAAATTCAGTCGCCTGATGAGCCTAATGCATATAAATTTGAAACTCTCGCCCTCGATATGGTAAAACTTCAGGAAAATTGCCTCGCCTATGAAGTTGACCGCAAAAAAGAATTTGCACCTGTCAAAAATTCAACAGGTATCGACTCCGTTGAAAGTGCAAGGAAATTGCTTGAATATAATGGCATAAAACTTTAATTATGATACAGTCGTCTTGTTGACGGCTGTATTTTTTTGTGAATTTTTTATAAAATCCATTGACATTTATAATAAAATATGTTATAATACAGAAACGGATATGCTGTACAGCTTGAATAAAACATTGTTTTTTGTGCATAATAATATTATAATAAAGGAGGAATTTTATGAAATTCAGATGTAAGGTTTGCGGTGAAATTTTTGAGGCTGAAAGCATAGAAAAGGCTGTCTGTCCCAAATGCGGAGTTAAAGGCGACAAACTCGAAGAAATCCATGACGAGGTAACCGAAAAGTCTAACCCCTATGCAGGTACTCAGACTGAGAAAAATCTCGAAGCCGCTTTCGCAGGCGAGTCAATGGCAAGAAATAAATATACTTATTTCGCATCAGTTGCCAAAAAAGAAGGATTTGAACAGATGTCCGCCATTTTCCTCAAAACTGCCGACAACGAAAAAGAACACGCTAAAATGTGGTTCAAGGAACTCAAAGGCATCGGAAATACCTGCGAAAATCTCGCTGCTGCCGCTGACGGCGAAAACTACGAGTGGACGGATATGTATGAAAATTTTGCCAAAACTGCCGAGGAAGAAGGATTTCCTGAACTTGCCGCAAAATTCCGTGCAGTCGGTGAAATTGAAAAACATCATGAAGAACGCTATCGTGCTTTGCTGAAAAATATAGAAATGCAGGAAGTTTTCAAAAAGAGCGAAGTTAAAATCTGGGAGTGCAGAAACTGCGGTCATATCGTTGTGGGTACAAATGCCCCTGATGTATGCCCTGTATGCAGTCACCCGCAGTCTTATTTTGAAATATCCGCTGAAAATTACTAATAAAAAAGGGGCTGTAAAAAGCCCCTTTTATTATTTTGCGAATATTCTGCTTCTCAGTATGCTGTAATTTGTATCAAAATCCACTTGGAGGACATCTCCGCTGTCAGTAGTATCTCCGTAGAATGTTCCGTCCGCAGGTACTTGCAGTTGAGCGGTATCGTATCTTATGAGGAAAGGCACTCTCAGTGACAGAAAATAGAGTTTTAATTTGCTCATATTGGTAGTCATTGTAGGCATGACATTTTTAGCAAATTCTTTCATAATCTGTGGTCTGAGGGATTCAAGCTTATTGAGCATTATATTCATGACTTTTCTCTGTCTTTCAGTGCGTTCAAAGTCTGCATTTCCGACATATCTTATCCTTGAATATGAAAGAGCCTGTTTGCCGTTGAGGTGCAGTTTTCCGCCTGCTTCGAGGAGGTCGGAAAAAATATCGTCGCCCATGAGTTCATTTACTTCTGCCATGAGAATATTATTTATCTCAGCGGCTTCTTCATCAGTGATACTCAGGTCAATTCCTCCCACGGAATCGACTATTGCCGCAAATGACATGAAGTTTACAAGGATATAATTATCTATTTTTATATTGAAATTTTTCTCTATTGTATCCATAAGGAGTTCCGCACCGCCCTCTGTATATGAGGCGTTGAGTTTATCCCAGCCGTAATTTGGAATATTCACATAGCAGTCACGCATGAATGACGTAAATGTAATCTGGTTTGTACTGCTGTTGAGTGAGAGCAACATTGTGGTATCAGCTCTGCCTCTTTCGAGGTTGTTTCTGCTGTCCGTACCTATCAGGAGGATATTTGTTACAGCTCCCGAAGATATTGAACCTTGTGTGCGTGAGCGGTTTCCTGTCGGCTCATAGTTTATATTTTTAATGATTCCGAATACTATAAGTGAATATATCACGAAAAGTATTATAAATACCGTCAGAAGAAAACCGATTAATTTTCTTATAGGTTTAGGGAGGATATGTCTGCGTTTATTCTGTGATTTGCCGGAAGTTTTCTGCGGAGCGGATTTTGCAGTTTTCTTTTTTGGGGTATTATTTTTGGGGGTATTATTTTTTGTCTGATTCTGAACACGATTATTTTGCATTTGATTATAATTGGGATTGGGTTGGTTTACGTTTGGCTGATTGTAGTTAGGTTGATTATAGTTGGGCTGATTATAATTCGGCTGATTGTAGTTAGGTTGATTGTAATTAGGCTGATTGTAGTTTGGCTGATTATAATTCGGCTGATTGTAGTTAGGTTGATTGTAGTTAGGCTGATTATAATTCGGCTGATTGTAGTTAGGTTGATTGTAGTTAGGCTGATTGTAATTCGGCTGATTGTAGTTGGGCTGATTGTAATTTGGCTGATTGTAATTAGGTTGATTGAAATTAGGTTGATTGAAATTAGGTTGATTGAAATTAGGTTGATTGAAATTAGGTTGATTGAAATTAGGTTGATTGAAATTGGGCTGATTAATGGGAGGAGGAGCAGGGGAGGGGTATATTTTGGGGATATTCATTGTTGATTCGTTGTCAGTGTTTTCTATTTCATTTTCAGCATTATGCTTGTGTTTTGTTGACATTTTGTTATCCTTTCTTTAAGGGAAAAGGGAACATGACAAGATTATTTGTCAGAGTTCCCTTGAAATATCATAATTTTTTAAGACTTACGGCAATTCCCGTGAACATGGCACAGATAAGATTATACATTACCATGGCAAATGTTGACATATATACATAATTGTTTTCAAATGATTTCGATAATATGAGAACTAATGATACGGCAAATCCCACAATTATTGAAACTGTCTGGAATATAAGCCCTACTACTGCGGAGGACTGTATTATTTTTGTACCGAGTATAAGCTGTGCAAATGATGTGAATTTGCCTGTACAAGCCATTGAAGCACTTAACCTTATAGTGCGTGAAGTTTCTTTTTCAAAGTCGTCATGGAGTTTATTGGGAATAATTCTCATCATTTCCTGCGGAAAATAGAAAAGCCGTGATAATTTTTTAACTGTTAAATTTGAATCAACGCTCCTGACTATAAGGAAAACCTTATTTCTTGCGAGTTTCTGAATCCATTTTTTCACATTCTTGTCGGCTTTGATGTCGATAATAAACATAGCTGCTGCATTTCCCGAAACTGAAAGATAAATTACTTCCTGAACGGAAGCGGCATATTCAGCTTCCTTTGATTTAGTGGGGATACCTTCAATATTATGTCTTTCCATTAATTCCCTGCCGCCGAGGAGGACACGTTTATTATTTATCCAGCCGCAGAAACCGCCTTCTTCATAAGTGAAATTATCAACAGGGAGAGTTCTTCCGCCGTTTGCATCAATTATATCCCTGAAAAGTCTTTTTAATATGCTTTCTCCGTAATAGGCGATGCTTGCGGCTTCGAGGAGGGCTTCACCGACTTTTGTATTTGCAAATATTTTAACGCCTGCTATTTTGAGTGAATCATCCGGGAAAAGTTTTTCGGCATCTATGAGCATTGAATTTGCGTCATACAGGTCATCAACACTCTGATAACCGAGAAGTATGCCATTATTTTTAAGCGTTTCCTTTGAAACTCTTTCAAGCGGTATATTGACTGCGAGCGGAAGTCCGACACATGAAGATGCACATATCAGCATATTATATATTGCCGTTCCGAATGTAAGTGCATCGAGTGACAGGAGCGTACCCATTCTTATAAAGGTAAGGAAACATGACAGGAGTATTGATATTATAAGGCATATCGGAGCGGATTTTCTTGAAAAAGAATCTGTTATATCAGATGAATAGGTATATCTGAGAAAGTCCGTAAGAAAATCAGTTTTCCGCATGGCTGCGAGTATGGGGAAATCTCCTATTGTACCTCTTGTAAGTCTTTCGGCACGTTCTTCATTTCGGACATACACAACGCCGTGACGGTCAAAACTTTTTGAAGCAAAGTCGAAATTTCTTTCAGCTCTTTGCAGTATTAAAAGTTTTCCTATTGCATTGAATAAAAGGGAGATGATTCCCACGGGCATATATACCTGAATAATTTCTTTCTGAGCCATATCAGGTCTGAAAAATGCCGCCACAAGTGCAACTATGCAGGAAATTGCAGTTACAGCGGTCATTGAATCGCTGTCCGCTTTGAATTTCAGGAGATTTTTTATACCCTTTGATATTACGGCGGTTGATGTAAGTATTGCGAGTATTCCTGTTATGAGGTATGCGGAGAGGTAAGAATATATATTTTTTCTGCTGAGAAAATCGACTATCGGGAGTCTGAACTGGTTGCAGAGCATTATGTAAAGGCTGAAAATGCACAGCAGGACAAGCAGTATAACTCTTGATGATATAATGCTTTTCAGTTCCATTATGTCAAGTCCTACGTCCTCGACATCTCCGTAATAGTTGAAATCAACAACACGTTTTGTACGTTTTTCCTTTACTCTTTCGTTATAATATTCTTCGGTGAGCTGGCTGACACGCACATCAATATTATCGACATCGGGGTTCTGGGAGAGGTCTATCTGAGTGGTATCGGCTCTTGGAGCAGGCTGTATGGGGCGGGTAGCCTCGACAGCTCTGGGGGAGGGGACGATATCGGTTATATTTTTCTGACCTTCGGGGCTTTCAAATTCATTTATGATACTTTTGCGTGTACGTTTTTTCCGTTTGAATTTAGGGGGAGTAAAGACATATTCGCCGTCGGGGGTATCTTTTCCGTAGGGGGAGGAGAAATCGTTCCGGTTGCGGCTTTTTTTCTTTAATTTTTCGAGTTCCTTAGCCCTTGTGGAGTCGCTCATTCTTCTTATCTGAGGAACTGAATCCTGTTCGGGGAAAGCCTCGCCCTGCGGATTTATTTTTTTGATGACGGTTTTTTCCTTTATGCTGACATCTTCCGGGCGCACCATAGTGACTTTGTCAGGGTTGGACAGGTCGAGGGGTTTAAATTCGTTTGCAGGAGTTTTAGGGTCATGTTTTTCGTCTGTATTACTGACGGGGGATTTTTTTTCGGACACGTTATCCCTCCTTTGATGACCTGCGCTGTCGGAGGATTTCGTACATAAATATGCCTGCTGCGACGGAGGCATTGAGGGAGTTTATTTTTCCGAGCATGGGGAGTTTTATCATGAAATCGCATTTTTCTTTTATAAGTCTGCTGATTCCGAAACCTTCCGAGCCGATAACGATAGCGCAGCCGCCTGAAAAATCGGTATCGCAGTAGTCATTTCCTGACATATCAGTACCGTAAATCCATACACCGTTTTCTTTAAGTTTGTCAATGGCGGCGGCGAGGTTTGAAACTCTTGCGACAGGCACATAACTTGCCGCACCTGCGGAAGTTTTGAAAACGGTCGCATTAAGACCTGCGCTTCTTCTTTTTGGGATTATAATGCCGTCTGCGCCCGAAGTTTCGGCAGTACGGATAATTGCACCGAGGTTATGGGGGTCCTGAATTTCGTCACAGATTATTATGAAGGGTTTTGTATTTTTCTCTGCGGAAACTGCGAGGATATCCTCTATCTGTACATATTCACCGCAAGCCCCGACTGCTGCGACACCCTGATGAGATGCACCGCCTGAAAGCTGGGATAATTTTTTTGAATCGGTATCTTTTACAAGGATACCTTTTTCCTTTGCGAGACTGCGGATAAGGTTGAGGCTTCCGCCTGTTCCCTCTATATAAATGGTATCAATCGGAGAACCTGATTTTAAAGCTTCAATGACGGGATTTCTGCCGAAGATTATATCATTTTCGGAATCGTTTATATCTTTTTTATTTTTATACATATCAAATACGGGCATAGCCCTCTCCTTTGTTCTTTATATTATCAATTATGTGTAAACCATAATACAAGATTTATTATATCATTTTATTGCATAAAATGCAATAGCTTTTTTGTTTTTCATCTAAATTTCATTGACGGTACTTGAATATTGTTTTGATTTGTGTTATAATATTAATACTATTTGCGATATGAAATGAAGTGATAAAAATTATTTGTAAAATAAGTATTCCGTTTGAAAGTGAAAAAAATTTAAAATACAATGTAAGGGCATCTTCTGTCATGCATGGTCTGCTTATGGAGAAAATATCAAGTGATTTCGCTGAAAAAATGCATAAGGATTCACTCAGACCTTTCAGCCAGTATGTGAGATTTGAAAAGGGGAAAAATATCTGGACTGTCTCTGCTGTCGGACAACAAGCCTGCGAAAATATAATAGTCCCCCTTATGAATTTGAAAAACGCTTACATAAAATACAAACACGACAATATTTTATTTTCAGAAGCGGAAATTTTAAAACTTTCATATGATGAACTTCTCAGAAACAACTACATAGAAACCGAAAAATATATATCACGGATAATCAATATAATTACCCCTGCTGCTTTCAAAAGTTCGGGAAATTATGTTATTCTCCCTACTTTGAGACTTATTTTTCTCAGCCTTGCAAGAAAATTTGACAACGCTTTCGGAATAGTCAATAACAATTATGAAATACTCGCAGAGGAAACTGAAAAAAATATATCCGTTTCAGACTATAAGCTTTCATCAGCATCTTTTTCTGTCGAGGGTGTGAAAATCCCCTCATTTTCGGGATATATAAATTTCAGAATCAGCGGAGATACAAGCTTTAAAAGCTATGTATCAATGCTTTGCAATTTTGCCGAATATTCAGGCATAGGAATAAAAAACGCCCTCGGTATGGGTCAGGTGTTTTCAGAAATAAAGGAGTGTTAAAATGGCATCACAGGATAAAATCTGGCACGAAACCGATAAAAGATTTATCAATCCCTATAATTTCGTAAGTCAGTTACATGAGGTGGAAAGAGATATCCCTCATAAAGGAAACCTTACAGGTAAAATAAACTGCACAATTACTGTTAAAACTCCGCTCTGTATTCCCGATGCGGAAAAAAAATTCGCAGATGCGGATTTTGCAGATATGCCCGAATACAACAGGCATTATGTCTATGATTTCTACCGTGTGGGAGATGTCCCCACAATAACGGGAAGCCGTATCAAGGGAATTATAAGGTCTTATTATGAAGCTCTCAGCAACAGTTGCTTTTATGTCAATAACAATAATGTAATGTCTGCAAGACATTCTTTTCCCAGACACCCCGGACTTATGAAATATGATTCACAGGGCTGGCATTTGTATCCCGCTCTGAAAAAGCCTTTCCGTGGCAATGCACTCAAAGAAGGTGAGGTTAAAAGGACATGGTACGAAATTCATGGAAAATCCCTTAAATCTTCCGTGTTTTCCTTGGCAGGCGATGAGATAAAATGCGATAACCTTGACTTTGCCGTTGAGGACTATGATAAAAACCTTAAAATTTATGAGGAAGGTTTCTATTTCAAAAAATATAAACAGCACCTTACATACAAAATTACCCCCGATGATTCAGGAAGAATGTACCCTGTATTCTATGAGATTATAGACAGCGAGGCAGGAGATACACTTGTATATCTTTCACCGTCACAAATCGGACGTTCTGTATTTTTCCATAAAATAGACGATATCCTCGAAAGTCATGTATCATGTTCAAAAACAGACGGCACTTGTCTCTGCAAAGCCTGTGCATTATTTGGTGCATCTTCATTTTATGACAGAAGTTCTTCACAGCATTATGAGAAAAAATGGAACAGGGCGGGAAGTCTGAGATTTTCCGATGCAGTTCCGCTTGACGGGGCTTTTTATTCGGAAAAATATATCACCCTTAAAGAATTGTCCGTCCCTAAAACGACATCTGTCGAATTTTATACCCAAAGACCCGAAAATGCCCTTGCATGGACTTACGAAAGCAAAACTACCGCATATATGAAAGTAAAACAGGGCAGAAGAACTTCTCCCGCACCTAAAAAAATTCCCTGCAAAGTAAACCTCAAAGGAAGAAAATTCTATCTCCATAATCCCCTCCTCAAAAAAGAAAATTATTCCGCAAATGAAAAAACTAAAAGAAACTGTTCCACTGAACTCTGTAAGGCAGGTTCACAGTTCAGTTTTGATATCTATTTTGAAAATATAAGCGAATCTCAGTTAAGAGAACTGGTCTGGACACTTGCACTCGGTGAAAATTCTCAGGACAGCAACCGTATGTTTAAAATGGGCTATGCTAAACCTCTCGGTCTGGGAAGTGTTAAAATTACCGTGAACAGCATTCAGACAAGAATTTTTGATGATGAATATATCATCAGAAATATTGACCCTTCCGAATATATGAATGATATACCCTTTGATTCTGATACGGAATATTTCAGACAGCTTATGAAAATAACAAGTTTCAATACAACAAAGAAATTCCTTGAAAATGGTGCGGTAATGTCGTATCCCATAGCTGATGACGGACGTGGAAGCAAAAATTCAAAGGCACATCATCAATGGTTTATTGCAAACCGTTCATCAGGAGAAGGCGGAAATTTAATGGCATGGTCGCTTAAATACTCCTTACCTGATATTACAGATGAAGATATAACCTTGCCTGCTTTTGAAAAGTATAAGAAATAATAAAAAAGCCGTACAATGTACGGCTTTTGTTTATCTGTTGAGAAGTTTAGCTTTTCTTGCGGCTGCTTTTTCCTTATTTTTTTCAATAGCTTTCTGTAAAGTTTCAAGTTTGTCAACTGCGAGCTGTTCATTAAACACGCAAGAAAGGGATATATCGTCCTCAGTTCCGAAATGGGTTCTTTTGGTGATATTCTTTACTATTGACGGTTCAAAGGCTTCAGCATTATGCAACTGTCCTGCGATTATTGTATGATAGTCAAGAAAATCGTGGTCACTGCCGAATGAAGTGTATAATCCGTCAGTAGAGCAGAACAGGGCGAGAACTTTCTTTTCGGGTTCATAGAAACTGTTGAACATTCTCGATGCGTTTGAATTGCAGATTGAAGCGGTTATGTTTGCGGGAGCAGATTCATCGTCACCGATAGGCATGACAGTCTCACCGTTTTCAAATACAGCGACAAGACTTCCGTCACCAAGCTGGAATCCGAAAGAAAATTTCCTTCCTATAACTGCGGCTATGAGTGTAGTTCCGTAATAGGACTCAACAGGTATCTTTGAAAATTCCTCATTTGTGAAATCGCTTTTTTCCTCTCTTGTGACGGGATTTTCTGCGATATGTGCGAGAACCTTGTCATTCCAGAGGGAGATTATCTGTTTTTCGATATTCTGCAAAACAAGTTTATAATTTTTCTGAAAACATTCTTCAAATCTGTCGGGGTCTGCATAGAATCTGTCAATAGTTTCGATAATTGCATCAACAGCGGCTTTTGAACCTATATGGCTTCTGAAATGCTTTTTACTTCCGTGACCGTCAGCGACTACTGCGACAGCGTAATTTTCGCAGGCTTTATATGCTGAACTGTCCTGACAAACGAGATTTCTTTTTTCATGGCTTGCACCTCTTACAGAGTTGCTGAAACCTTTAAACATAATATCTGCACTCCTTTTGATGTAATTGGTTGATAATTAAAGGATTACCAGCCTGTATCGAAAGAAATATCGTTTGAATCGTCCTGATTTACAAGACCCTGAATCTGTTCACCGAGAAGTTTCTGTTTGGCTGTGAGAACGTCTTCTTCTGTGAGTTCCTTGTCTGTTTCTTCTGAGAGTGTCATACTCTTACTGCCTATCTGTGAAGCTGTAACGGCAACTATTTTAATCATATTTGCGAGCTGGCTTCCTGAATATGCATGAACGACAGTATCCTTAGTACCTGTAAATTCTGCGAGCATTTCGTCATTTGCCTCGTTGCCGATACCGAGAGCGGCTTTAAGACCGAATTTGTACCAGCTGTTTGCCTGCAGGGCTCTGAGACCGACTTTATAATCATCTGAGGGATAGCCGTCAGTCATGAGGAATATAACAGGGGCAAATGAAAGCGAAGGTGAATTGAGGAAACTGTTTCTTGACATTCTTGCGGAAAGTTCCGAGAATGCAGCACCCATACTTGTAACACCGTCAGCATTGAGTTTTGCCCATCTGAAGTCTTCAATTGATATAGGTGCGGAATACATCCATTTTACGTCTGTTGCAAAAGTAAGAACAGCGAGTTTAACATCTGTATCTGCTTCGCCGACACGTCTTATTTCGGGGATAAGTTCTTCCATAACGGTATTAAGCTCACCCATTTTCTTTCCCTTCATGCTTCCAGATGTATCTATGAGAAAGAATATAACGAGACTTTTTTTAGAGACTTCGGTAGCACCGAGAGGGTCATCATCATCAAAGTCAAATGCGGCAGCAGGTTTTGTGTTTTCTTTATTATTGCTCATAAAGTAATTACTCCCTTCAAAATACAGCTGTCCAAGAACAGCATTACATTTATAGCAGGCATTGCCTGAAAGTGACGGTTACAGGTCACATTTTTGCTTTTACTTCACCGAAGTCGATTTCAAGACCTTCCCATATTGGGAAACCTTTTCCGGGCTCTATATCGTGGAAGACACCGTCTTTCATTTTCGCCTTCCATTTTCTGTCGGAACAGTTTTTTATACCGAACACACCGGGGCGGAGCTTGTTTTCGACTACTTCTCCGACAACTGTAAGAAAATCGTTTGAATCGGAATAAATATCGCACTCATAGATTTTTGCACCTTTAAAGACGGGGGTTCTCCATTTATGGTGTGACATTTCGAGGGTAGGGATTTCCTCCCTGCAATTTGTACATTTATAGGTTTTGTGGTCAGCCTTGTCGAAGAAGCGGGCGAAATTGGTTCTTCCGCACATAGGACACTGGATAACCTCTGCTCTGAGTCTTGTGAGGACGGACTGCCATTCGCTTTCGTCAACACGTTTTGAGGGGTCATTAAGACCGTCCGTGAAAGCTTTTGTGAAAACTTCCTTTATGTAATCGGGATAAGTTTCCCAGAACTTCATAACGCTGTCATGGATACCTCTTACGGGGCGGTTTGAGTCGTCATTTGGGTCATATACGAACAGGGCATCTTCGCCGTAATGTCTGAGGATTTCTTCTTCTGTGAGGCAGATGTCGTTCACGACTTTTCTGCCTTCGAGGGGGTCGCCTCTGAAAAGGAGTTTAAAGAGGGAAGCTGCGAGGGTATATCTGTCTGTATTTATATCGGGGCAGGCAACGCCCTTTACGAGTTCGGGAGCCATATAGCCCGGCATACCGCCTTTGAGGGCTTTTGCGTCGCCGTTTCTGACGATATGGTCGCAGCCGCCGACGAGAATTGCGCCTGTATCGGCATTTATGAAGAAACCGTTGTCATCGAGGTACTGATAAGTTTTTTCCGCCTTATGGAGTTTTCTGAAAGCGTTCACGATATTGAGGGCGGAAGCGGTCATGGCGAACAGGCTTGAAAATCTGACATTTTTCTTATTAGCCCTGCCTGTTTCGGGTTCATTCACTATTTTATATCCTTTGAGTATATCAACGAGGTATTCAAAGCTTTCGGGTTTCATTTCCATAAGGAAACCGAAAGAGCCGTCAGAATATTTTTTGGTAATGTACTTGGGCCACATGAACTTATTGTTGGGCGCACCGTCAGAGACATTATCCTTTAAATTTTTCAGCATTTTCTCGGGGTCATCGAGTTTGTCGATGTCATACCATTTCAAAGCCCACTGAGTACCGTTATATGAGGCGATATATACTATATCGTGTATACCTTTGCCTATTATACCTGTTATAGCTGCTCTTCCGCCGTACTCAAGCTCAACCTCGTGACCTATTTCGAGTTTAATCATTGAATTCATCCTTCCTGATTCAGCTTGTTACAGATGTTATTAAAAATTCATATACCTTACGCTGGATAATTACAGAGAGTTTAAGCATACGAAAAGTATATAATTTAACCTATATTTGTATAAATTTACTTACAATATAGTATATCATTTTTTTGATATATTGTCAAGGGGAAAATAAAAATAAAATTGAAAAACATGGAATTGTATTGATTCAGCTATTCAAATTTAGTAAGATTCACTATAAGGCTGAAAAATGATTATACACAGAGTTTATTGACACTAAAAAATAACACAAGTCTTTAAAAAGACCTGCTTGAAATATGCAGGTCTTTTTATCTCATGATTTTTTCTGGAGTTTATCGTTGAGTTCTTTTACGAGTGCAGATATTTCAGAAATGGACTTATTTATTGATGATGAATTTTCATTTGTGATTTTCACATTTTCATCGAAAACGCTGAAAGCCTTTATTGTGGATTCAAGAATTGTAATCATCTGGCTGACTGTGTTATTGTCCATAGTCGGGTTTTCGTTGCAGAATGTAACGACATTTTTGAGAAGGTCGTTTACGACAGCAGTTCTGTCCTTGATTTTTGATGAAGAAGTTTCGATAGTGTCAACGCTGCTTGTGATTGATTCAATACTTTTACTGATATTTTCGGAAAGTTCAAGACAAGCGGAGGTAATTTCCGAGAGTTGTTTGTTTTGTTTTGTAAGACCGCTGTGACTTGAAGCGAGGATAGCCTTTGTATGCACGATACAGTTATCGGGGGTATTGAGTCCACGGCATATAGCGATAGCCATTTCACGGCATGACTTATATCCGCAGGCATGGCAGTTGAAGTTTCTTTCCTGCGGGGTATGCTTGCCCATAAGTTCATAGGCTTCATCGAGTTGTTTATCGGTAGGCTTGGGAGTTGAAGGAACAGCCTTGTAATTTCTCATGAAGTCTGAGAGTTTAAGTTCCTCGTCAAATTTTCTGAAAAGCCTGTCATCGCCCGAACGGAAAACAACGCCTGTTTTTCTTCTGCTTCTGGCTTCTTTTTCTATATTTTTCATTGATGACATCACATCAAATACAGTCTGGGAACTGCCTGAACCCGGACCGAGGTTACAGCCGAATTCGCATGAAAGAACGTCAAATATTTCGGGGTGTTTATATTCTGGGACGCTTGCATACATATCGAGTTCGGGATAGATTTTGTGTACGCCTTCGGAAGTTGTAATCATAAGTTCGGGGTCATGGGCGAGGAGATTGTCTCTGAGTCCGCCCGGACGGGGATAGATAGCACCGAGCTGTCCCTGCTGGTCATCGAAATTGTATTCAAGGTCTGTTTCTGAATGTGACGAGGGTTTTATATCATTCTTTTCAAAATATTCGTGCAGTTTTTTGAATGTGACGTTATAGTCAACAAGACCTGTTTCCTTGTATTCTCTCCTCTTTGCGATACATGGATTAAGGACGGCTATTGGATTGGACATATTCTTATATTTCTTGATATATGTTGCAGCGCAGGCAACAGGGCTGTGGATAGGGGAGAGGTTCATCAGGAGTTTAGGCTGATATGTTTCTATGTAATTTACGATTGCAGCGCAGGGCTGAGTGATGATATTTCCGACTTTTTTTGTTTCGATTGCACGCAGGTGTGCCCATGTGCATATATCTGCGCCGAGTGAAACGTCATAAATCAGGCAGCCTTTTTTTCTGAACCAGTCGAGGATACCTTTCCAGTTTTTGGGAAAGACGGTTTTTATTGAAGGTGCGGCGAGGATAATTACTTTTTCCTTTGCGATTCTTGTCATACAGGCATCTGTATCATCGAGGTAATCTCTTGCGCCGTGACTGCACACTTTGACACATTCGCCGCAGCCTATGCAGCGGTCGCTGTTTACGGTTGTGACAAATCTGCCGTCATCGAGCATTTTTGTTATATTTGCCTCAGGTGCGGGGCAGTTTCTGACACAGGCGTTGCAGCCCATGCATTTTTCAGGTCTTACAATAATCAAATCGTTCATTTAGACAGCTCCTTAGTTTAACTGATATTATTCATTGAGGGCGGCAGCCTGTTTCATGAGGGCATCGAGGTCTATGCCGCTGCTTTTTTTCTTTTCGGGTTCAGGCTTATTATCTGTTTCGGATTTATTTTCAGGCTTGTTATCTGTTTCGGGTTTATTTTCAGGCTTGTTATCTGTTTCGGGTTTATTATCGGATTCTTTCTGCGTTGTGGTATCGGCAGCAGGTGCGGGAGATTCTGTTTTTTTGCCTATGGAGAAAGATTCAGCCATTTCCTGTAATTTTTTTAATGATTCGTTTAGTTCTTTGTCCTGCTCTGTCTGTGGGTAGCTGTGATTTACGGGGATAAGTTCGGGAGTCTGAGGCGGAACGGTATTTATATTTTCAGGCACAGGCGGGAATGAATCGTTTTCGAGTTCGGTTCTGGTTTTGTGCAGGAAATTTTCGGAATTGCTTATAAGGCTGCTGCCTTTCTGGGTAAATGTTTCAAAAATCTCTTTAAGTTCTTCCAGTTGTCGGTGTATTTCGGAAGTATCGTCTGACATTTTAGCACGGACGCTGTCGGAATAGTTTCTGACCTGTTCTGCTTTGGCGAGTGCAGCGGCTTGAATTTCGGCAGCTTTTTTTTCTGCTTCATAGATTATTTCAGCGGCTGTATTGTCGGCATCTTTTATGGTATTTTCGGAAAGTTTTCTGGTATTTTCCTCGATTTCGTCAGCTTTTTCCTTAGCTGAATCCTTTATGAGGTCGGCTGACTTCTGGGCTTCTATGAAAACGGTACTGAGGGCGGCTGCATCGTCGCCTGCTCTAAGACCTTCGATTTCGGTACGGAAGTCATTGAGGAGTTTTTCGAGGGATTTATTTTTTTCTTCGAGTTCAGAAATTTTTATATTTTTCTGTTTGGTTTCGTTTTCAAGCTCTTTGATTTTGCGGATATTTTTCTCATTTTCGGCTTGCAAATCCGAGATTCTGGTTCTTTCGTCACTGAGGACGGACTCATAATTTTTTTCCGTATCGGTATTTTTCTTATAATTTTCGTTTATGAGCTTGATTTCTTCGAGTTCGTTTTTCAGGTTATATATTTGTTTATATAATGAATCCAGTTTCCGGTTTACATCATTTTTATCATATCCGCCGAAAGTGACAGTTCTGATGAATCTTGATTCTGGCATAATTTTTACCTCCTGTATATTTAATGCATTGAAATTGACAAAATGTAAAACTAAGTTCAATATTGTACTGAATTTTATTATACAACATTTGACTGCAAATGTCAATATGTCTTTTTGTGCAAAAAAACATATTCTACTTTGCATATAAGGAAAAAATGTGCAAAAACACCTTTGAATGTGTGCTTTCTGTGATATAAATTTTAAATACAGAAGTTTTCAAAAACAGAAAATATCCGACAATGATATGTCGGATAGATTATTGATGTTGTCTCAATGAATATATCTGAACTTTGACGGATAGACAAGTACAGACATTTAATTAAAGGAATTTTGCAAATATCATTGAGCCTATAACGGTGAACAGTCCGCAGATAACTATTGAAAGACTGCTCATAGCTCCCTCTGTTTCGCCAAGTTCCATAGCCTTTGCAGTACCTATCGCATGAGATGAAGTCCCTAAGGCTATACCCTTTGCAACAGGTTCTGTTATTTTAAATATCTTAAATACCGTTTCACCGATTATATTTCCGAATATTCCCGTTATTATGATTATCGCAGCCGTTATTGCAACATATCCGCCAAGTTCCTCCGAAACTCCCATTCCTATTGCGGTAGTTATGGACTTGGGAAGAAATGTTACATATTCTTCATGCGAAAACCTGAATATAAATGCCATTGCAAGCACACATAAAAAGCTTGTGACTGCTCCCGAAAATATTCCGCAGAGTATGGCTTTTATATTGTGTTTAAGAAGTTCAAACTGTCTGTAAAGCGGTATCGCCAGTGCCACTGTTGCAGGTGTGAGAAGATAACTGATATATTTCGCACCTGCATAATATTTCTGATAATCTATTTTTGTAACCGCAAGAAATGCTATTACTATGGCTACTGCTATCAGTAAAGGATTGAATACAGCAAGCCCTGTCTTTTTTTTCAGAAACATTCCCACTCCGTATGCGCCAAGACTTATTATAACTCCGAAAAATACTGAGTTTTCAAGAAATTCAACTGTTGCCATTCTTTTTTCCTCCGTCTTTTTTTATTATAAACTGAGTTACAGTTCCTGCAACTGCCATTACTATTACTGTCGATACTGCCATTAATGCCAGATATTCAAGTATTGATGATTTGACAATATCCCATGATTCAAGCAGTCCGACTGCCGCAGGTATGAACATTATCGGCATTATATCTATGAGAAACTGTCCTGTTTTTTCAATATCTTTCAGTTTTATAATTTTCGTTTCAAGTGCTGTGAAGAGCAGAACTATTCCATATATGCTCGCAGGTATCGGCAAGGGAATTATATGGTTCAGTATCTCACCTATAAACGAAAACAAAAGTATTATACAAAATTCCTTGATGTAATTCATAAAACCACCTCATGGAAAATTATACCATACTGTTATTAAAATGTCAATCTGTCTGCATAAACAATATCATTTCTCATTTACTTTTGGATTTTTAATAATTTTACGATTTTAAATGCAGGTTTATTATGAAAATTTCACTAAATAATCTGATATATGTAAATATAAAATTAAAATAAAAAAATATCTAAAAACTCTTGACATATCATTTTTTGTGTGATATAATATATAAGTCGTCAGGTGATGACAGAGTAATTTATATCGCGGTGTGGAGCAGCTAGGTAGCTCGTCGGGCTCATAACCCGAAGGTCGTTGGTTCAAATCCAGCCGCCGCAACCAGAAATGGTTCGTTAGTGTAGTGGTCTATCACGCTTG
>ODAI011614546.1_pt1 | contig 23918 bp, 20 predicted proteins | sample 1539321 | NCBI WGS metagenome assembly ODAI01 (sample SAMN02144231, study PRJEB22623) | gut metagenome | biome: sheep rumen | host: Ovis aries | place: New Zealand | reverse complement strand
TTCAGGCTGAAAAGCCGCAGGTGCAGGAACTGTATCCAACTTACAATTACAGGCACTACATACATTGCTATGTAAAAAAATAAAATTTTTCCTGAAATTTCGAGCTTCGTTGACGATGTACTTTTCATTTTGCAAAAACTCCTGAATGTGTAAAACCGACGCTCTATCCTTCGCCGAGTATATACTTTTTTCCAATAAGTTTAAAGGGGGCTTTTTTTTTAATTTCTGCTGATTTGTATGGGAAAAATCGGGCTGACTCAAAAGTATTGTCATGCTGAACTTGTTTCAGCATCTGCGCAAGATATAGTGCATAGATTCCGAAACGAGTTCGGAATGACGCTGCGCAACGAACTTTTTGGCCAGTCCCCTCCCGTGCAAAAGAGATTCCGGGGCGGCCCAGGAATGACGCGGGAAGTCATGCTGATTTTGCGAAAAAAATCAAGAACAGATGAAGGGAAATGCTGTTCCTGTCAATCTCGGAAAGTTCAAAGCCTATGGCAATTATCGTGAGTATTGTGTATAATCGTTGGAGTGCATCCTTCTGGAGGTGGATTATGGGAACGGCTGTTGTTGTTTTGATTATTGCTGCAATCATTGTGCCTGTTGTGTCGGGATGCGTGGTGATTCCGGATGCTTCGGCGAAGGTACCGGTGATGAAATCCGTGCCGCAGTTTCAAATGCAGGCGGCTTCAGAGTGGTTCCGATAAACTGAGAAATTGATATGGAAGATTTTCTCTCTAAGCTTAATGACGAGCAGATGCTTGCCGTAACAACGACAGAAGGCCCCGTGAGAGTTCTTGCCGGAGCAGGTTCGGGAAAGACCCGTGCTTTGACGGGGAGGTACTGCTATCTTGTGCGTGACCTCGGAATCAGTCCCAAAAACATTCTCTGCGTCACATTCACCAACCGGGCCGCCAACGAAATGAAAATCCGTGTGCGGAAGGAACTGGGAGATCAGGACCTGGGATGCATCTGCACGTTCCACGCTTTCTGTACGCTTCTTTTGCACGAGGACATCAACCGCCTGAATTTTCCGAAGGACTTCGTGATTCTTGACAAGGAGGACTGGCGGGAAATCATGCTCCGTATTTTTGCAGACATGAATCTGACGCTGAAGGAGACCACGGTTCAGAGAAAAATAGACGAAGTGCTTGAGGGGAAAAAGACCCATGCCGACACATACGTGGACTACATCTACAAGCTGAACAATGAGGAGCTGAAGGCAAAGTGGTCTGATCCGGAGCATCCGCTTGAACAGAACCGGGAAATCTTCCTGCGTTTTTTGTATGAGCAGAAAAAATGCTTCGGTGTGGATTTCAACGACCTTATAAACTTCGCGACATACATTCTTGAGAATTTCCCAGACGTGCGGGAGAAATGGCAGGACAGAATGCAGTACGTGATGGTTGACGAATTCCAGGACGTGAGTGCAAAGCAGTACCGGATAGCACAAATCCTTTCGGCAAAGCACAAGAATCTTTTCATCGTGGGTGACTCCGACCAGACAATCTATTCGTGGCGCGGAAGCCATGTGAAACTCATCCTTGACTTCGACAAAGAATATCCTGACGCAAAAACGATTCTTCTGGACAAAAACTACCGCAGCACTCCTGAAATCCTTGCGGCCTCGAATTCACTCATCAGCAAAAACAAGGTGCGCTACCCGAAGACGCTTATGGCAACATGTCCGTCGAACAAAAAACCGCTCTACTTCCATGCCGAAAGCGACACTGCCGAAGCGGAATGGATATGCAGGAAAATATCGGAGCTCGTCAAAAAAGGTGACGGAAAATCCCCTGGAAAAATCCGCCACAGGGACATCGCCGTTTTGTACCGTTCGCATTTCCTGAGCCGTTCATTGGAGGAGGCTTTCATCAAAAACGACATTCCCTACCGTATACTCGCCGGAACCGAATTCTACGGACGCAAGGAAATAAAGGATGCCATCTGCTATCTGAGGATGCTCACCGCCAGGGACGACACCGCTTTCTTCAGGACAATCAACACACCCTCTCGGAAAATCGGAAAGACAAAACAGAAATTCATCCGGGAATATGCAGAGAGCCACAATTGTTCGGCATACACGGCATTGAAGGAAAATGTCTCGACGGCGATGTTCAAGGGAACAGGGGCAAAGGCATACATACAGGCGATAGAGTCAGTGACCGACATGCTCCCTCATCCTGAAAGCAGTGCACCGATGATTCACACTCAGGCAAAACTGGGAGACATTTTTCAGGCTGTTCTTGACCGCAGCGGCTACGAGGCATTCCTCCGTCTGGAAGCGGACCAGGACAGGCTTGACAATGTGGCGGAACTGAAACGGGCGGTCAACGAAGCAGGCCTCGACGATGATACCACGCTTGAGGGTTTTCTGCAGCATATTGCGCTTTTCACCGACCTGGACAGGAATGACGACTATGATGCCGTCAAGATGCTTACAATCCACGCGGCAAAAGGAATGGAATTCCCGTATGTCTTTTTGTGCGGAATGAACGAGGGGATTTTCCCCAGCCGCAAGGTGCAGACCCCGGAGGAGATGGAAGAGGAAAGACGGATTGCCTACGTTGCAATGACAAGGGCAAAGACAAGGCTTTTTTTGAGCGATGCCGAGGGAAAGGCAAACGACGGAATCTTCAAATATCCCAGCCGGTTCATCTTCGACGCGGGAATTGAAAATCTCGAACTTGAAAAGGATTTGGATGAAGGGCTTGTGGAGCAGGCAAGAAAAATCATCACTTACGACGAGAGCCGCCTTGAGAAGATGAAATCTCTTTTTTCCGTCGGAGACAGAGTGCGGCATCCGGCATTCGGGGAGGGGTCAGTCACTTTGGTGAACACGGCCGCATTCTGCTACACAATAAAGTTCGACTCCCTCGCAACCGAACGCAGCATACAATTCACAGCAAGGCTGGAGAGGATTTAAGCCGCAGACTTTCTTTCATTTTGCCTTCTTGAGATAAGCCTTGATAGCGTCGTACACGGGTTTTTTGTTCATATTGCTGTCGTAGATGCATCCGTGTCCGTAGCCGGGGAATGTGCCCGGAATCCAGCTCTGTCCGTCGCCCAGTCCCCAGACGATGAAACTCTTCACGTTCTTTTCGGTAAGTGCAATGTCAAGGAGCGCAAGGTAGATGTCCTCCTGCTTTTTGATTTCAGCCGGGTCGTCCGCTTTTGTGTCTGGAATCCGCACGTCGATTTCGCTGAAGGATATGTCGATTCCGAGTTCTCCGTAGCGTCTCACATTTTCGCGTATGGCCTCTTTGTCGAAGGGAAGGTCCGTGGCAAGGTGAAGCTGCATTCCCACTCCGTCAACAGGGACTCCGCTTTCAACGTATTTTTTCACGAGATTGTACATGGCATCGGCCTTTGCATATCCCTTGCTTTCGTTGTTGTATTCGTTCAGATAGAGTTTTGCCTGCGGGTCTGCCTTGCGGGCTGTTTTGAGTGCGTGCGCAATGTAGTCTTCGCCCATCAGATTGTACCAGAGCGTTTTTCTGAAGGAGCCGTCTTCCTCGAACATCTCATTCACGACATCGTAGTATTTGATGCGGCCCTTGTAGCGCTCCATGATTGTGGTGATGTGTTCCTCCATGCGCTCGGTGGCCTGTTCCTTAGTCTTCATGCCCATGAGGAAGGGGGAATTCTGATTGTGCCAGAAAAGCGTGTGCCACTTCAGGTTGATTTTGTTGTTCTCTGCGAATTCAAGAGCTTTGTCCACATCGCCCCAGTTCCAGAATTTTGCGTTGGGACGGAGGTTTGCCCATTTCATTGAATTCTCGCATACGATGACGCTGGAGAATTCCTTCAGTCTTTCCTGTCCTTCGGGAGAGTAGATTTCAGATGCGAATGCAGTGCCTATGTCGAGATTGTGTTTTGCCGCCATTTCAGGAATGGATTTTTCTCCGCATGACGTGAGGCAGACTGCTCCGGCAACGAGGCATAAGGCGATTAAACTGGGTTTCATAAAAAGACTCCTTTGAGATGTGTATGCCTTAATGATAAACCCGATTCGTACCCGTGTCAAACATTTGGGGATAGGGTGTTTTCCATATACGAAAGAACTCCAGAAAAAGCTGAAGATTAACTCTGTCTCCTCTCTTATGGAAAATTTCCCTTTCCTGTGCTATAATTTTTACATGAACAATCGATTTCTGCCCATCGGCATTCAGGATTTTGAAAAACTCCGCACTTTCAACAATGTGTATGTTGATAAGACTCGGTACATTTACGAGCTTGCCCGCACCAGCAGTCCCTATTTTTTGAGCCGTCCCCGCAGATTCGGAAAGAGCCTTTTGCTTTCAACGATGGAATATTATTTCCGCGGTAAAAAAGATTTGTTCAAGGGGCTTGCCATCGAAAATATGGAAAAGGACTGGGTGGAATATCCTGTCGTAAAAATCAGTTTTGGGGCGAACAGCTATGCGACGCACGACAAACTCCTCAGTGTTCTCGATGATATGCTGAATGATTTGGAGACAAAATTCGGATTTGAAAAAAATTCGGAAGACCCCGCAATACGGCTTAAACATTTGATTCAGTCTGCTAATGAAAAGACCGGCAAGCAGGTCGTCATCCTAATCGACGAATACGACAAGCCGATTTTAGACGCACTCTACACCGAATACGAGGAGCAGAACCGTCAGGAACTGCGGAGCTTCTACAGTCCGCTGAAGGACTGCGACCAGTACATCCGCTTCCTTTTCATCACGGGAATTACGAAGGTCAGCCATGTGAACATTTTTTCAGGACTGAACCAGCTCAATGACATCAGCCTCACTCAAAGCTATTCTTCAATCTGCGGCGTTTCGGAAAGTGAGCTGGAAAAGTATTTCATGCCGGAGATTGAAGCCCTCGCCCAAAGTCAGGAAATGAGCATTGAGGAAACGAAGGCCAAACTCGCCCAGATGTACGACGGCTACCACTTTACCCACAATGTTGAGGGTGTCTACAATCCCTTCTGTCTTTTAAAGTGCTTTTCCGACAAGGATTTCGGCTCATACTGGTTTGAGAGCGGCACTCCGTCACTCCTCGTAAAGACCTTGCAGAATCAGCCGCTGGAGCTTACCACAATAATCAACGGACGGAAGGCAAAGGAAGATCAGTTCAAGAATTACGACCCTGACTCAAAGAACATGCTCCCGGTCATTTATCAGAGCGGCTACCTTACGATTAAGGATTTTGACAAGGCAAAAAGAATTTACACGCTGGACTTTCCAAACCGTGAGATTGAAGACGGATTCATCAACATCCTCTTGAAAAAATTCGTGACTGTTCCTTATGACGATTTGGGACTTGCCATAGGAAATTTGTGCGACGCTCTTGAACTTCATGATTTGGACAAAGCCCTAAACATCATCAAGTCCGCCATCGCAGACCTTCCCACCGTGGTCAAAAAGGACATGTGCGAGAACTACTACGAGTCCGTCACACATCTCATGTTCCGCATGACAGGCTGGCGCGTGGTCTCTGAACTGCAGAATGTCTGCGGACGGAGCGATGTCGTGGTGGCCTCGAAAGACAGCGTTTTCATCTTCGAGCTTAAGATGGATAAGGGGCGGTCATTCGATCAGGTCGCGGAAGAAGCCCTGACCCAGATTGACGCCAACGGCTATTCACAAAGATTTTCCGTCAGCGGGAAAGCCATGTACAAAGTCGCCCTTGTTTTCTCCAGCGAGGGGAAGGGGCTTTTGGGCTGGAAGGTGAGGGAATAACGCAGGATGGGGCTGACCAAAAAGTATTGTCATGCTGAATTTATTTCAGCATCTGCGCTAGATATAGTGCATAGATTCCGAAACGAGTTCGGAATGACGCTATGCAACGAACTTTTTGGTCAGCTCCATGACGGCTTTTGTCTGCATGACGGAACTTGCCGGCAATGGTGATGCGTCAAAAAAAAATACATCCATCCTGCGGGTGCATATGCCCGGGGTGTTTTCCGTGAATTTCCAAAAAAAGGACTCCCGCTTTTTGGGCGGAAGTCCTCTGTCGGCCTGTGTGTAAATATAGAAGAAAATGACTTATTTCTTCGTGACTCCGGCCATTTCCTCGGGGTGGAACACTTCGTCGAATTTTTCCGCCGTAAGGAAGCCCAGCTGCACGCATGCGTCCTTCAAGGAGATGTTTTCCTCATAGGCCTTGTGGCTTGTCTTTGCGGCGTTCTCGTATCCGATGTACGGGTTGAGTGCGGTGACGAGCATGAGGGAGTTGTAGAGGTTGAAGTGCATCTTTTCCTTGTTGGCGGTGATTCCCACGGCGCAGTTGTTGTTAAAGCTCACAATCACTTCTGCCAAAAGGCGCACTGACTGAAGGAAGTTGTATGCGATCACAGGCATGAATACGTTGAGCTCGAAATTGCCCTGGCTTGCGGCCATTCCGACTGCGGCATCGTTTCCCATAACCTGAACGGCCACCATTGTCATTGCCTCGCACTGTGTGGGGTTCACCTTTCCCGGCATGATTGATGAGCCGGGTTCGTTTTCCGGAATATGAATCTCACCGAGTCCGTCGCGGGGACCTGAGGCGAGCCATCTTACATCGTTTGCAATCTTCATGCAGTCTGCGGCGAGCGCCTTGAGTGCTCCGTGTGCGAAAACGATTTCGTCCTTGCTGGTGAGTGCGTGGAATTTGTTCGGGGCCGTGATGAAGTCTTTTCCTGTGAGTTCGGAGACTTTCTGTGCCACGAGGGTGTCGAATCCCTTGGGTGCGTTGAGTCCTGTTCCGACTGCGGTTCCGCCGAGGGCCAGCTGCTTGAGGTACGGAAGGGAAGATGCGAGCATTTCCTTGTCGCGCTCAAGGGATGTCCTCCAGCCTGAGATTTCCTGGCTGAACTGGATCGGCACTGCGTCCTGGAGATGTGTGCGGCCTGATTTCACGATGCCCTCGTTGACCTTCTCGAGCTTTTTGAATGTGTCCACGAGGAGGTCGATTGCGGGGAAGAGTTTGTCTTCAACTTCAACCACGGCCGCAATGTGCATTGCGGTGGGGAATGTGTCGTTGGAGGACTGGCTCATGTTGATATCGTCGTTGGGGTGGCAGAGCTTCTTTCCGGCAATCTGGTTCGCGCGGTTTGCGATGACTTCGTTGGTGTTCATGTTGCTCTGCGTTCCGCTTCCGGTCTGCCATACCACAAGCGGGAAGTTTTCGTTGAGGCTTCCTGAAATCACTTCGTCGCAGGCCTTTGTGATGGCATCAACTTTTTCGGATGTCATCTTTTCCGGCTTCAATGCGTTGTTTGCAAGGGCGGCGGCTTTTTTGAGATATCCGAATGCCTTGGTGATTTCGCGGGGCATGGTCTCGATTCCTACTCCGATGAGGAAGTTCTCGTGGCTTCTTTCAGTCTGTGCTCCCCAGAGTTTGTCTGCGGGGACTTTGACTTCGCCCATTGAGTCGTGCTCTATTCTGTATTCCATTTGTTTCTCCATGTAATGCGGTGTGTTGAATGAAGGCTACGCGGGATTGCAGGGGCCGGCCGCAGGCCGGTTGCCGTCAGGCAATGGAGCGGGAGCGGAACCCCGGAAAGCCCGTTTTATTTGCGATGTGCGGTTCCTGAAGAGGACGGTAGGTGAAAGATGCCGTGCCGTCCTGTCCGGAAAAAAATCAGAAGTGCAGCTGTCCGATGATGTCTTTCAAAGTGTCTGCGCTCTTTTTGAGGGAAACGATTTCGGCGTCGGTGAGGGGAGCCACCATGCGGTTTTTGATTCCGTTTCCACCCACTTCCGTGAGGATGCTCAGACACACGTCGCTGATTCCATACTCGCCCTCAAGCATTGATGAGACTGTAAGAAGCGAGTCTTTTCCTGCGGTGAGACAGTTGCAGAGCTGTGTGACCGTTGCGCCGATTCCGTAGTTTGTGCATCCTTTTGCCTTGATAATGATTCCGCCCGATTTTCTGACGTAATCTTCGATTTCGTTATGGTTCAGCGCGGGAAGGTTCCGGCCTTCGGCACAGGCGGCGTATTTGTCGACGGGGATGGTTCCGATGTTTGCAAGCGACCACGGTACGAAAGATGAATCTCCGTGCTCACCGAAGACGTATGCGTGTACATTCACGGGGGCCACGTTGTATGTGTCTGCAAGGCATGTGCGCAGGCGTGCGGTGTCGAGCATTGTTCCGGTTCCGAAGATGTGGTTTGCCGGGATTCCCGAGTACTTCACGAACTGGTATGTGAGGATGTCCACAGGGTTTGCAACGATGATGTAGTTTGCGTTCGGTGCGACTTTCGTGATTTGTGCCATTACGCTCTTTGTGATGTCAACGTTGATCTGTGCGAGGTCAAGGCGTGTCTGTCCGGGCTTTCTTGCCACTCCTGAAGTGAGGATGACCACGTCGGAGTCTTTTGCGTCCGCATAATCGCCCTCGTGGATGTTGATGGCCTTGGTATAGGGGGTTCCCTGTCTCATGTCCATGGCCTCTCCCATTGCACGTTCCTTGTTGATGTCAATGAGAACGATTTCTGATGCCACGCCCTTTACGATGAGTGCATAAGCTGCGGTTGAACCGACCTGTCCGGCTCCGATGATTGTGATTTTGTTAGCCATTTTAATCTCCTGTGCGGCGGTTACATTGATATTTGTAAGATGAAGGCTCAAGAGCCTTTGAATATCTCCGACATTCATTTCCATTATACTTCAAAAAACCGCCTGTGTTAATACCCTGTCTGTAAAAAATTGAATTTTTCAGGATGCGCGGGAGTCCGTTTTTTTTCCGGGCCCCCGGATGTCTACGGTCTGAGTCCCTGGATGAAAATAACGAGGATGAGAACGGGAAGGACGAAAAGAAAGTAGTATTTCATCCACTTGGGAATCTTTACGCCTTTTCCGGTGTTTGCCTCGGCCTGGTATTTGTCGAAGCCCCATCCCCATTTCAATACGCAGAAGAGCAGGAAGATCAGTGCGCCGACGGGAAGAAGGATGTTCGAAACGATGAAGTCCTCCGAGTCGAGGATGTCGCGGGCACCGATGATGCGGACGTCTTTGAGCACGTTGTATCCGAGGGCACAGGGGATGCCGCAGACGAGGAGAATCACCAGCCAGATGAGGGATGATTTTCTGCGTGACCAGTTGAAGCTGTCCATGCCCGCCGCGATGAGGTTTTCGAATACCGCGATGACGGTGGAGAGGCTTGCGAATGTCATGAAGATAAAGAAGAGCGAGCCCCAGAGACGTCCGCCTGCCATGTGGATGAATACCTGCGGGAGGGTGATGAAAATAAGCGAGGGGCCTGCACCGGGTTCAATGCCGTAGGAGAAGCATGCGGGGAAGATGATGAGGCCTGACATGATTGCGACGAAGGTGTCGAGTGCGCAGATGCGAAGTGATTCGCCTCCAAGCGTGCGGTCTTTGGGCATGTAGCTTCCGAAAATCTCCATTGATGCGATTCCGAGTGAAAGGGTGAAGAAGCTCTGGTTCATTGCGGCTGTAATCACCTGTCCGATTCCGATTTTTTTTGCGCGCTCAAGATTCGGAAGAAGATAGAAGGAAAGACCTTCCTTTGCACCGGAGAGAGTGACGCTGCGGATGCCGAGTATGATAATCAGCAGGAGAAGGCCCGTCATCATAAACTTGCTTACGGTTTCCACGCCTTTCTGAAGACTCATGCTGCACACGAGGACTCCGATTGCGACGGTGACCGCCATGAAGACGAGCATCTGGGCGGGGGAGTCGAGCATTGACTGGAATACGGAGGGCACCTGTTCGGGAGTCGCAGAAGAGAACTCTCCCGTGATGAATTTTCCCGCGTAGTTGAGCATCCATCCCGAGACGGTGGTGTAGTAGCTCATGAGGAGAAGGCATCCGAAGATGCAGACCCATCCGTGTATGTGCCATTTGCTTCCCTTGGGTTCGAGGGCCTTGAATCCCTGAACTGCGCTTTTGCGGCTGGCTCTTCCCACCGCAAGTTCCATTGTGAGGACCGGGGCTCCCATGATGATTAGAAAGAGCAGGTAGATGAGTACGAAAAGTCCTCCGCCGTTCTGACCGGTGATGTAGGGGAATTTCCAGACGTTGCCAATGCCGATTGCACATCCGGCGCTTACAAGCAGGAATCCTATGCGTGATTTGAAATTTTCTCTGTCCATTTTGAGTTTTCTCCCGTATCCGTGGACTGACCGCGGAAAATGCGTTTGTTTCTATCCATTGTAACGGATGTGGGAGTTTTATTAAAGGGGTAAACCCGGCCGCTTCAGGAAGATGGTTTCAATCTGTTTACGTGGGGCAGAACTTCCGTGCCGGCCGGTGGTCATAGTTCAGCCTCTCCGATTATGCCGTCGATTTCGTAGTCGGGGGTCTGGTTGTCGTCTTCGATGAGTCTTGTGAAGATGGCCTGCAGTGCCTTGCTGCGTTTTGCCGGGTCGGAAATGGACTGTTTCACCGCCTTTCTGATTTCGTTCATGTGCTCGTTTATTTCGCTGATGTTTTCAGGAATGGAGCTTTCGAGAAGGCTTTTTATGAACTGGGACACATGGGGGCTTTTTCCGCTTGAGGAGACTCCGCACACAACATCGCCGCGCTTTACGATGGCCGGGAAGATGAAGTCGCATCTTGCGGTGCTGGTGAAATCCTCCACGAGGACGTTTCGGTTTTCAAAGTAGGAGTAAATCTCGGTGTTCAGAGCCGTGTCGCCCAGTGTGCAGATCACGAGGGTGGGGCTGCATTTTATGGACTGGATGTTTTCGAGAGTGGGCTTTTTCTGCTCGAGCCTTACCTGCGACGGATATGCCTTCATCAGCAGGGAAAGGTTCTGGTCCGTGCTTTCCGCAACAATCACAAGGCTTGCCTCGAATGCTATGAAGCGGGACGCTTCTTGGAAAGCGGTTTCTCCGCCGCCGATAACGAGGACCTCTTTGTGTTTCAGGTTCAAGAATAATGGAAAATACGCCATCTGCCGCTCCTAGTTTCTGCGCTGGTTCCGTCTTGAGAGCAGTACGAGCCTTAAAAGCGACCCGATTGCCGTAAGTGCGGATGCCACGTATGTCATTGCCGCCGCCCAGAGGACTTTTCTCACTCCAGCCAGCTCTTCTTCGTCAAGAGTTCCAGTCTCCCTGAGGATGATCAATGCCCTGCGGGATGCGTCGAATTCAACGGGGAGAGTTATTATATAGAATAAAACCGCGCACAGATAGAGGATGATTCCCGCCTTTGTGAGAAGTCCGCAGAGTGAGTACAGGGATGCGTTCTGTGCGGATGCCCCGAAGATGATTCCGAGGATTGCCATTGTCGGTCCGAAACGTGAGCCTATGTTCGCCACGGGGTAAAGGGTGTGCCTCAATCCCAGCGGGCCGTAGCTTTTTTTGTCCTGGATTGCGTGTCCCGTCTCGTGTGCGGCCACTCCGACAGCTGCTATGGATGTGCTTGCGTATGTGGAATCGCTCAGGTTCAGGGTTTTGTCCGAGGAATTGTAGTTGTCGGTAAGGTTTCCTCTCACACGGGTTATCTGAACGTCGTTTATGTCGTTTGCGCGCATGAGGATTTTTGCCGCGTCTGCTCCGGTCACTCCTTTTTTGGAGGGAACCTTGTCGTAGGCGGCGAATCTGGATTTGACCATCGAGGAAGCTATCATGCTTAGAATCAGCGGAGGAACAACCAGCACAAGATAGTACCAGTCGAGTCCTATGGCGTTAAAAAAATTCATCGTTCCTTATCCTGCAAAAGCCTTCTGTCTCCTGTGAAAATGCAGCGTGTTATTGACAGCGGCATAAGTCTTTCTTAATATAATATCGGCAAATGTGCGGGAACGCAAGCAGAATAATGGGATTTTCAAAATAAAAACAACGGCGGGAAAAAATAAAAAGGACCGTTCTAAGGAGGATAACGCAACGGCCCGTTTTTTAAGATTAAGGACTTAATCCTTAGTTCTTGCTGCTTGATATGACTATATAATAGAAAAATGTTTGTGTCAATAGTTTTTGTGGAAATTTCGTGAAAACCGTTGAAAATCGTGCGGTTTTTCGCAAGGAGTGTTGAAATGTCTAAGAAAATTGGAATTATCGGGGCAATGGCAGTGGAAGTTGACCGTCTTTGCGCTCTGTTGGAAGATAAAAAGGAGACTTCTGCCGGGGGGCTCTTGTATTCCAGCGGAAAGCTCAACGGAGTGGATGCGGTTGTGGTGCGTTCAGGGGTCGGCAAGGTGAATGCGGCTCTGTGCGCCCAGCGGCTTGTGCTTGAGTTCGGAGTGACTCATATTGTGAATACGGGGATTGCGGGGGCCATGGCTTCAGGACTAGGCGTGCTTGACTTTGTCGCCTCCACGGATGCCCTTTATCACGACATGGATGCCACCGGCTTCGGTTACAAGGTCACGGAGATTCCGCAGATGGAGTGTTCCGATTTCAAGGCCGACCCGAGGATGCTTGATGCCGCGACCATGGCTTTCGCACGTCTTCCCGAGGCGAAGGGACATCAGCTTGTTGCGGGGCGCATTGCCAGCGGAGATCAGTTCATAAGCGACCGTGCCGTAAAGGAGCGCATACGGAGGGACTGCAGCCCTGTGTGCGTGGAGATGGAAGGTGCCGCGATTGCCCATGCCGCGTTCGTGAACAATGTCCCGTTCCTTGTCATCAGGTGCATGAGCGATATGGCGGATGACTCGGGGGAGTCGGTGTATGCGTTCAACGAGGAAACTGCCGCCTCCCTGAGTGCCTCGCTGGTGATTGAGATGCTTCCTCTTGTGTGACGGCTTCAGACAGGAAAAAAAATTTGTGCATTTGCCCTTTATGCCTTATAATATAAAACGGAGTGCGGGTGAAAACGGATTTTCCGTGTACCCGTGTCCGGACAGGCTGAAATGCCGTATATTTTATGGAAGATAGTTCAATGATTCCGACGCTTTCGGGCGGATTGCATAAGGGGCATATATGAGCGTAATTTGCTATTCACTTGGTGCTGCACAGGAAGTTACCGGCAGCAAGCATATCATAGAGATAGACGGCCGCAGTTTTATGATAGACTGCGGTGCGTTTCAGGGAAAACGTGCCGTGGCGGATCAGAAGAACCGCGATTTCGACTTCGCCGCAGACAAGATTGAGTCCGTCATTCTGACCCATGCGCACTACGACCACTGCGGACTTCTCCCCGTGCTGATGAAGAACGGATACAAGGGGAACATCTATGCGACTCCCGCCACCCGCGACCTTGCGAACATCGTCATGATGGATTCAGCCCGCATCCAGGCCCGCGACGCCGAGTATCTTGCGAAACAGGCGCGCAAAAAGGGTGAGAAATTCAACTGGAAGCCTCTTTTCACCGAGGAAGACTGCGTGAAGGCTGCAAATCAGATTGTCTCGCTGGGATACAACCGCAAGATGTTCATTGCCCCCGACGTGCAGCTGGAATTTTTCGATGCGGGACACATACTTGGAAGCTCCCTGGCCTATATGACTATTACAGGGCAGCGCAAGAATCATCTTACCGGAAAAGCCGAAAGTTCAGGAATGGGCGGTGGAAGACGTTTCTGGCACAAGCTCTTCGGAAGGGGCAGGGGTGAGACGGTCATGAAGCCGGTTGAGGGAGAGGTTGCGCTGAGGGGTGCCCCGGCCGATGAACTGAGGGTTCTTTTCACGGGAGACCTCGGACGCGTCGGAAAGCCCATAATCCGCGACCCTTCCACCGATGTGCCTGCACCGGATTACATCTTCCTTGAAAGCACATACGGAAACCGTCTGCACGAGGATCCCGACACTGCCCTTGACGATCTTGAGAAGGTGGTGAAGCGTGCGGTTGCAAACAAGGGAAAAATCATCATCCCGTCTTTCGCAATCGAAAGGGCTCAGGAGCTTGTGTACTATCTGCACGTTCTTGTGGACCAGAAGAGAATTCCGCGCATCCCGATTTATGTGGACAGTCCTATGGCGGTGAATGCCACGGGAATCTTCCAGCTGCATCCCGAATGTTATGACGAGCAGACCACGGAGACCTTCCTTCAGAACCACAAGAATCCCTTCGGCTTCAATGAGCTGACTTTCGTGCAGAGTGTGGACGAGTCGAAGGAACTGAACAAGAAGCAGGGCCCCATGATTATCATCAGTGCCGACGGAATGTGCGAAGCCGGACGTGTCCTGTATCATCTTGCCAACGGAATCACCGATCCGCGCAACATAGTGCTGATTGTGGGCTATATGTCGGAAAACACCCTGGGACGCAAAATCCTTGAGGGCGAGGAGGAGGTCCACATTCTTGGCGACTGGTACAAGGTGAGGGCGGCGGTTGAAAAAATCAACGCATTCTCCGCACACGCAGACTACAAGGAGATGACGGGCTGGCTCAACACCATAGACACAAGCAGACTCAAGAAAATCTTCCTTGTGCACGGCGAAAAGGATTCTCAGGAATTCTTCATGAATTATCTGCACGAGAACGGCTATCCCAACGTGGAGGCCATTGAATACGGAAAGACCTACAATCTGGAATGATTATGGAACACGATGCGGAAGAAAGAATTATAGCGCTTGAGACAAAGCTGGCATATATGGAGGATTTCATCAACCAGCTTCAGGCGGTTACGGTTGAGCATACGGAGACCATTGAACTTCTGCGCAGGGAGAACAGGCTTCTTTCGCAGAAGGTGAGAGACATGGCGGAGCAGCTGGAGGGGGACATTCCCAACAGAAAACCTCCGCATTATTAAGGAAAGTCCGGGAAAATCACCACTCTATGCTGTAGCTTTTCTGTGTGCCGAGGGTGAGGAAGTCCAGAAGGGGGATGCTGAACACTGCTTTTGAGGCGGAGGATTCGGCATTTGCCGGACTTGATTTCTTTATGCTTTTTCCTTTCGGCGGAATCAGAGTCACGTCAATCGCGGAGGATTCGAGTTCCTTTGCGATGTTCTCACCGTAAATCGAGGCAATCAGCATGCGGTACTCGTCTTTTGTCATCTTCTCTCCGGAAAACACCGGGGCCATGAAGAGTTCTAGATAGCCTTTCGTGTCCTCGGGAAGTCCCTGTGCCATTGTGAACAGGTTTTCGGGCGTTACCGTGAGAGTCATTTTCGAGGATGACGTGTAGATGAAGTCCGCCGCCCTGAGAGATCCCGTTGCGTGGGTTTGTTTTTCAGCGGGGGGAAGTGTGCCGCCTGCCGAAAGCGAACTGTCTTTGCCGGTCGAAACCTTCACAGCCGAAAAATCGCTGTCTGCAAGAGTACTTCTTATGGAATCCTCCGAAAATATTCCCCGGGAGCTGTTTCCCTCCATTTTGCCGGTTATTGCTTTTATCGTGTCCGAGAGGGCTGTTCCCATCGATGAAGTGAATTCCATGTCTGCGCTTCCGTCGGTTCCGGCCGTCACTTTGAGGGTGCTTGTGCATCCGCTGAAACCCAGCAGGGCAATGAGAAACACCGTGCTGTAAAGATATTTTCCTCTGTTCTTCATATTCAGATAAACCACGCCTTTGCTTTTTTGTTACAGGCTCAGTCTGTGACGGACACCTTTTCGGCGTCAATCTGGTCTTCCATGCTGGTGGCAGGGACGATTCTTCCGTAGCCGTAGAAGTGGTTCTTCCAGTAGTTTTCTTCTATAGATGAGACAATCACGCCTGTGTAGGGACCGTCGCTTGCGGAGTGTAGGAAAACCCTCTGTCCGCTGAATTTGCCTTCCCCCGTGTATAGTCCAAGGTAGATTCCCACGTGGCTTATGCGGTAGATTCCGTCGTTTCCCTTTATCGCAAAGAAAATCAGGTCGCCGGGCTCTCTTTCGTCGGCACTGATGTGAGGCACGTCGGCATACATCTGCGAGGCCTGTGCCGTGAGTTTAAGTCCGAGTGCCTCTTTCGCAACGTAAGACACGAATCCGCTGCAGTCGAATCCTGATTTCGGGGTGCGTCCCGCGTATTTGTACGGAGTCCCCTGGAGAGCAAGGCCTGTGTCGATCAGCTTTTGTCTTTTCGATGACACTTTCGGGGCCGCTATAATGGGGATGGCGATAAGAGCTGCAAAAACAGCCAGGGCTATGGCAAGTTTCCTGTAGGTTGTCTTAATTGAATTCATTGTTTCCTCCCGGATGTCTTTTCATCCTCATTAAATTTGAAAAGAACTGCTTTAAAAACATCGGCTGAACAGTGAACGGGGTTTATGGATATCTGCTTTTGCACGCGAAATCCGGTTACCCTGCGGCATCGGAATAAAACGAAATTTGTGCCGAATGGTTACAGAAAATAACCGTATTTTTGCATAAAAAAAAGAAAATTAGGGAAAAATCCCGAAAAAAAATTGTTATTTTTGAGTCAATGCGTGTTGATTTGTGCCTCAACAACTTGACTTGAATTAAATATGTGATATTATTGAGCTATAAACATTCCGTAGCAGGAAACGGGGTGTTTATGACCTGAAGAAAAATCATACATGCCAAACAGGAGGATATTTGTATGAAAAAATTGTTGGTGGCAGGATTGGCTGCAGTGCTCGCAGCATCTTGTTTGATGGTTGGTTGTTCAAAAAACAAGGATGCGGCAGCATCTTCTGACGCAAAGGCTCCCGCAGCAGGAAAAGTTCTTAACATTTATGTCTGGAACGAGGAATTCCAGGGTCGCGTAAGACAGTTCTACCCCGGATACAACGCAAGCAACGACACAATCGGCGATGTGAAGGTGAACTGGGTGATTACTCCGAATGCAAACAATGCATATCAGAACAAGCTCGATGAAGTCCTTCTTCAGCAGGAGAATGCGGCCGCTGATGACAAAGTGGATATCTTCCTTGTCGAAGCTGACTATGCCCTCAAGTACACAGACACTCCTTACACACTGGACGTGAAGAAGGATGTTGGTCTTACAGATGCTGACCTTTCAAGACAGTACAAGTACACAAAAGACATCATGACAACTCCCGCGGGAATTCTCAAGGGTGTTTCTTGGCAGGCTTGTCCCGCCGGTGTAATCTACCGCCGCTCAATCGCAAAGGATGTTTTGGGTACAGACGATCCTGACCAGGTTCAGAACTATCTCTCTGACTGGGCAAAGTTTGACGGTGTTGCAAAGCAGGCAAAAGACAAGGGTTACATCATGGTTTCCGGATATGACGATGACTTCCGCGTGTTCTCAGACAACGTTAAGAGCCCGTGGGTTATCGGCAACAAAATCAACATTGACCCCTCAATCCGCGAGTGGATTTCTCAGACAAAGACCTACACAGACAACGGTTACAACAACAAGGCTTCTTTGTGGTCACCCGAGCAGTGGGCCGGTGCAAAGAAAGACGGAAAGGTCATGTGCTACTTCGGACCTGCATGGTTCATCGACTTCTCTCTCGCTCCCCAGACAAAGGACAATCCCGACGGTGAGAACGCTCTCGGAAACGGTTCTTATGGTGACTGGGCATTCTGCAAGGGACCCCAGGGTTATTCATGGGGTGGTACATGGATCTGCGGTGCTGCCGGAACAGACAACATTGACTTGGTTAAGGACATCATGCTGAAGATGACTTGCGATGACGCTGTTATGACAAAGATGGCAGAGGATGTCGGTGAATTCGCCAACAACGAAGTTGCCATGACAAAGATTGCCAACGGCAGCTATGCAAACGCATTCCTTGGCGGACAGAACCACATCAAGTATTTCTTGGATTCAGCAAAGTCAATCGACAAGAGCAACATTTCTCCCTATGATCAGGGTATGACAGAGAAGCTCCAGGCTGCCATGAAGGATTACTACGACGGAAAGGTTACCGAGGATCAGGCTTGGGAGAACTTCTACAAGTCAATTCTCGAGACATATCCTAACTTGACAAGATAAGTCCTACTCTAATGCTGCGCATCGGTTCTCCGGGATCGGTGCGCGGTCTTGTTTTCTGGAAGCGGTCTGACCGTATTGCATATGGTGGAAGGGCTGCTTTTTTTTTGGTGATTTGTTTACAATGTGCCAGTTATAACTAAGAGGATAGCTATGTCAGAAAAACCTGCGACAAAGAAAAAACACACAGTGCAGTATGACAACTGGGGATATTTCTTTATTGCTCCGTTCTTTGTCGTATATATAATATTTTCACTTATTCCCCTTCTTTCTACATTCTGGAACAGCCTCTTTGAGAATTACCGCGTGGGATTGCAGACCGTTGGTCCGAATTTCATCGGTCTTGAAAATTTCAAGAAGGTGTTCGAGAGCGACATACTGAAATACACCGGAAACACGGTAATCATGTGGGTGATGGGTTTCGTCCCCCAGATTGCGATTTCGCTCCTGCTTTCAGTGTGGTTCACAAACACGGAGCTGCGTCTCAAGATGCAGCAGTTCTTCAAGACAGTCATTTACATGCCGAACCTTATCATGGCTTCCGCATTCTCAATGCTGTTCTTCACCTTGTTCTCAGACAACGGTCCAATCAACAGTATTCTTATAAATCTGCATTGGATTGAAGCTGACAGCCCCATCCGTTACTTCACTTCCACCGGTTGGACACGCACACTGGTTGCCGTCATGAACTTCCTCATGTGGTACGGAAACACAACCATCCTGCTTATGGCCGGAATCATGGGAATCGACGAAAGCCTGTTCGAAGCCGCCCGCATAGACGGAGCCTCGCCGACACAGGTGTTCTTCAAGGTGACTCTCCCCCTTCTGATGCCCATCTTCATCTACGTGCTGATTACATCAATGATCGGCGGTATCCAGATGTTCGATGTTCCTCAGATTTTGACAAGCGGATCAGGAGCTCCCGACCGCACAACAATGACATTGATTATGTACTTGAACAACCACTTGGCAAACAAGAACTACGGTATGGCAGGTGCTGTGTCTGTCCTCACATTCATCGTGACGGCAATCCTCAGCGGTTTCGTGTACAAATCAACAATGAGCCAGTATTCGGGCAAGGGGCGTAGATAATGGAAAATGTTGGATATAAGAGTCAGAGTGCCAGTCTCACGCTTAGAAGGTCTCTGTGCTACGTTGTGCTGGTTCTGCTGGCATTTATTTCACTGTTCCCGTTCTTTATTCTGATTATCAACGCGACCCGCTCACATCCTCAGATTCAGAACGGATTCTCTGCACTCCCCGGAGTTCACTTCTTCAAGAACCTTGGAAATCTCATTTCAAACAAAAACATCCCGATTGTGCGTGCATTGCTCAACTCAGTGTATGTATCTCTCATGGCGGCAATTCTGACCACGTATTTCTCTTCAATGACTGCCTACGGTGTTTATATGTACCGCTTCAAGGGAAGAGGATTCGCATTCAAGTTCATCCTGGCTGTTATGATGGTGCCTGCACAGGTTTCAACGCTCGGTTTCATCAGGCTGATCACGAAGATCGGACTGATTGACACCCTGCCGGCCCTGTACATTCCTTCCATTGCAGCTCCGATTGTTTTCTTCTATTTGTATCAGGCCATGGAATCGACGCTGCCTTATTCAATAGTTGAAGCTGCCCGTGTGGACGGATGCAACGAGTTCCGCACATTCAACACAATCGTGCTTCCGATGATGAAGCCTTCGATTGCGGTTCAGGCGATTTTCGCTTTCGTAAGCTCTTGGAACAATTACTTTACTCCTGCTCTTGTAATCAGCAAAAAGGAAAACAAGACGATTCCTATTCTGATTGCACAGCTCCGTTCGGCCGACTATTCAAAGTTCGATCTTGGACAGGTTTATATGCAGATTTGTATAGCAATCATTCCTCTGCTTATTGTCTACCTCATCTTCTCCAGAAGCATCATTGCCGGTGCGACTGCCGGAGGTGTCAAAGAGTAAGCGGGTTAAAATCCTGCTTCCGATTCTGACATAGGTATTCACAAGGCCGTCCTTTCACCGGGGCGGCTTTTTTTATGCGGTTGAATTTTACTTCCATTGGGTGTATCATTCGTTTAGGGGATATAAAAAAATGACCATTGAAGAAATCAAGCATAATTCCGTTCAAATGCTCACCGATTATCTGAACAGGACCATAGACGAGGCATGCGGTATCGTAAGTGCTGAAGAGGATCCGTATTTTCCGCTTACGGTGATGAACAACACAAGCCGTTTTTCCGACACCCTCCGCGACCATGCCCAGGATATGGTGGATATTTTCCTGCACAGCAAAAACAAGACGGGGGCCGGTTACTCGCTTGAGATGGAGTCCGTGAACACGAGAAGCAACGGCAGAAGAAGCATCATCAGACGGGTCTATTTTGAAAACGAAAATGATTATCTGGACTATGTTTCCGTGCATCCGAAAGTGGCGGTGCTGAAAATGGCGGTCACATCCCTGAAGAGGGAAGAAGTTCTTGACGGAAAATCCCTGAGTGCGTGGGCAAAGAAAAATGTGCGGGAACTTACGAAAAACAGGCCCGAGCCCACCGCCTTCTGGAGGAATATCGCAGCCTGCGCAAAATGGCTTTCCCAGAGCAGAAAGGGCGAACCCCAGGGAAATCTTTCCGTGCCCCCTGATTTCATCGAGGCAAACAAGGCCTTGATTCAGTCCCTCCTGACGCCGCCTGAAGTTTCATCGTCCCGGGAAAATCCTTCTTTGGAGGATGAGAGTCCTTCTGAAAATCCTGCGGTGAAGGAAAAAAAAGCCGCAAAGACGGAATCAGTGGAAAAACAGGAGAGGGAATATCCTGCGTTTGTGGCTCCCCCGATCGAACCGAGTTCAAGACCTCTTTCCGTGCGCTTCCGTTCTCTTTCCGCATCATCTCCCCTGAAACTGGGGCGTCTTGTGCCGGAGGAAATAGGCCTTCCGTTGAACGACTTCATCCACTTGAACCAGAGCTCATTTTTGCGTGACATTACGACCGTGATGATTGTTTCAAACGAGACTGTGTACCAGAACTTCCCTCACAGCGAGCATACATTGTGCATTTACGGACCCGGTTATACTGTGAATGCGCTGAAACTCTGCGAATGGTTTTCCCGGTACAAGATTATCTACTGCGGCGACATAAGCGAACACTGTTTCGACGTTCTTTCCACTTTCCGTACCGCTTATCCGAAAACGGAAAGTCTTTGCATGGACGGAGACACTTGGGAGACTTTTCTTTCAAGGGCGGAACAGGGGGATTCTCTGAAAAATGAAGCGGTTCCCCCGAATCTTACGGAAGAGGAAAAACACACTTTCCTTTCACTCCGTCTTGTGCGGGGGAAAAACCGTCTGTGCCTTGAGGCGGTGCCTTCCGATTATCTTCTGGGACGCCTTGAAGCGATGAAACCGGCAGATGAAACGGAAGGAAAGTAAGGAACTCCTATTTCCAGAATTCCACATCGTCTTCATTTATACCGATTTCTTTTGCCTTGAAAACCGGATCCTTCCCCTGTTTTTTCTGTGCCTCGTAATTTTTGAGAGCCTTGACCGCAACTCCCGAAAGAATCGCGCAGGAGGGAAGATTTATAATCGTCATCAGTCCCATTGTAATGTCGGCAAGTGCCCAGGCCGCATCCATCGGGGTCAGTGCTCCCGCGAAGATGACAAGAACGCATATTATATGGAAGAAAATCATAAATTTCTTTCCGGGCATCTTCCGCTTGTTAAGGAATGCAAGCGCGTTTCCGCAGTAGTAGAGGTTTCCAATCAGTGTGGTGAATGCGAAAAGAACCATTGCCACGGTGATGAAAACGGGGCCTGCGTGTCCGAAGACAGTGCTGATTGCGTTCTGGACGTAGGGTGCTCCTGCCGCTTTAGCTGAAATGTCCGCTCCCGAGGAAAGACACATGAAAGCGGTTGCGGTGCAGAGTATGAGAGTGTCGATGTAGACTGAGATTGTCTGCACAAGTCCCTGCTTCACCGGATGTGACACGTCAGCGGAAGCCGATGCGTTCGGAGCCGAACCGACACCTGCCTCGTTCGAGTAAAGTCCTCTCTTGATTCCGTAAACCACGCAGGAAGAGCCGAATCCTCCGCCGAGAATGGCTTTGAAGTTGAATGCGTCCTTGAAAATCTCCACGAACATTGACGGAATGTTTTTCACATGCACAAGGATTATCACAAGAGAAATTGCCACATAGAAAAGGCCCATCACCGGGACAATCAGCGAAGTGAATTTGAGGATTCTTTTTCCTCCGCCGAAAATACAGAATGCGCAGAGTATTGCTATAACGGCTCCGATTGCAATGGGAGTCACCTTCGGATTGTAGAAATCGTAAACCTCGAAAGCGGACTGCAGGTTGTATGAGCAGAGCAGATTGAAGCCGAATGCGTATGTGAGAAGAAGGAACACGCAGAAAATTCCCGCCATCACACTGGAATGGAAAGCCTTTTCAATGTAGTAGGCGGGTCCTCCGTAAGAAGAGCCGTCGTGGTGCTTTTTTTTGTACACCTGTGCGAGAGTGCTTTCAATGAATGCAGATGCACCGCCGATGATGCAGAGGAGCCACATCCAGAAACAGGCTCCCGGACCTCCGAGACAGATGGCCGTGGAGACTCCGATGATGTTTCCCGTGCCTACGCGGCTTGCAGTGGAGACCATGAGTGCCTGGAACGGCGAGACCGATTTCTTTTCCGCCGGTTTTTCGAAGACGAGCCTGTTTGCTTCCCCCAAAAGACGCAGTTGAACGAATTTCGTCCTGAACGTGAAGAAAAGACCTGCTGCCGTAAGGATGATAATCAGGACAGGATAGTAGAGTATCCCGTCGATGGCGTTGAGTGCATCTAAAATCATAAGAGTCCCCTTTTGAATATTTCAACGGATGCGTTTTTCCGTTTTTTAAAATCTGAATGTGATTCCTATAGTCGGAGGAAGAAGCGTATAAAGGAACGGTACTGAAGATGAGTCCGAGAACCTGAATGCGGGACCTGATGCAACAGCCACTCCCCAGCTGACGTAAAGACCTATTCCCGACACGACTGTGTGCTGGTAAAGAAGGCGTGCTCCTGCGAGGAATGGAATTGCTGAATGGAGGGCACCCTTTGCGTAGCCGGCTCCGAAATCTCCCATTACTGCGAAGAAAAGATTCTCCTTGCGGTAAAAGGCGTAGCCGGCGCTCAATATTCCCATAATGTCGAATCCGTTGTAGGAAAGCGTGTCTCCTGCCTGCACCTGGAACTGAAGGGTGAGACCTGTATTCTGAAAGAGACCTATGTAAAAAAGATTTCCGTTTGTAATCTGCAGCTGAGGCTCCGGGAAGCCGAATCCGCTTGGAAGCATTAGAAGGCCGGTGTATCCTGCTCCAATGAAATTCGTATAGTCTGCTGCTTTCACCGTTGAATCGGATTCAGTCTCCTGAACTTCCTCCACTGAGGTTGCCGTCTCCTGTCCGGCGGTCTGTCCAAAGGCTGAAAAGACGGAGAGAAAAAGGAAAAGCAGAAGGGCACATTTTTTCATAAAAATCCTCGCGTGATGCTCTGGCAATTGAACGTGGCCCGCAGGAAAAAGCGGCACGGAATCATAAGAAAGAGCTTTCCTTCCATTATACAGATAATGGGCTTTTTACACAAGGGGAAGATTTGCGGTCAGGATTTATGGGTTTTGACTATGTGGGCATATCCTGTTATACTGAAAGACATGAAACACAATATGCAGATTTTACAGGAACTTGCGGCAAAAAACGGTCCGCTTTGCGTCGGGTTGGACACAGATCCTTCTTATATTCCACAGACAGTGCTGGAAAAATTCTCTTCTCCGGCAGAGGCTGTTCTCGCCTGCAACAAGGAAATCATCTCAAGGGTAAAGCGCGACAATTCGGCCTGTTGCTTCAAAGTCCAGGTTGCATATTACGAAGCGATGGGACTTGAGGGGATGAAGGTTTACGCCGAGACACTGCGTGCCGTAAAGGAATCAGGACTTGTCTGCATAAGCGACATAAAGCGCGGCGACATTGCAGCCTCTGCTTCCGCCTATGCGAGAGGACATTTCACCGGGGATTTTGAGACCGACATAATCACTGTGAATCCGTACATGGGATTCGACACGCTCAAGCCCTTCTGCGAATACTGTTCTTCCGCCGGAAAAGGAATCTTCGTTCTGCTAAGGACAAGTAATCCCGGAATGACGGATATTGAACAGCAGAAACTTGAAAACGGAGGCC
>ODAI012247194.1_pt1 | contig 23928 bp, 16 predicted proteins | sample 1539321 | NCBI WGS metagenome assembly ODAI01 (sample SAMN02144231, study PRJEB22623) | gut metagenome | biome: sheep rumen | host: Ovis aries | place: New Zealand | reverse complement strand
TGATGATTATAGGTATGTTGTCCATCGCATCATATCCATCAAGGGAGACTCAATCACATTGATGGGCGATGGGAATCTGGCGGGGATTGAACACTGTTTTTTCAAAGATGTTAAGGCAAAAGTAACTCATGTAGCAGATTCAAAGGGACATTATCGAAATTTATATAGCAAAAAACGGGTGATAGAAGCCAAGTGCTGGCTATGGTTATTACCTATCAGAAGATATTTATTAGGTATTTATAGAAGATTATGAAGATTAAAGAAGGTTTTGTACTGCGTGAAGTATGTGGCGATAATGTCGTATGCTCAGAGCAACTTGGACATGTCCATTTCGGACACATGTTTGTTACTAACGAGACAGCAACCTTTCTATGGCAGCAAGCTGTAAAAGACGGAGCTTTTACAACTGAATCACTTGTGTCTGCTCTCTGCGAGGCGTATGATATCAGTGAGGAACAAGCCCGAAAAGATGTATCAGCCATGATTGTCAAATGGCAAGAACTGGATATGATTGAAGAATAGAACGCGTTGAGATACATCTATTGGATCTGTAAAAACACGAAAGGCATCCGATGGAATTCCTTGATGCGGATTGTGATAGGCATAGGTCGCGTTGCCTTAGGCCTGTTAATGGTATGGTTTAGCAAGATGTTCATCGACGTCACTATCCGTACTGGCACTTCGCAAGATATTATCTGGATAATCTGTATCCTGGTGGCAACAGTCGTTGGAGGTGTTATACTACGACAGGTTTACTTCTATATGACTACGATAGCCAACACCTATCAGTCAAACCAGATACGCCTCAGACTATTCTCTCAACTGTTTTCTACGCAACTCTTTGATCAACAGGTATTGCATTCTGGCGATGTTACCTCACGAATGGCCAAAGATATTGAGGTAGTCAGTGCCTCCACAACTTCTTCTCTTCCAGAAATGGTTATTACTGGATTCCAGCTGTTAGGTGCTTTCTTGTTACTCTATTCTATGGACAAGACTCTAGCTTGGGTTATCGTGCTCATAACGCCTCTTGCTATCATCTTTGGCAAGTTTATCTCCAATAAGCTCAGGAAAATGACGTTGAAGATACGAAATGACGAGAGTCGCATCCAAGTGCAAATCCAGGAAGGAATGGAACTGAATGCGGTATTGAGGTCACTGAATAGTGAAGAGTGGGTCACTGGGCGCCTCAATACGATGCAGAATCAGTTAAGAGACCATATCATGCATCGCGCAAAGTTCACGGCTTTAATGCGATTCTCCTTTGGTTCTGCTTTTGGACTAGGTTATCTTCTGGCTTTCGTCTGGGGAGGTATACAATTGCGAAACGGTCTCATCACCTTTGGTGTCATGACCTCTTTCTTGCAATTGGTGGGACAAATCCAACATCCGATTCTCCAAATGCTCAATACGTTTACTCAATTAATGCATGCAACAGCAAGCATTGACAGACTTCAAGAACTTGAGTCTAAGGCAACAAGCTCTTGTCACTCTACCAAGCCAAATATCCCATCGGTCTTTGGTGTGGACTCTGATCAGCGTATTGGTATTCAAATAGAGGACATCAGTTTCCAATATGCCACCGGAGACCGAATGATACTACAACACTTTAGCCATACTTTCGAACCCAGTTCCAAGACAGCTATTATGGGAGCTACCGGTATTGGGAAAACGACCTTGTTCAGACTTCTACTAGCTCTTATCGAACCTCAAAGCGGACATATTTCTCTTTATGGCGACAAAGACCGGATCGCAGTCAGCGAACAGACACGAGAACATTTCGTCTATGTCCCACAAGGTAATACATTGTTAAGCGGGACACTCCGCTTTAATATGCAATTAGCAAAACCTGATGCCACAGACGAAGAGATATACGATGCTTTGCATACTGCTGCTGCCGATTTTGTATTTGAACTGCCAGAAGGAATAGATACAGAATTAGGCGAACGTGGCAGCGGACTGAGCGAAGGCCAGGCTCAACGAATAGCCATTGCCCGAGGGTTGCTTAGACCTGGATCCATTCTATTACTTGATGAAATCAGTGCTTCGCTTGATGAGCAGACAGAGCAACTGTTATATAATCGTTTGTTTGCCAGATATCCAAATAAAACAATGATCTTCATTACCCATCGCGCTACAGTCAGTCAAATGTGTGATGAAATCATTCCGTTGTCAATATAAAAAAAGTGTGCATATAAAATACGCACACCTTTTTTGAAAACCTGTTGTTAAGAGACTTTATTAAGCACCTTCATCGCCTTCTACTCCAGTGCCACCTGCAGTTTCTGAACCCATTTCTGCTTCACCTCCTGAGCCACTCGTCCCTTCGCTATCAAACAACTGAGGCATCTCAAACTTAAACTCTTCCATTTCTGGAGTTACATAATTCTTTTTCATTGTCTTAAATATTAAATTAAACGTTTAATTGAATTCGATTGCAAAGATAAACAGATTTTTTGATACTACAAAATTTTTTAGTATATTTTTCATTGTTCCATCAGAAATTCTTTCCAAACAGAATAAACAGACACGTTTTTAGCATAATTGTCAAATCCAAAGCCCAAGAACGGTGCTCCAGATAATCCAGGTCATAATTCAATCTGATCAGCATCTTTTCTATAGTGTCTGTATATCCATTATATAAAGTTGCATAACTGGTTACACCTGGTCTGATTTGATAAAGCATATAATAACGAGGATCTCTTTTCTCTATCTGTTTGATGTAATAGGCACGTTCAGGACGAGGTCCGACAAAAGACATATCGCCTTTCAATACATTCCACAATTGAGGTAGCTCATCCAAATGGTGACGCCGCAAAAAACGGCCAATTTTCGTGAGACGAGGATCTTCTCCATCACCTTTAAATAGACGTGGTCCATTTTTTTCTGCATCTATCCGCATAGACCGGAACTTATAAATGTAGAAAGGGCGTCCGAAACGACCTATCCGCTTCTGTTTAAAGATGACAGGACCGCCATCTTCGTGCTTTACAAGAATATAACAGAAGGCAAACATGGGCGATGATAAAATTATCAGCACTGCCGCTATTACAAAGTCAAAAATCCGCTTGACATTCCTCTCAAAGGCATTCATCCCATCAGGAATGAACTCTAATTCATTATCTTTTGTTCTCATTTATCAGAATTACCAAAAACTGCATTCACACAAATCTCAGTTGCATGTCCGCCAATATATGTAAATTTGTTCTTTAACATCTCACGTGTTTTCCGGCATTCCTCTTTCACATCCATCGTCAGTATGTGCTCTATTACCTCTTCTTCTGTTCTTTGAATACCACTTGGCATAGCGGTCTGGAAATCGATATTCAGTCCACGTTGCTTGGAATAAGTATCATAATCGTAACCGAAGCATATTATTGGACGTTCCAAGATAGAATAGTCTGTGATACAGGAAGAATAATCAGAAATCAACAGATCACTCACCATAAACAAGTCATTAATAGTGGGATAAGATGAATAGTCACGGACGAAATCATTGAATTGAACCCCAAGTAGTTTCGTGGTGTAATGATGTGTCCTGAACAATAATACGTAGTCATCCCTTAAACGTTCTTCCCATTTCTCCAAATGGATAGGAGGCTTCAGAGAGTATGTTTTCCCCTGATCGTCACTATCTCTCCAAGTCGGAGCATACAAGATAATCTTCTTGTCCAAAGGAAGGTCGAGCTTTTTCTTCAACTCTTGGATTTTGTCTACTGTGACATGATAGAGTGCATCATTTCGAGGAAGACCGCTTGCAAGCATAATATGTTCTGGAGCATTGAAACTCTGCATCAAGAGCCGCTTGTTCCAGTCACTCTCATAACAAAAGAAGTTCAAATGACTGAAATCGAAATCATTCCGTCCTGGCACACCATTTCCAACAGCATTCAACGACACCCCATGCCACGTATTCAAATAGACACAATCCTTCTTCTTGTAACGCAGACTGCGCTCAATGTTGACACTTGTGATCCAGTATCGTGCTTTCAATGTAGTTTTAAAGTACTGAAAAGAATCAGCCTTAACTTTAATCGGATTCCCAGGAATCTCAGAAGCAAGATCTTCCAAAGTCCAGACAAACTTATACTCTTTGAATCTTGCCTGAGTTATCATATACTCATAAATGGCCTTGGGACTATCATTATAGCGCCGCCCCAATGCACTGAATAGCACCATCTTGTCGTCGGTCTTCACAAACATACCCCAACAACGCATGACAGAACTGGCAAGAAATCTGAACAACCTCAGAATCCAGCTATGATGTTTCAGCTCATAGTCAATTTTTGCTCGAAAGCCTTGCATAAGATATTTCTATTTCGTTCTTTAGAAAAAACATGTATCGCATAAATATAACCATCCTCCCCTATCTTCTTAAGCTGTGCCGATGATTCAGAAAAGAAAGATTTCATCGCTTCAGAAAGACAAGACGGGTCTTCTGGCTTAACAACGATTCCTGCTCCACTCTTCTGCACACACTCGGCAGTATCGCTATCATGATCAACACTAGCGATAATCGGTTTTGCAGAAAACATATATGCTACCAACTTACTTGGGACAGAGAACTTGGCATAGCCTTTTTTCACGGGAAGTAACATCACATCCGCCTGAGCTTGGGTCTCTGGGACCTTTCCTGTTGGCACATCCCAAAACTCTATCTGTTGAGAATAGGCTGCAGCTTTCCGTTGTAGAGACTCTTTTGCTGGCCCAGAACCAGCTATCACCAATCTGGCATCCTTCAAATCTGCTTCAGCAAAGGCTTCAAACAATAGTTCTATACCAGCCAACGATCCGACATTGCCCAAATACATAAAAGTAAATGGTTTGTCAGAATAACCAATCCTTTGATTCTGTGCATATTCTGCAAAAGGCTTCTCGTCCTGCCAGTTTCTGACAACCAAGAAATGACCTCTTTCAATCTGACGACTCTCCGACAGATAATCGGCCATTTTCTCTGAATTGGTCTGTACACAAGTGGCATGTGACAATACATAACAATCTAATGGAGACAGCAGCCACATGATAATCCTTTTCAGCCACTCTATGTCTGGCAGTTTGGATGCAAGTGACTCTGGATAAACATCTTGCACAGGAGTGATATAGGGTATCCCATACTTTTGAGCTGCCTTGGCCACTAAATAGACGCCAAAGAGATGCCATGAGTCATTGTAAACGAAATCAATCTCATCATGGTGTTGACGGATATAATCAGCACACCAACGCCCATGACAGATACTCTCACGCATTCTTCCTACAATAGATGATGCTGGACAGACGTAGGAATCAAATTCGATGACATCAAAGGGAAAATCCCTATAATAATAATCTGGGAACCTAAATCCTTTCGGCCTTGTCGGATGAGGACGAAGTACGGTTACTTGATAGTTTTCAGAGAGTTTCCTCGCCAAATCTGTCTGTAGTCGGGCTGAGACAACAGGTTCTGGATAAAAAACACCACACACAAACAGAATGCGCTTCCTAATCATTTCTGAATATATGCCAGAATTATCACTTATTCTTGATCATCCAGGCCTTATGCCAGACATACCATAAAGGCGACATGAGTGCATCCTGTGGATACATCCTGAATAGATGGGCATTATGCTTAAAGATATACAAAGCATCCCCTACCTTTCCCATGTGATTAAACTGCTTCACACGCTGATCATACTTGCCAAGGTTTCCAGATAAAAGCATCTCATTCAAGATGTACCGACCTTCTTTCTCATAGGGAGAACAGTACATATATGATCGTTCCAATCCTGCAACTTCGGATAACAGCCACATAATTCCTCCGGCAAAACGCGACATTCCGAATTTCCTAAGAACATCGTTGATGGTCTCCCCATGATGGAAACGGCCAAAATGGCCATTGGCAGAACGTATAACAAAAAGATAATCAATCAGCTGCTTCATGCCAATTCCACTTCCAAAAAAGTGACAATACATGTGAAGCAAGATATAAAATAAGTTCATGGTGATTGAAGGCGCAACCATTTTACCATCTTCATCAAACATCAATTCCTTATTCTCATCGAACCAATGCTGAAGTCTGATATTCTTAATGGGATTCAATACTATCTCAGCACGATAATGGAGCTCTATTGACACATTTTCCCAAATCCGCAAATGCAAATGCTTATAATCCCAATCTATATCACTTTGTCCTAAACTCTTTGCATAAGCCAAAGCCTTTTCTCTTCCGCAGTCAACATAGATGTCAATATCACCAGGACTCCTCAAAGACTGTAATCCTTCAGCATAATATTTTGCCAGACCCTGACCTTTCAATATCGAAGAACGAAAACCAGCTCTAGAAAGCATGCTCTGCAATTCTATACATTTCTGATCCAAGAAGTGATTACGTTTTTTGATTTTCTCGACGGTCACGAACCATGCCATACGAATATTTCTGTTAGGCAATTGGTTCTTGTCTTCCAGATTTTCTATACCATGATATATAATACCTATCAAAGCTTGTTTCTTTGCTAAGAGAAATAAGTCCATCCATTCTTCATCAGTAGGATTGAACGACAGAGATGTACGCATTCCTACTGACGATTGAATCAGTTCAAACAACAAATTAGAAATCTGCATTATTGTTATAGAAAATGATATTCCTTCAACCAGTCTGCCAAAACCCGATATGAATCCTCGTGATTCTTCCAACCATTACTTGCCACAGTAGAACTTGCACCTTCTAGATGCTTGACTCTCAGCTCTGGTACATAATAAACTGGTACTTCTTCCTGTTTACAGCGATGAGCAAGGTAAAGTTCTTCATTGTAAAGGAACATCTCTTCATTGAACAATGGCATTAATTCTCTTACAGCCTGACTGGAAAAAACAATAAAAGAGCCATGGGCAGAAAAAACCTTTATCATAGTCTTTCCTGTTAATTTCGTCCAGGCAAATAATAGCTCACGGAAAAATCTGTTTAAAGCAAATGCTATAGTCATCAACAATTCGCTTTTATAATGATATGAGAGATCCAAAAGTTTCATATAGAGACTGAGCCTAATAGGGATATGGGGGTTCTGCCGATGGCCATTCTCCATCCGAGTATCAGGAGCAAAGACTGCTTTCTGGAGATTCAATTTTGACAATATACTTAGGTCTTGGATAATGATATCTGAATTCGACAATGCTATGAAACGATATTGGTAATGATCCATAGCATACTGGCATCCCACATTGTTGCCGGCGCCATAGCCTTTGTTGGGAATTGACAGGAAATCTGCATTATTTTCTTCTGCTATTAAACGACAATCACGTTCTGATGCCACATCATAAATATTATTTACGATAATCACCTTATAGGAAAAAGGTAGAAAGAGAGATTCAAAAAAACCTTTCAGGACATCTGTATTCCGATAAACCAAGACCACGAACACTATGAAGAAGAAAGGTTTCTCTTCTATATTTTTTTCAACAGCCATGGTTTAATTCTTTCATCGAAATAGGCGATAGTGCCACCTAAGATATGGTTTCGTTCACAAAACCATTTGAGATGCCTCCAATAGCGTATGTACCACTCCACAGTATTGTGTGGCCATGTCTCAAAAAAGTCGTTTTTCTCAATATTTTCTTTAAAAAAGTTAAATGAAAGATGATTCTTGTAAAGCACGTAAGGCAGGCAAACTTGATCACGACCAGAATAGCCTTCTACCTCCTGATACCACTCGTCCATGATCCTCTTGCCTATAGTTTGACGATGATCGCGAAGAATAATCTTATTATCAGAAAGACCAAAATGTAACGGCATTCCGGCATCCTTATATTTTTTGCTCTGCTCTAAGAGTTTGCCCATATTACCGCTTTTCCTTTGAATGCATAAGCTGATATCATCAAACATACAATCGCGATAAGGATGCTTAAAATTCATCATTGCTACTTTCATGGGAATATAAGGCTGGAGAAACTGGGCGACATCTCCTTTTATCATGATAGATCCGTCAACATATAGAGAATAATCATATTGACTCAGTTCTGTATACGGATAGAGCAATTTTATCTTCCGATTAAGCAAAGAAGGTGATATTCCTTCAACGCATACTTTAACTATTCTCCAAACCTTCGAACAAACCCTGTCTGAATCAGTGTAACAAACAAAATCTATGTCTGTAGGTACAACGACAGGATCCTTCAGCCAATCGTAATTATTGAATATCGCCGTATAAACAACAATCTTATTCATGTCAGATTTCTATCAGCTGATAATCTGCCCAAAGGATATCCGATGCGCTGTTAAAGAAGAAGAAACTATTAAAAAGGATATATACAAGTGCACAGGCGAACTGCCACGATGGCGATTTGATATACTGAATTGTATTGGGAAATATAAGGAATGTCATGTTTGTGAAATACATGGCCATACGACTTGTATGCCCAAAGCCAATGCCTCCCACATAGACTATCACAGCAAGGATCATAACAATCGATAAAAGCCGGTTGATGCCATTCTCAAAAAAATGTTCCTGCATTACAAATAATCTAAACAATAGAATAGCAGACAACAAAGCCGGCATTTTCCAACTGGCACCTTCATAATCATCTGCATTTATTATATAATAGGCATACTCCGATAAAAAACTTTCAACAAGTATAGGAAGAAATATATTGAAACCAATAATCACTCCTGCTCCTAATACTAACAGAACAATTGACAGACAACGCCAGTCTTTGATGCCATACAAAAAATAGACGGGCAGGAAAAGGATGGAAGACATATGCATCGAAAATGCCAATGCACTTAATAATAAAAAAGGAACAATTTTCCTATTTATAATGAAAGGAAAGGCAAGTAAATATATACCAAAAGCGACAAACGCCCTTAGAATAAATAAAGATTGAGGAAACGAATCCGTCATGAATACAAAGACAGACACCCAAAATATCGGAGAATATTGCTTGATTGTGTAATAGACTGCGAAAAGGATAAAAGCACTCGTCAAAACAAACAGTATTTGGTCAAAACTGAAAAGACTTGATACTGTCTTGACAACCAATGCGAATCCCGTTTCTGTCTTAAACGTTTCATATCCCATATTGACGACCCTACCCCATGAAGCATCTTTTGATTCATAAAATGCATCCACATAATAGGGGATATCACTAAGAGTCATTGGATTTTTAAAAGCATGGAAAAAGAATAACAAGCCAAGAGAACATACAAGATAAAGATGGAGCCTATGGTCAGAAAGGTAGCTGATTGTCCGTTCTTTAACAGGCATAAACGCATACTCCAGCACATTAGTATATACGGCAATAGCAATGACCATTTCAAAAAAATATAGATAATAAAAAATATGCATAATCTATTTTCCTATTCCTAAATTATCTATGATGTCGAACCATCTTCTCATGGTTTTATCAAGATCATAATAATGAGATCTTTTAATAGCTTTTTCTTGGAGATCTCTACGAAGGCTGGCATTGTCAATCACCAGCCGAATACATTGTGTCATAGCGTTCACATCATCTGTAGGACAAATGATACCAGCATTCTTATTTAAAATCTCCTGCTGACGGCCACGATAATCGCACACTACACATGCACATCCTTGTGACATGGCCTCAATAAGTACCATACCAAAGCCTTCACATCGACTACTCAACACAAAAATCTCTGCTTCCCTATACAATTCAATAATATCTTTCCTAAAACCAACAAACTCAATTTGTTTGTCAGCTCCCTCAAAAGACGCCAACCCCTGTAAAAATCTCAAATCATTGTCTCTACCTCTTCCTGCAATACGTAAGATCCAATCTGGATAATTCTCTGCAATCTTACTCCACGATTTTATCAAGAGATCAAATCCTTTGCACTTCCAATCATATAACCTGCCAACAGCCAAAATAACCTTCTTTTTATTCACCTTTCCTGACACTTGAGAAAAAGCTAACGGATTAGGAAGTACAAAAACATTCTTGATATACCTACTTGCTATATCTTTGTCAGCCTGAGTCAAAACCGTAACTCCATTATAAAACCTATTCAATAAAAATTTCTCAAATTTCAATCTAAATGACATTGGTATCGATTTTGGCGTTTCAAATGCATTATGCTCAGTATTGATAATCTGAATTCCTAATGGTTTTGCAGCTAACAATAAACATAAAACCCAAGGGAATAGAACACCAATGGCCAAATCAGGTTTCTCGTTTCTCAAAATAGCATAAAGTCTTTTCACAAGTATGACATACCTGAAATATTTATTGCCTTTCAGGGGAAGCACATGTTTCACTATACCCTCAGATAAGTAATAATCATTCTCGACCTCATTATCGCATGTAATCATGTGAACCTCATGACCACACATAGAAAAACCTTCAGCCCACAAAGATGCGACTCGTTCAGCCCCGCCGTCTGCTAAATGATGAACACACAAAAAAATCTTCATCTACGATAGTTTATCTTTACCATGGAACGGATAGCTGTCCGTTCTTGCTTTTTAAGAACAAATAAATAAATAGCAATAGTCAAAAGGATTTCCACCAAGATAAAATACATGAGAAATAAGAACATACTCCCGTCGGTCATATTCTGTAAGTGATGCATAGCCAATGAAATGCCAATAGCCGATAGGGATAAAATACAGAAAGGAACATATACCTCTTTTGCAAAAGACTTCAAAGGGAATTGGTATTTCAGAAAAGCCAACAAAACTATACATACATGATTGATCATTTCTATAATTGTCATATTCAAAAAGACCGTCCAAAAAGGAAACCCCATATAAAGAATCAAAAATGATATAGGAATGTTCAATGCCAACATACTAAATTCTATGATCTGATAATACTTCATTTCTCCAATAGATGCATAAAAGAGATCAAGAGATGAATGAATGGTTCGTAACAAGTAATAAACACTTATCGCTATCAGAAATGAAATAACATAAGGGGGAACGGCACCTAACCACAACTTTATTATTTGATTAGAAAATGTTACAAAAGGAAGCATGACGATAACGTAAAGTGATAGAGTCGTTTTTGCATTCAGAAAGAGCAAATCATAGAATTTAATCTTATCCTTATCCGCTACAGATGCATTTGTTTGCGGTTTGAATGCAATGGTAATATTCCCTACCAAAATATTCACGGCACTCATCACTTGATAGACAATCGCACGAGCAGCATTGACAGTAACGCCTCCCATAAGGTTCAACAGATAGTTTACTCCTTCATGGGTCAAGGAAAACCCTGTATTACCCAAGAAATTCCAACTCGCAAAGCCCCCCATCTCCTTTATCAGAGAGCGGTCCCAAACAAGATTAATATTCACCTCTTCAAATTTCATGAATGAATAAGAGGCATTCAATAATAGTGTGACTACAGCTACGGCTAACATCAAAAGCGAATAATTAACTAATTGATCAAAGGGGCCGACAGCGATAAGATATATGATGGCTAAGCGCAACAGACTGTCTATAATAGAAAAAAAGGAAAAGACGCCCATTCGCTCATTTGCTATGATGATAGCATCAAATGGCACAGTTAGCATAGATACAATAGCTGTAAAAATGGAAACCTGAAAGACAATCTTTGCTGCTGCAAGATAATCTGCTGGCAAATTTAAATGATTAAAGGCATACAGCCCTACACTTTCAAGCAAGATAAAAAAGAACAAGGATAAAAGTAGTTGAATGGCAACTCCTACATTGAACACCCTATTTAACTTTTGGTTATCACCCAGCCCTTTCGTGTAATTTAGGAAACGTTGAATCGAAGAAGAGAAAAAAGTTCGTAAAGAATTGAACATGACAACAATTCCCCCTACGATATAATAAAGGCCGTAACTTTCAACCCCTAATTTCTCTAAAAGCAGACGAGAAGCATATAGACCAATAATAATAGTCACCATGCTCCTAATCATTAGGAAAAAAGCATTTGAGATGATACGAGCCTTATTGACCATTCCCTATTAAAACTAACAGTCTAATTCCAGCCAACTACCCATAACGTCATTCCACTCGGGGGGGGTGAACTCTATAAGACCTGCCCAAGTATAGAAAGTCATTTCGCCGAAATATACTTTGTTATCAATAATATAGAAGTCAACCCTAACCTGACGGATTCCTTCAGACAATTTTTCTGCATATTCAATTATTTCCTTCGCCTGTGGGGGTATCTGTACAGGTTTCTTGGAATTCTTATAAAAGGCATACCAGGGCAAATGATTAAAATCACGGTCATAATGGTCATTGGTACGCAAATCGAAATCGCTGTGGGCGATACCTGTACAAAGAGTAAATATCTTACAAACACCGTTCATGCAAGTCAATTTGTATTCATACGACTCTGGCTTACCAAGTGAGTCTATATATGGTTCCGCGATGATTCTTGGTTTTATATCTTTATAAACCCACTCTCTTTTATTCCAATAGAAATTCTTACGGAGTTCCCTTTTAAAGAATTGACGAGCCTCATCCACATCAAAAGTTCTTTTATCCTTACAGATCTTAAATCCACCGGAATCATGGGTACACTTTAAGACAAACTGATCTGGGAGCTTATCGAAATCGATATCATCAAATTGTTCCCAAACGCCAAGTAACGGTAATACCTTGTCACTACCGATTTTCTCAGCCACGTACTTCTTTACTTCACATTTGTCAGCCAACTGCGTATATAGCGGATTTCTATCATGTAGCTTCAACCAATTCAACTTTTCGTTGAAGTTATGCGGATGCCTCAGATCCGGCCACTCATGAAGATGTAAATAATAGAAGAGCTTAATATAAAGTGTAGCAGGCCACAATCTGGCTGTCAATTCCATGAGATAGATACCAGCCATTTCTGGTTCTTTAAGGATTTTGCGAAGGTATTTCATACTTCTATAAATGATTGATAACAATGCAAGGATTTGACAAGCGGCCTTCTTCTGCCAATTGATTCAGATGCATGATTGAAGTATTCGGAGTCCTACCAGACTGACAAACAAAATAAGCGACATCACCCAGACCGTCAATGAGCACATCGTTGAACTTTCCGATGGCAGGTGTGTCAAGTATCAGGTAATCATAGTCTTGCTTCAAGGCATTCATCACTGTCCAAAGGTTCTCTCGTCCTATCAAATTGGCAGGATGGACATTCTGCATTTCACCAGCCACTAACACATCAAAATGTGAAGATGCCGTTTTTACCAACGTCGATATGATTGCCTCTTTTGTCACATCATTGCGAATAAGCAGTTGGCTCAACCCCACCCTTTGTTGGATACCTAATTCTTTTGCCACAGAAGAATGGCGAAGATTCAAGTCACACAAGACGACATGTTTCCCCATCTCAGACAATGATTTAGCCAACTGTATAGAATGATAAGTCTTTCCTTCTCCTTCGTCATTGGATGTCACCAGAACGACTTTATGTTGATGCCCCAGTTGATGAAGCAGGTTTGAACGGACAGAGATAAACGCCTCGTTTGTTTGAATGCCTTCCTGTGGGATTTCGCCTAAAATAGGCAGTTTGGTTATGTCTTTAAGATCATCTATGCTATCGATAGTTCCTTTTAACCATCTGCAGAGGGCTATATATAGAAAGGGGAATAACCCACCCATAAACAAAGCCAGGAAAAGAACGATCAATGGTCTTGGTCTCACCTTTTTATTATACTGAACCATGTCTATCAAGCGTCCCTTGTCAACTGTATTAATCATATCCATGGCATTTTCCTCACGCTTTTGCAACAAGGAGAGATAGACACCCTCTTTGACTTTCCGATCTCTGGTAATCTCCGTTAGCACTCTCTCCTGCTGAGGGGCACTGCCAACACGTCCTAAATATCTGTCATACTCCTTCTCAAGGCCTTCACGCCTCACCTCGAGTGCCTTGATATCACGGGCAAGGGCCTTCTGGATGATGGGATGCAGTTCGTCAATCATATCTGTCAGCTGCTTTACCTGTGGAGATTTCTCGGTTGAGCTTTTCAACAATAAGCTGCGCTCTGTTACTAAAGCATTATGCCGACTGATGATATTCACGGCATCACCTATACTTACCGATGATGGTGCAACATCAACAGTTGAAGTAACTGATGAAGAGACGGAACTCCGTGCAAAGACTCCCATATTGACAGGAATAATCTCATAGCTATTAGCAGGATCGTCAATATACTCTTTCAAATAGTCAAGAAGTTGTTTCTGAATACCAATCCCGACCAACTGAGCCTCGTACTCACTCTTTTTCTTGATGACCTCCTCAGCATCGACTTTCAGGTCCATGACCTTATTCTGTTTCTTAAAGCTCTCCCAGTCTTCATCTTTGACTCCCAAATCTGAATCAACCTTAGCAAGACGCTCTTTCACATATTCATCGTACCTACTGACTTCTCTGTGCTTTTCACTCGTAGAATAGTTATTATACGCTACTACTAACATATTGATATAGTCGATTCCACGCAAGATATTCTCATCTCGTATGGTCAGATTGAGTGTATTAAGTGCTTTTTTGGAGGCAGAGGCAACAGAGACTTCTTTGGAAAACAACATGGCTGCCGTTATTGGCGGGATTATCTCAACGTCTTCCCGATAACTCTCCGAAAACAGACTAGCTTGCTGGGGGGTCAGTGACTTGTTCTCAGTAAGAGTAAGCTGGCCTATTCTTGTCTTGATGACTGCAGGCAAAGTCGCGAAGGCTTGTTCTGGTATATCTGATTCTGTCTTGTTTTCAATCAAAGAACCCTTTATACGATAACCATTGCTATTCTTGTATATGGATAGAGTGATCTTGTATAATTTCATGGGCAAATTATCATCCATGAAATCAAGAAGCTCTTGACTGGCTGACACATTGACTGGCTGATTCTTGTAGAGTAGACGACCTTTGAAATACTTATAATGCCGATACTCTGTATAAAGTCCGAGTTCGTTGACAACTTGACATGCAAGAATCTTTGATTTCAAAATCTCCTTCTCATTCTCTACGCCAATAGCCCCACCCAGATTACTTCCCAAATTAAAAGGAAGCTGACTCTGAAGTAGTATATTAGCAGCAGATGAAGTTGAACTGCTCTTTTTCTCTGTAATCAACATTTTGCCAGACACGCTATATGCCGGACTAGCAAAATATATGTAGGCAGCCGCACAACATAAACATAGTATAAACGACAGGGCAAACCATCTCTTATGTTGAGTAAACAAACACCAAAGATCATGTACATCGTAAACTGTACGCTTTTTCTCACGAATTATTAATGGACTCTTTTCTGTAGTACTCATGATACTTACATTTAAATAGATGAACTATTAATTCTATCTCAAAATATTAACAAGTAAAGACGCTACAGAAACAAGAATACTTGTTGCCGAGAACCATAAGGTCGTCATGTTACCAATACCTGAATTCTGCGCTTTGGCCTTATTGGGCTCTACATAAATAATATCATTTTGCTGTAGATAATAATATGGGGAGTTGACGATATTTGCGTCATTCAAGTTTAGTGTATATATACTTTTTCTCCCATCTACGTCTTCACGAATCAACTTAACCCTATCACGAACGCCATAGATGGTCATGTCGCCTGCCTTAGCAAGAGCCTCAAACACATTGATTTTCTCATTGGAAACCAGATAGTTTCCAGGGGTCAGCACTTCACCTAAGACAGAGATAGAAAATCCCGACAGTCTCACAGTTACTATCGGATTCTCACTCTCTGCCAGATAAGGACGTATCTTTTCCTGAATCAATTGTTCTGCCTCCTTCTTTGTCAATCCTCCAACAGTAATAGTTCCGATAATTGGTAGATTAATTGTTCCATTGTTTTCAACAAGATAGGTCTGTAGATTCTGCTGGTTTGTAAGCGTTCTGCTTGTTGAAGAAGAAGATATAGACGTAGGAATGGTCAGGTTAAAGGGAGCTGCCGCTGATGGCGTAGTTGTATTAACGACAATAGTCAACTCATCTTTTGGCATGATACGAGCATCATAAAGATACCCCGATTCTGACAATTGCACAGACGAAGAGTTTTCCAAATAAGCAACTTTCTTCGAGGAGCCACATGACATCATCAGAACAATGACCAATAATTTCAATAATAGAGTACTAAACTTCTTCATAATCACTATAAGGGCTACATGTTTTAAGACAAATAAGGGGGGACACTCTATAGAATAGAGCGGCCTAAAGAATCCAAAGAAGCGTTTTAACGCCATAATGCACTGGCTTTCAGCGGCATACGCATGACGAAACCAAATCTTTCTGTTTTTTATCGCTGCAAATATAATCATTTTTTTTCTAAATAAAGAAAAAAAAATCTTTTATCTGCTAATATAAAGAAAGAACGAGGCCACATAAGACCTCGTCCTTTCATAAGAGTAAGATATTATTTAATCTACTTTATCAGGATTTTTTTACCATTTCTGATATAAAGACCCTTGCCAGGCTTAGTAACTCTCTGTCCTTGGAGGGTGTACCATTCTCCCTCGCCTTCGGAGAGGGCTGGGGTGAGGTTCCTGATACCTGTCGTGTCATCTCCATCATTACCGATACTCTTAATGTCGATTGGCAACTTGATCATCTCTGCCTCCTCAAAGAGGTAGTTATCCTCAGAGCTACGAGTGGAAGAAGCGGCTACCATCGATGTGGGTAATCCCAAGTAGCACTTGTTGTCGCCAATGTTTACGTAACCTTTCACACTAACGAAAGAACCGTCACTATTCAGGTAGTAGTTCGTCAGACTACCATCAGCAGATTTCTCTTCAACGCGGATCTTTTCACCACTCGTGTTGCCTACGAACATATTCATATAACTGCTCTGAACGGCTACAGAGGGAATTTCATAGTCCTTTGCATTTCCCTTCAGCAAAACGCCTTCACCCTTCTGGACCTTCATCACACGCGTCAGCCAGATCGTCTTTGTACTCTTATCATAGCCTGTTGCAGTGAAAGCCTTCAATCCCTTTACATTCGTGAAGTCGAGGTCTACAGGGGCAGCAAATGAAGCTTTGCCAGATTCCTTGATAGTCACAGTCTGATCCATGCCAACTTCCTCAGGTTCAAACGCTCCAGGTAGTTGCAGATAGCACTTGTTATTACCCAAATTCACATATCCTTTCACTTTCTTAAAGGTACCGTCACCACTAAGGTAGTAGTTCACGAGATTGCCTTCAGTCTCTTCTACCTTAATTCGCTCGCCACTCGTATTGCCTTTGAACATATTCTTGTAAAAAGAGTTTTTACTATCAGTAACGGCGACACTGTAGGTCTTATTAGCTACGCCCTTGATCAATACGGGTACACCAGCAGGCACATCCTTCACGCGTGTCAGCCAGATTGTACCCTCTGCCTCGTCAAAACCTGTTGCAATATAGGCTTTAATCTCATCTGAGAAACTGAAATCAAGCGACAAGTTTCCACAATAAGACGCTTTACCGCTCTTACCGATAGAAATAGTGGTAGACTCCATAATATTGAATTGCCCCCAGTTACTGTCTGCCTGGTACAAAGAGACAGCCCCGACAGGTACATATAAGTCCATTGATGAAGATGAGAAGACGTTATTACTAATAGCAATTGGTTTCTCACCTTCGCAACTAATCATTGCTATTTTCTTACAATTCTCAAAGGCATAGTCACCGATAGACACCAGACTGGATGGTAATGACACTGTTTTGAGATTATAGCAATTCTTAAACGCTGTATATCCTATGGTCTTTATCCCCTCAGAAACCGTCAGATTCACAAGTGAATTGAAACCGTAGAAAGCAGAGCGCTCTATGTCTGTCACCTGATAACTGATACCATCAATGGAGATCGAAGAAGGGATGGTTACGTCCTTGGCATCAGATATACCTTTCGTCAACTTGGCAATCTTGAGATTTGGTATATAGGCATAGGTCATTCCATCTAACGTTACCTCATACATTTCTCCCTCCAGAACTGACAAGAAGTTGCTCCAGCCTGAAGCATCTTTATATAAATCACCGGTCTTGACTGGCACATACAGCGTACCATTATTATATACGATGGTTGCAAACACATCATCATTAATCTGGAATGGATCCATAATAAATGAAACGACATGAGACAGACGGTCGCACTTACTAAAGGCCCCAGAACCAATATATGTCAACGAAGATGGGAGTTCCACCTTAGTCAGATAGGCGCAATTCCTGAAGGCATTGGCACCGATGGATTTAATACCTCCAGAAATAGTCAGATTGACAATAGAACTGGTATTAGCGAAAGCCGACTCTCCAATCTCCGTGACGGCGTATTCTACACCACCGATGGTAACGGCTGCCCGAATTGTCAGGTCTGTTTCTTCTGTCACGCCCTTTATCAGTGTGGCCGTTCTAGGGCCTGTCACATAGGCATAGGTCATACCATCGACTTCCGCTTCAAGCATGTCTCCCTCAAGAATCGTTGAGAACAGTTTCCATCCGTCAGCATTTCTATACGAATCAGCCGATCCAATAGGTACATTCAAGGTGGCCGTATAGGCTGAGAACACGTTATCGCTGATTTCTACAGGTGCCTTACCGTTACTCATAACAAGTGACAGGCGATTACATTTGTCGAAAGCATAGTCATCAATGGAACTTAGACTTGCAGGCAACACGGCCTTCTCCAAGTTACTGCAATTCTGGAAAGCACCAGTTCCAATTGACTTGACGCCCTTGGAGATTGTCAGTTTCTTTAATGAGCCAATGCCACTGAAAGCATAGGCGCCAACATCCGTCACATTGTAGGTTATCTCTCCGTCTGTAACAGTAGCAGGAATCGTCACTTCAGCAGCAGACGTTGAAGCTTTGACCAGCGTAGCAATATTTTGCCCTTGTACGCAATAATATGTGATGTCATCTTGTATGATTTCCTTCATGTCACCAACGAAAATAGTCTTAAAATTCTCCCATCCTGCGGTCGTCTTGTAGTCTGCACTGGTGACTGTCGGTACGTATAACTTGGCGGTCGGGTAGATGGATTCTGCAAATACATTTCCATTGATAGGGAATGGAGATTTGACCCTGCTAACGACATGTGACAGACGGGTACAGTTATCGAAAGCACACTCCCCAATCTCTGTCATTGTAGATGGCAACTCTATTTTCTCAAGATTAACACAATTCTGGAAGGCATTAGCCCCGATGGACTTGATATTCTCTTCTATCTTCAAGCTCACAATTGACTTCTTATTCTTGAAAACGGACTTGTCGATAGCAGTCACCTTATAAGTTATCTCACCTATTTTGAACGATCCACGGACAATGAAATCCTTATCAACAGATGCTACTTTAACAAGAGTTGCCGTCTTATCACCTGTAGCATAGATATAAGTCATTCCATCCTCTGTAGTTGTCTCATTGCGCTCACCTTCCAGAATAGTTGCAAAGTTCTTCCAACCCTTTGCTGCCTGATACTTCGCTCTGGTACCTTCTGGCACGTAAAGCGATGCAGTATAGGCAGAGAACACATTATCATTAAAGCCTACAGGTTCTTTGATCATACTTGTAACAACCGATATGTTCAGACAGTTAGCAAACGCATCGTCTTCTATCGAGTTTATATTCTCAGATAATGTCAGGTTCACAAGCTTGCTACTGTTATTGAAAGCAGAATTGCCGATTGTTGTTACCTTATAAGATTCATTGCCAAGCTGCAAGGAAGCAGGAATGGACACATAAGAGGAGGATACAGATGCCTTGGTCAAGATCGCCTTAGTCGTAGCGGTTTCACCCTCGCCGTTTTTCAGACATATAAACGTCATGCCGTCAGAGATCAATTCATCCACAAAATACCCTTGATAAATAGTCTCAAATTTATTCCAGCCACCTTTCGTCTGATAAGAGCTCAAAGTTCCGTCAGGAAGATACAATGCAGCCTTATAGTTGGAGAATACACTTTCACCGATATCGAATGGCACCTTGATCTTACTACAAACATGAACAAGTTTCCAGTCTCCATCGAATGCCCTGTCTCCTATATTAACCAGTGTAGATGGTAATTCCACTCTTTTGAGAGTTGAACAGCCTTGGAAAGCATACGCGCCAATCGTCTGAATATTCTCCGAGATGGTCAGATTCACAACCGTTTTATTATTCTTGAAAGCAGACTCGTTGATGGCAGTAACCTTATATTCAGTTTTATCGATGGTTATTGTTCCAGGTATGACAACATCTACCTTTGATGTAGTAGTACTCATCAAAGCAGCAGTTTTCGGACCTGTCAAATAAGTAAATGTCATATCGTCAATGATTTTCTGTAACTTCACACCCTCAACAATATTTGTGAAATTACTCCAACCATCTTTTCCACTATAAGTGGATCCTGAGCCAATCGGAACATATAAAGTGGAAATCGGGAAAATAGTCGATGAGAACACGTCTGAATTAATAACAAACAAATCAGCTTTGGCAATTCCACTAACAATCGTAGCAATACTACCACACTGATCAAACGCCTTGTCACCTAACGACTTCAATGTAGAAGGTAAGGTGACCGTCTGCAATTTAGAACACTTCTGGAAGGCATACGCCCCAATGGTCACGACACCTTCCGGAATCGTCAGGTTTACGAGTGAAGAGTTGCTGTTGAATGCAGATTTGTCTATTGCCGTCACTTTCATAGTGGTTCCTGGTACTACCGAAGGAATCACCAGATCAGCATCCGTTGTATTACCCTTGATCAACGTAGCCGTCGTTCCTCCACTGGCATAGACATAAGTGATATTGTCATGTGTTACCTCTACCCTATCACCTTCAACCATATTCGCAAAATTACTCCATCCTGAAGTTGCCTTATATATTTCAGTCTTTCCTGCTGGTACATACAAAGTCGCACTAGTATTGGAGAATACAGAACCTGTGAAACCTGTAGGACTTTCCATCTTGCAGACGATATCAGTTAAACCACTGCATCCAATGAAAGCCTCATTACCGATGGTTGTCAGCGAGGATGGCAAAGTCACTTTCTTCAGACCTGTACAGTTATAAAAAGCATTTGCCCCGATTGAGGCGATGCCTTCCGACAATGTAAGATTCACCAATGATTTGAAGCCACTGAAAGCAGATCCTGCAACAGCAGTCACATGATAATCAGTCACTATTTCCCCATTAATATAAGAAGACTTTAACCCTTTAACTGTATTTGGGATTGTTACATCACTGATCGTCGATACGCCTTTTGTTAAAGTTGCAGTTCTGGAGTACCCTATTCTTAAGCAGACATAGGTCATACCATCCTGACTGACCTCCTCCATATCATCACACTCTATGATATTAGTAAAGCTGCCCCAGCCTGTGCATGATGCATATGCTGATTTATTGTTAACTGGCACATATAAGGTTGCTGTGGTAGTACTAAACACGTCGTTACTGATATTAAAGGGGGACCAACTTGTACAAACAATATGCACAAGGTTATTACACCCTGTAAAAGCCTGACTGCCTAATTTCTGCAGATTTCGAGGCAAGAACAGCGTTCTAAGATTTGAACACTTTTCAAAAGCCTTATTTTCGATACACAACTCTTGTGGCCCATCAATAGTCAGTGTTATAACTTTAGCGCCACTATAAGCATAACCATCAATTACCTTTACATCATAATATTCTCCATTATACAGAACGTACAAAGGAACATTGACGTCCGACGCCTCTTTATCACCTTGAATAATGATGGCTTCTTTTGATGCTGTAGCGCAAATAAAGTGTGTATTATCCTTATAAACATCTATCATATCTCCTTCCATCGTATAAGCAAATTTCTTCCAACCGTCAGTAAGTTGATAATCATTTCTTTTATTACTTGGAACAAAAAGATATTTTGCACTACTGAACACATTATCATTAATGCCAAAAGGTGCGGCATTGCATTGCACACGAGCTAAATTGTTACATCCATTAAAGGCATTGCTCATAATCTGAGTAAGGGTTGCAGGCAGCTTAAGCGTCTTCAGGTTTGTACAGCCCTTAAAAGCTTCTGGTCCAATCATAGAAACATTCTCAGACACTGTCAAGTTGACAAGAGAAGAGAAACCATTGAAAGCCTGTCTGTCAATACCTGTCACGGTATACTCAGAAACAGTGGAGGGTACGACGACATCCGACTCATTCTTGCCAACGAACAAAGTTGCCACCTGTGAAGTCGTTGCACAAATATAAGTCATATCTTTGGCATCTTTGACCTCAATCATCTCACCTTCAAATATTCTACCATTAAACTGGGTATTCCAACTACCATAATTCATATAATTATGCGCATTTGGCACATACAGCGTCATCATGTCTTTCTTTGGGAACTTAGTGGCATCAAGTATAGTAGCATCTTCAACTTTGCACCAAATATGAATTAAGCTATTGCAGTTTTTGAAAATATCGGTTCCCATCGTCTTAAGAGAGGATGGAATCACTAATTTTTTCAAATTAGAGCAGTTTTGTAAAGCCATATCACAAATGGTTTCAATGCCCTCCTCAATAACAAGCGAATTCAGAATCGTAAATCCATAAAATACTGACCTTCCTATTGTTTTTACAGAATATGTATTCGCGTCGAAAGTAAAAGTCGATGGCACTGTAATATCTGAAGCATCGCTTGCAGCATATAAGGACGCTTCTTTTCCACTACCATCGGCACACACGTATGTCATTCCTCCCGCAGAAGCCAAAATCATGTTACCACCATAAATGCGATCTCCGAATTTGGCCTTCCAATTATTATCATTTTTGTATGACTCCAATAGATTCTGTGGAACATACAGCGTCATTAACGTATTATTGGGGAAAATATTGGGGTTAAGTATAGAAGTATTTGTAACTTTACAGGATACATGAACCAAGCGAGAACAACCATTAAAAGCCTTATTGCCAATATTAGAAAGATTAGAAGGCAGTTCAATCAACTTGATTTGATTACAACCATCAAAAGCGCTTTCCCCTATGGTCGTAACCTCTTCAGGAATAATCACATGATTAATATCATTTGTATTACCTTTAAATGCGTTAGCACCAATACTTGTTACGGTATAGGTAATACCACCTTCAACAAAAGAGCCTGGGATAACCACTTTTGACGATACAATACTTTTTCCATCTGTTAAAGTTGCATTATGAGTGTCTGTATCATACGAAAAAGTCATACCTTGATACCCATAGTCTTCAACGACAACGGCCTGCATGTTCACTGCAGCAAGCATACCAATCAGAAATAATAGAATCCTTTTCATTTTTGTTATCAATTAGTTATTTGGAGGCAAAGGTAAACAAAATTCCCGAAACGACCAAGCATTTCGGGATTTTTAATATTAACAAGGTGTGGAGGTTACTTTATCACGACCTTTTTACCATTCCTGATGTAGAGGCCCTTGCCAGGCTTAGCGACGCGCTGCCCTTGGAGGGTGTACCACTCTTCACCTTTCACTTCTCCACTTTTCACTTCTCTGATACTCGTCGTGCCGTCACCATCGCTTTCAATGCTCCTGAAATTTATTGGCAACTTGATCACCTCTGGCTCTTCAAAGATGAAGCTGTCCTCTACACTACGAGTAGAGGAAACGGCTACCATTGAAGTCGGCAATGCCAAGTAACACTTGTTGTTGCCAATTTTAGCAAAACCGTTCACACTGACGAACGAACCGTCTTTAGCACTAAGATAATAGTTCGTCTGGCTGCCATCTTCAGATGTCTCCTGAACCCGGATCTCATCACCACTCGTGTTGCCTACGAACATGTTCTCATAACTGCTCTGTACGGCGGCAGAAGGTATCTCGTAGCTATTAGGATCGCCTTTCAGCAGCACTCCCTCACCCTTCTGAACCTTCATCACACGTGTCAGCCAGATCGTCTTCGTGCTCTTGTCATAACCCGTAGCCGTGAAGGCCTTCAAACCTGATACGTTCGTGAAGTCCAAATCTACAGGAGCAGCAAACGAAGCCTTGCCAATCGAACCAACCTTTACTGTCTGAGTGGCACCAGTTGCTGCGGCTTCGAACGT
>ODAI014813302.1_pt1 | contig 23937 bp, 25 predicted proteins | sample 1539321 | NCBI WGS metagenome assembly ODAI01 (sample SAMN02144231, study PRJEB22623) | gut metagenome | biome: sheep rumen | host: Ovis aries | place: New Zealand | reverse complement strand
TGCACATGTTTGCCGTTCACAAACCGCGGGTCTTCCGACGGCGGCGCCATCGTATCCGTTGAGCCCTCCGCCCGCACAAACACATAGCGAGAGATATAAGGCCGCAAGGCTTCTGTGGGATATAGAATCTGGAAAAACATCAGCTTACCTGTTTACGGAGATAGACAAAGAAGGTTGTGCCTTTTGGGGACGTTTCAAAGTCAATACGTCCGCCGGAAGCCTCAACAATATGTTTGGAGATGGCGAGACCGAGCCCGTTTCCATTGGATTTGGTGGTGAAGTTCGGCCGGAAGATACGCGGCTGTATATCTTCCGGGATGCCGGTACCGTCGTCGGAGATGGAGATTTGCACTTCGCGGTCGGAGAAAGCGGCATTGAGCACAACGATGATGTCTGTTGGCGAAGCCTGCAGCGCATTGCGGATGATGTTCACAAAGACCTGGCTGATCTGCTCTTTGTCGGCACGCACGATGACGCCGGAGTCAGGACCGACATAGCGGACAGGTATCTGTTCGTCGTTCTCGCGTTGCAGGGTAATGACGTTCGACAGTTTCTCCGCCACGTCCACCTCGGTCGTAACGACCTCGGGCTGTTTGGCGAACGTGGAGAATGATTGCGCGATATGCGCCAAGTTATCTATCTCCGCGATGAGCATTTTGGTGGTCTTTTCGAAATAGGCGTCAAACTGGTCGGTACCATATTTGAGTTGCAGTTTCTGCACGGAGAGTTTCATCGGTGTCAGCGGGTTATTGATCTCATGCGCAATCTGCCTTGCCATCGTTCTCCAAGCACCCTCACGCTCTGCATTCGCCAGTTTCTCCGCAGATTCTTCCACTTGGTCCACAAGGATGTTATAACGTTCCACGAGGGCACCTAACTCATCATGATAGGGGTAGTCAATGTGATTTTCTTTGGCTCCCATCTCAAACCGGCGCATCTTATCCGTAAGCATCGTGATCGGCGATGTGATGGAACGCGTTGCCAGATAGGAGAACGCGAGCGACAAAATCAAGGCGATGAGGTATGCCGGAACAAGACGCATCAACAACGCTTGCACTTCGGCATTGCGGGTCTGCTCGCTCAGAAAATACGGCACGGCTATATAACCGATGGGCACAAAAGCACCGTTATGGAACGGCAAATACGCAATGAGGTAAGGTTGATTTTGGATTTGCTCGTAACACAATGCAATATGGTCATCGCTGAAGAAAGGCTTGTTGACACTCATGCTGCGCGAGAGAATACCGCCGTCGAAGAGTTGCGGCGAAGAGGACGCTAACAATTCGCCTTCCAGCGAATAGACATGCAAATCCTGCTGCATATCAATACTGAGGTCACGCAGGTCTATCGCCAAACCGGACGACTGATTCTGCGTCAAGGTCACATCCCAATAATACAAGGACCGCAGATACGATTGGATGTACTCGGCGCGAGTGATCAGTTCATGCCGTTGTTGCTGCGCCACACTCGAATAGACATAACGGATCGACAAGATGAGCGTAAACACAAAAATGATGGTCACACAGGCGAATACCACAAAGAGGATTCGCGTTGTAATACGCTTGTTTCGGAGCGATATTTGGAACTTATCTGACATAATTAACACGTTTTCGCTTGCAAAGGTACTAAAAAATTTGCATATATGCAAAAAAATATGTATCTTTGCAAACTTTTTCGCAAAAAATTATTTATGGTACAGATTTTTACAGCATTTTTGCTTGGTTTACTCACTATTTTGGACCCTTGCACGCTGATGACCAGCATCACGGCGATAGGTTACATTGACAAAGAGATCAACAACAAACGAATGGTTCTGACCAACGGTCTGATGTTCGTTCTGGGTAAATTAGCTACATACGTGTTACTCAGTATTCCGTTCCTTATGGGGGCTCAGACGGACGGCATTCAACACCTGCTTGCGCATTGGGGAGAACCTATTTTGGCAGGATTCATGTTCGTCTGCGGCATTGTGCTGCTTTTCAGCGGACATCATCACCACGAGCACGACCACGGAATCAGCAAATGGCTCAAAGACACCGACAGCAAAGAGAGTTGGCTATGGTCGTTCATTCTTGGTATCTTCTTTGCCATCGCATTCTGTCCTCATCGGTTGGTATATTTCCTGACGATGATCGACATCACACTTACGCTTCCGAGCACATGGAATTGGGTAATGCCGGTTGTTTTCAGTTTGGGAACCGGTCTGCCGATCATGCTCATAGCATGGTTAGTAAGTTACAGCGCGGTTAGCATCGCCAAACTGACAAGTCGTATGGGTACGTTCGAAAAATGGTTCCGGCATATTTGTGCCGTGTTGTTCCTGGTGTTGGGTGTGTATCTGGCTATCCACTGTGTAATCGAATATCACGAACACGAACACGACGGATGTTGCCATCACCATCATACAGAATTAAAAATTAAAAATTAAAAATTATTTTGGCTTCGGAAGGTTTTCAATTCAAGCAGTTTTACATCCGGCACGACCGGTGCGCCATGAAAGTGGGCACCGATGGTGTGGTGTTAGGTTGCTGGGCAATAACTCCACCCTATCCGTCCCCACAAGGGAGGGAAATAAGAATTCTCGATATCGGTACAGGATCCGGGCTTATTGCGCGCATGTTGATGCAACGTTTTCCCGAAGCCGAAGTTGAAGCCATCGACATTGACGAGGCCGCTGTAGAACAGGCACGCGAGAACGGTGTAAACGCATATCTGAGCCGCTTGCAGGATTGGAAAAATGACAAACCTCAAATGCCAAATGACAAATGCTATAACTTGATTGTAGCGAATCCTCCTTATTTTCAGAACAGCCTTAAGAACCCGGACAAAGGACGTGAGTTAGCGCGGCACACGGACAGCCTGAGTTACAGCGAACTGCTGCATCACAGCGCGCGGTTACTCACCGAGGACGGACAGTTGGCGCTTATTCTGCCGGCTGAATCCGAGGCGGAGATCATTGCCCTCGCTGCAACAGAAGGTCTGTTTCTCGTGCGCGTAACGCGCGTATATAGTAAGGTGTCGAAACCCGCAAGGCGCGTATTGCTGCAATTTGCCCGTTCCGCATCACAAGAGGGCGAACTCACGCCTATTGAAGATCAACTCGTCTTGGAAGATGACCACGGCGGACGTTCGGAAGCATACCAGGAATTAACAAAGGACTTCTACCTGTGAGGCAGAAGTCCTTTTTCTATCAGCCAAGATTGGCTGATTGTTATTTCGCTACATTCACAGCGCGCACCTCGCGGATGACGGTCACTTTAATCTGACCCGGATAGGTCATCTCATCCTGAATGCGTTTTGCCAAATCGAAGGAGAGAAGTTCGGTATCCTTATCGGAAATCTTGTCCGCTCCCACGATCACACGCAGCTCGCGACCGGCTTGCAGTGCGTACGTCTTCACAACCCCCGGGAACGACATTGCGAGGTTCTCAAGGTCATTCAGACGTTTCACGTAACTCTCGACGATCTCTCGACGAGCTCCCGGGCGTGCGCCTGAAATAGCATCGCAGGCTTGTACGATCGGCGCAATGATAGTGGTCATCTCACACTCATCGTGGTGTGCTCCCACTGCATTGCAGATTTCCGGTTTCTCGCCGTATTTCTCACACAGCTTCATACCCAATTCTGCGTGCGGCAGTTCCACATCATCGTCCGCCACTTTACCAATATCATGCAGCAAACCGGCACGTTTGGCAGCTTTAACGTTCAGGCCTAACTCTCCTGCCATCGCGGCACAGAGGTTCGCGGTCTCGCGGCTGTGTTGCAGCAGGTTCTGGCCGTACGAAGAACGGTATTTCATCTTACCCACCAAACGAATCAGTTCCGGATGCAGACCATGAATACCAAGGTCGATCGTGGTACGTTTGCCGACCTCAACAATCTCGTCTTCCACCTGTTTGGTCACTTTCGCCACCACTTCCTCGATACGCGCGGGGTGAATACGTCCGTCCTGTACCAACTGATGCAGCGCCAGACGGGCTATCTCACGACGTACGGGATCAAAAGCGGACAGCGTGATAGCTTCCGGGGTATCATCCACCACGATTTCAACTCCGGTTGCCGCTTCCAACGCACGGATGTTACGTCCTTCACGACCGATGATTCGGCCTTTGACCTCATCGTTCTCAATATGGAAAACAGAAACAGTGCTCTCCGCCGCGGTCTCCGAAGCCACACGTTGAATGGTTTGGATGATGATTTTCTTCGCCTCTTTGTTTGCCTCCAAGCGCGCATTGTCCATGATCTCATTGATATAGGACATAGCTGCGGTCTTCGCCTCGTCTTTGAGCGTCTCCACCAACTGTTTCTTAGCCTCTTCGGCAGACATACCACTCAGCTGTTCCAACTGTTTCTCAGCCTGTTGGTGCATTTTCTCCACCTCCTGCTGCTTGTAATCCAGAGCCTGCTGGCGTTGTTCCACCTGCTGTGCCTTTTGGTTGACTTCGTTGAGGCTTCGCTGAACATCTCCCTGGCGCTGATTCAACTGCTGCTCACGCTGTTGCAAACGTTGTTCGTGTTGCTGTATGCGTTTGTCCTGCTCGCGTACGGTGTTATCGTACTCCAGTTTCAGGGCGATAAATTTCTCCTTTGCCTCAACAATCTTGTTTTTCTTCACCACTTCTGCCTCTTCCTCTGCTTTTTTGAGCAGGTTGACAGCGGCAAAACGGCTGATCAAGTAGTATATTCCGGCTCCTAACAGAAGACCCACTACTCCACAAATAATTGCTGTAATCATTGATTTATCGTTTTGTTTATTAATTGATTAAGTTCTTTTATTTCTTTTTCTACGGGTGCAATGCTTTTCTCTCTTGCATCGGATTGAAGAGCCACTGCTACCTCCAACGCCGTGTACATCCATAATTGTTCAGCGGATGCGTTCGGACGGATTTTCAAATAGTATTGATAGCGACGATTTAACAGTTCCGCCGCTTTGCGATAATTGGGTTCTTGCTCTCGGGGCACATCCAAGCCCACGGTATGAGCATCCAAGTGCAAATTAATATGTTGCTTGTCCGGAACCACCTTTTATCCTTTGTACTTTATTTTTTCAACGCTGCTATAGCACGATCTACTTGTGCTATCAAGGCATTGATGCGTTTATACGCCTCCTCGCTACCTTCCGCGCTTACCAACGCGTTTGCCATAGCGATGCGTTTGTTTTGTTGCTGTAATTGCTGTAACTCACTATGCGTCCGGATCAACTCCTGACGCTGTTTCTCGATGTCCTCCCGCAAAGCAAGATTCTCTTGTTGCAACGCTTCATAACGCTGCAACAAGAGATGTAGATTTTGTGACAATTCATCAAGAGCTTGCATCAATTTTCAATTATCAATTCTCTATTAGAAGGAGTATCCAACGCCGAGACCAATAACGCCGAGGAACTGTACGCGCTCTGCCTCAACACCCGCTTTATCGGCGATCAAGGTACCATTGTAGTACTTCAAGTTCGTGCTAATCGTCACTTGCAGACATTTTAGGAACTGATAACCCAGCGAGCAGGTCCAATCCACATCAAAATGTCCGAAATAACGGTTGTTATTCGACCACATGTAATAACCGGTATAAGTTTCACCGGGGTGCGATGTTTCCCACGCTTCCTTCAGGTTGAAACCTTTGTCCTGATAAGGAGTAAAGAGGGTGAGTGTCGTGCCCAACTTCAAATCCTTGTACGTATAAGCAATGCTTCCCTTGAAAGTTAAACCTAACTCTGCACATGCGTTGCGATAGATAGGATCACCTATTTTGTAGGAATGACCACCCTGTGTCATTGCCTCTTTGGCATAAGTGAACGTACCGATTGTACGCTGCAAATCGCTGCGGATATCCGCATAGTTAGCCACCTGTTGGTCGAAATCATATGCTGCAACAGCCGCCTCATAAGTGGCACGGTCGATTTCACCTTTATTATACTGATCCAAATACATGGACATGTAGCGCTCCTCGGTATATTTCCTGTTCCATGCATCGCCGATATAGGCGGTAGTGATACGACCTGCAATCGGAGACAGATAAACGGAGAAGTCTGCGCCCTTGTAACTCTTCTTCCAATCGATACCGACAGAAATGTCAGTATAAGAAGGAGCTAACCATTTAGAAATGATAGGATCATAACCATCCTGGTACTTACGACCGATAGCGTACTGGCTTTGGAAGCCGGCATTCACCGTCAGATACCACATCTCCTTGAATTCCCAACCGAACTTGGTGGTCAACTTGATATTATCGGTGGATTTCTTGAGCGGATCCTCTTTGGCATCCTCCCATGTCATACCGAAATCCGTGTCGAGATTCGTCTCCCACGCCATCGCATTTTTCTTGTACAGCAAGTGCAACTTCGCATATACGAAGCCGTTCATGTTGTTCTTACCTCCGGCAGCCCAGTTTACCAAACCCGTTGCAGCAGCGTTCAAACCCACTGTTCCGTCAAATTTCCAAGGATTCTCAGGAGCCGCCTCTTCCTGAGCCATCATGGACATTGCTGCGATCAAACACAGCGAAAGAGTAAAAATTGATTTTTTCATACTATAAAAATTATTGTATTACATTAATAATTGTGTGCGTACACACTTTCTTTCTCAAAAAATCGCACAAAGTTACAAAAAATTTTCCACATCTGCAAATAATTTTGACCAAGACAGCCATTTTTTTACAAAAAAGTCAATTTTTACACACTTTTTTATAATATGTACACACGCGTATGGATTTTTTTTTGTAATTTTGCACCGTGAATTAATATCGCCTCTTTTTGAGCTATATTTCGCCGCAATTCGGAATAGAAGCGCATAAAAAATAAGAATCGGAGTTTTGTCGGTCTTGAGTCGGTCTTGAGTCGGTATTATGTCGGGCTCAAAATGGAGACATGCCGAAAGGATTCAACACTAAATGTCGTAAATATAAACAAAAAACATATGAAAAACATTTTAAAGAAAAGTTTATTTGCCGCAGCGCTACTTGTAGTGACTTTTGCAAATGGGTATGCAGCAGATGTCGTTTGGGATTTCTCCGAAGCCGGCGCACAAAGTTTAGCGAACAATACCACTTATTCGTTCCTGGCGTCAGATGGGACCACAGAAATGCGCTACACTGCAGGATCAAGTGATGCAATAGTTGCTCCAAGCGGATCTAAAGCCGGCTATTTGAAAGAAAACGGAAAAACCGGAGGTGGATCAGCAAAAGACACGGACGGAACAACAGCCATTAACAAGAATCGCTTGATCCGGCTTTTTGTTACCGGAACTGGTACGTTAACTATTAGTTGTACGGGTAATATCGGAGTGTACAACATATACGACGGACAAGGAGGAACGGCATTAGCTGAAGCCTATACCGCAAATACCACATCGTCAACTTTAACTGTTAACAACTTACTTTGGATAGAAACCTCCGTAAAAGGATACATTAACAAAATCACATGGACCCCATCGTCCGAAGGCGGAGGTTCTTCCACAGTAGCCGTTACCGGTGTTACGCTCAATAAAACCGCAACTTCCATTGAGCAAGGTCAAACAGAAACCTTGACCGCTACCGTTCAGCCTAATAACGCAATGAACCAAAACATCTCTTGGTCTTCTTCCGATGAGAGCGTTGCCAAGGTGGCAGATGGCGTTGTTACCGCCCTCAATGCCGGCACGGCAACCATCACCGTAACCACCGAAGATGGCAATAAGACCGCTACTTGCAACGTAACGGTTACAGCTCCGGCGGCGCCTATTGAAGTAACAGGCATCTCACTCAAAGCCACTACGGAAATAGCTATCGGCGGCACAGAGACACTGACCATCACTTACACCCCTGTCGATGCCAACACCGGCAAAGAGGTAACATGGTCCAGCAGCGACGAAACCGTGGCTAAAGTGGATGCAAACGGCACAGTGACAGGTCTCAAAGCAGGCACTGCCACCATTACCGCAACCTCCAAAACAAAGAGTTCAATCACCGCTTCTTGCGCTGTGACCATCAAAGCGGTACCTGTTACCGGTGTGAACGTTACTCCTTCCACGGCAACGATTCAAATAGGAGGCAACACTACCCTTTCGTACTCCGTTTCGCCAAACAATGCAACCGACAAAACCGTTTCATGGTCTTCGGACAATACCAACGTAGCAACCGTGGATGCAAACGGCAAAGTGACAGGTGTAGCAGAAGGAACGGCAACGATCACCGTTACCACAACAGACGGCAACAAAACAGCTACCTGCCTCGTCACCGTGCAAGCCGGCAAACCCTTACCGGAAACAGGTTTGACAGCTCACACTCCGGAAATTTACGAAGACCCCAAGGGCTATAACACGCCGTTGGTAACATTCAACAACCGCGACTACGAGGTATATTACGTCGTTCGTGATCCTTCCGGAAGCAACATTTGCATTGATACCAAAACTGGGGACAAAGTAGCCGGTATTACCACCGGAACGGACAAAACGGTGAAAGCCAGAGACAACTGGTTTGAATTGAAAGCCAGTAACGGAAAGGGCGGAGACGGCAACGCCGGCGCAAAAGATGAGTTCAAAGAGACATCGGTTCAGTGCGTCAAGATGAATAGCGGCCATGAAATGGTATTTCAGGTTAAGGGATTTGACCAGTTCAACTTCTACGGCAAAGACAACAACAAAGATGCCACCAAAGGCAAACAATTTGAGGTATATGTTGACGATGTCAAAGTTTCCGGAGCTCCTGTGGACGGCTATGCGATCCACCGCTATGAGATAACAACCGCGGAACACGTCATCCGCTTGGTAGGTATCGGTGAGTCGGATAACAAACTAACCGGCTTCTCACTCCGTGTATCGAATGATCCGATTGTTCGTCACCTCAAGGGACCGAAAGACCAAACGGCTTATCAGACCAAACAGATTGAGCCGGTGATATTCCGTGTTCGTCGGGCGGAGAGCTACAGGCTGACTTGGGTCGGTGGCAAAGAGATTCCGGGTCTTGCGCTGAACGCCACCACCAACGACTCCGTTTTCCTGCAAGGCACTGCCGATGCTGCTGTCGGATCCTATATATATAAGGTGGAGGCACTGGATGCCAGCGGCAATGTAGCATCCTTTGAGCAAGGCACGGTCACCATTCAAACGCAAGTCTTCGATGCCAAGAACGGCAATGATTTCTCGACTAACATCGCCGAGCCGATTAAACCGATGAACTTCCTCTTCTACGCCTCCAATAGTTCCGACATCACGCTTTCTTGTGACATCGAGGGCTTGACGCTGACGTACGAGAAAGACAGCATCGCCGTATTAAGCGGTACGCCGGCTTTGGGTACCGCCGAAGGCGAACACACCTATTCCATCTCTGCGGCAGGAGGAAATACCATCACCGGTAAGATCACCATCGTTGTGCCGGATCCGTATTTCGAACCTATCGCCGAGGCAAAAGTGCGTGACGGCAGTTCCATCACGTTTGTGATCATCGTCCGCCATGCTCAAAACGTGACCGTAACTGGTCTGCCGAACGGGTTCACAAGCAATTACAACAGCGCAACAGACACGCTTACCATTTCCGGTACGGCGAACGTCGGAGCTCCTTATCCAAGGCCCATTGAGTTTACCATGACGGCAACTCCGCGTTATGAAGGAAAAGAGCAAAAGACCGAAAAGGGCAAACTGATTGTTATTGACCCGGACGCAAAAGCCGTTTTAGTGGTCTGCAAAGGCATCAAAAACGCCAATGACGATCCTTACTGCAAGTACTTGGGAGGACAAGGTTTCGACATCACCCTGCGCGAGCAGGACGTTTTAGCCGGATCGAGTTACGAGGCATTTGATCTCCTTCTGATTTCCGAGACCGTGGATGCCAATAACGAAGAAGTACTCAAACTCGTTCGCGGCGAAGTAAGTCTGCCGGTACTGAATATGAAAGGTTTCACGTACTCCCCGGGACGCGTTTCACCTGCCGGTTGGGGTGAACCGGACAATGGAGCTGTGGATACTTTAGATACCAAGAACATGGGCTGTAACATCATCCTGCAACGCGCAGAGCATGAGATATTCAAACAACTCACTTATCCGGTTAACGGCAAGACAGTGAAGATCTTAGACACTTATACCAAACGCGGTGTCATGCCGATTGCGGTCAATAAACAAGGTGCACTCTGTTTGGCAACCGCGGCTACACGTAGTGTGGATTACTACTCCGAAGGCCCGCTCCAAACGGCTATTCATGAGATCCCGGCTTCGGAACGCGACGGACACAAATACATCTGTTTGCCGCTTTCCGCGGACGCTACTCTCAGTACGCAAGGCAAGAAACTCATCGACGGCATTGTTGAGTACCTGTTGAGCAGTACTCCGACTACCGTAGCATTGCCGGTATTGCGCATTGACCGATTCGCGGTAGAAGGCTTCGAAGGCAAGATCGACCAGACGAACAACACCATTGAGCTGGTTTTGGAAGAGGCGGATTACAAAGCCTTGGACAGCCTCACTTCCGTAGCACCGGAGATCACCATTGCCGATGACAGTTTGACCCACGTTCTGCCGGCTACCGACACACTCAGTATGGCGCATTGCACTTTCATTCCGATGGTCTTCACCGTAACGGATTACATCAACGTTCGCGCATACTCCGTGACCGTCCGCGTCATCCGCGCACAAGGCTTAGAGGAAGTAGAAGCATACACCGTCGGCGAATGGATCAACATCTATGATATCTACGGCCGCAAAGTGGCTACTACCAACGAGGACATCTACACCATGGCTCTGCCGAGAGGTGTATATATCATCCAGACATCCAAAGGTAACACACTCAAAATAATGAAATAAATCCATGCGTACAGAAAACGAATTGCAAGGAGTGACGTTGTTGGGAAACCAGCACACGCAATATAGCGACAATTATAATCCCGGGGTGTTGGAGACCTTCCCCAACAAACATCCGGAGAACGAGTATCTGGTGACCTTCAACTGCCCGGAGTTCACTACCCTATGTCCCAAAACAGGACAGCCGGATTTCGGACACCTGTACATCAGTTATATTCCGCGCGAGCAGATGGTGGAGAGCAAGAGCCTCAAGCTATACCTCTTCTCCTTCCGCAACCACGGCGATTTCCATGAAGACTGCGTCAACATCATCATGAAAGATCTGGTCAAACTGATGGATCCCAAGTATTTGGAAGTAACCGGCTATTTCATGCCGCGCGGAGGAATAAGCATCTATCCTTTCGCCAACTATGCCGATGCCGAACACCAGGAACTCAAAACCCTGCGACTGAGAGAACAAATGACGAATGTGCTCAATCGCCAATAAACCGCGAAGCGGAAAAATCGTCAATCAATCGTCAAATCGTCAATATGAAAGATAGTATTATCGTCTTATCCGGTGGATTAGATTCCACCACCATGTTATACGAATACCAATACCGTATTGGTATGGCGCTTTCTTTCCATTACGGAAGTAACCATAACGACCGCGAGTTGGAGTTTGCCAAACTCCATTGTGAACGCCTTGGTATTCCCCATCAGATCATTCGTCTGCCATTTATCAAACAGTTCTTCAATAGTTCCCTGCTTTCCGGAGCGGACGCAATACCCGAAGGCAACTACGACGAAGAGAACATGAAATCAACCGTTGTACCATTCCGCAATGGAATTATGCTGTCCATCGCAGCAGGCATCGCGGAGAACAACAAGTTCCAGTACGTCATGCTCGCTAACCATGCCGGAGATCATACCATCTACCCGGATTGCCGCCCGGAGTTCGTGGAGGCGATGAACAATGCGATTCATTTCGGCACATGGAACGGAGTGCAATTACTAACGCCCTATACCAACCTCACCAAAGCGGAAATAGCCACACGCGGCAAGGAATTGCACCTTGACTACTCCGAAACATGGAGTTGCTACAAAGGCGGAGAACATCATTGCGGTGTCTGCGGTACTTGCCGTGAACGAAAGGAAGCGCTCGCGCAAGCCGGCATTGAGGACAAAACAATCTATGACAACTAAATCGTCCAATAAATCATAAATCGTCAAATCGTCAATTATTTTATGTATTACGTAGAAAAAAGAATAGAAATCTCCGCGGCGCATAATTTGATGTTGTCGTATGAGAGCAAATGCGAAAATCTGCACGGTCACAATTGGATCATTGTGGTTTATTGCAAGGCCAAAGAGTTGAACCAAGATGGCATGGTCACGGACTTCACGCACATTAAGAAAGTAGTGAAGGGCACCTTTGACCATAAATATATCAATGAAATCTTGGATGTCAATCCATCCGCAGAGAATATGGCGAAATGGATATGCGACCATGTAGAGAACTGCTACAAAGTCTCCGTCCAGGAATCGGAAGGCAACACCGCCATCTATGAAAGAGACGAATAATTAATTGTGAACCCTCGTGATCTCGAAATATCGAAAATTGCAAAATAAATTGGCATATAGAGTTAACGAAATATTCTATACCCTTCAAGGCGAAGGAGCGCACAGCGGCATTCCCGCTGTGTTCGTTCGCTTTAGCGGATGTAATCTCCGTTGCCCTTGGTGTGACACGGAGTTCGCTGAATACAAAGAGATGTCGGCAAAGGAGATTGTCGAAGAGATGCTATCGCTGTATGACACGCCCAATGAACGCCGCAAGATGTGTGTCCTCACCGGCGGTGAGCCGTCCTTGCAGGTAGATAAACCGCTGATTGACACCTTGCACGAAGCCGGTTTCTATATCTGTATCGAGACCAACGGCACACACCCGTTGCCGGAAGGAATTGACTGGATCACCTGTTCACCCAAAGAAGGAAGTCTTCATCATTCTGCCATCAGCCATCAGCCACCTTTAGCGCTCAAAAAAGTGAACGAAGTGAAAGTGGTCTTCACAGGCACGTATGATCCCGAAATATGGAGAAAGCAGTTGGAGGCCGAACATTGGCTCTTACAGCCGCTCCGTTATAACGGCGAATGGCTCTTACTGAGCGGTATTGATGATTTTGAGATAGACAGCAATGATAATTTGGACGACACCGTGCGGTATATTCTCGCGCACCCTTTCTGGCGTCTAAGCGTCCAACTCCACAAAATAGCCGGACTCCGTTAAGAGCCCGGCTTTTATTTTAACAGTTTAACGCTTTAACGCGCGCAGCGCTTAATACTGCGCTGCATCATATACGGCGTCCGCTGCTTCTGATCCTTTGAGACGCTCGATAATACAGAACGCGAAATCAGAAGACAAGCCCGGACCTTTCGCCGTAATGATATTCTGGCTCTCTACCACCAGACCACCGACATAACTTTCGCCCAGAGGTTCCTGGCAACCAGGATAACAAGTTGCTTGTTTGCCTTTCAAGATACCTAATTTACCGAGAACCATCGGCGCGGCACAAATAGCGGCTATCAGTTTGCCGGCATTGTTATGCTCCACCAATAACTCGCAAAGCGCTGAACAATCGCCTAACTTGGTCTGTCCACCGGGAAGGATGAGCATCTCTGCGTCCGAGAAATCAATTTTATCAATCAATCCGTCAGCCTCAACAGCGATATTATGCGCTCCGAGAACCATAGGATTGCCCGTTACAGAAACGGTTGTTACTGCAACATTTGCACGGCGAAGCAAATCAATGGTAGTGATAGCCTCGATTTCCTCAAATCCATTGTCTAAAAAAAGATAATTCATACAATTAACGATTTAACGATGTACGATTAGTTTAACTTAAATATATAGGTGATTGTTCTCGCGCTTCCTAAGGCTCAATACGATGTGCGACCACGTCGCACATATGAATTTTCGCCTTGGACTCGCTCTTCGGTACGCAAACAGCCTTTGGCTTGGTTTTCGTACCGATTGCAAATCCTCGCATTTATTTAACATTAAAAGTATAGGTTATAGTTCCTATAGCCTCTCCATCACCTGCTGTCCATTTTGTTTTTTTAATGGCATTTATTGCACATTGTATCATTTCCTTGTCGGCAGTATTTGTGCCACTTGCATTAACAGCAAATATATTATTCCCGTCCTTATCGATTTTAATTTGAACTACGACTACACCATAATGGTCAAACTCACATGTTGGCTCTGGTAATTTACCATCTCTTGGTTTTCTTGAGTCCAAACCTGTAATACGTGGATCTCGACCGCCACCACCGGCAGTACCTCCTCCTTTGACCGGATTATCGCTACCGCCTCCTCCAAGTCCATCACCATTACCTGTACCGTTTCCTGATTTTTTAAACTTATCAGCCCAAGCTGCCGCATTTGCTTTAGCCTCCTCTTCTTTGGCTTTGCGCTCAGCTTCTTTCCTTTCGCGCTCTCGTTTTTCTGCCAATTCTTTCTCGTGCTTCTGTTTCTCTACCGCTGCTATACTATCACGCTTAGCTTTCTCTCTATCCATAGCGAGAGTTTCTTCATCGGACAATATCGGTTCAGAGGCTACCGGGGGCTGCGGTTTTGAAGGTTCAATTGGAGCAGCAGTTGATTCGGCATTAGCAGCGGCTGACGATGCTGATGGCATTATTGGAGCATTAGGAATAACCATTTCCACTTCGCCAAAAGCCACCTCAACGCCTTCTTGTTCCTCCGGTACTACTGGCGTGAGGTAAATAAACCATAACAGCAGAAACACCAGCAACATGAAAAGCGCTGTACCCACAGAAGCAACAATATGTCTCTCTTGCTTTTTCGTCATCTTTTGGTAGCTACTACAAGACGCATATGATGTTCGTTCGCGACATCCAGCACGCGAACCACCTCTTTGTACGCTACGTCTTCATCAGCGTGCAGAGCGATGTACATCGTTGAATCCGAAGCCTGAATACCACATAGGTAAGCCTCCAAATTCTCCGGATCAACAGGAATAGGTTTCTCCTTGCCCAACGCCACATAATAGTTACCTAAGTTGTCAATGGACACCTTAGCTACCTGCGGGCGCGTCACTTGCTTGGCGCGCGACTGAGGAAGGTTGATTTTAATATCATTGGGCGAGGACATAGTACTTGCCATTACGAAGAACAGGAGCAACAAGAAAACCAAGTCGGTCATCGAGCTCATCGCAAAAGTGGCCTCTACCCTATTTCTCTTTTTCAAAGACATAGTTTGAAATTGTTTGAAGGTTTGAGATTGTTAAGCCGGCTCGTTGAGGAGGTCCATAAACTCCATTGTACGGCTCTCCAAAAGACGAACAACACGGTCAATGCGCGAAACAAGATAGTTGTATGCGAACATTGCCAGAATACCCACAATCAGACCGCCGATAGTGGTTACCATCGCCTGATACATACCGGTTGAAAGCGCACTCATCTCAATAACACCGCCGGAAGTCTGCGCCATGTTATAGAACGTCTGTACCATACCTAAAACCGTTCCCAAGAAACCGAGCATCGGTGCACCGGCAGCGATATTAGCCATGATGACAAGGCCTTTCTCCAATTTGCCGACCTCCAAGTTACCCACGTTCTCTACCGCTACCTGCACGTCCTGCATCGGGCGGCCAATACGACTGATACCTTTCTCAATCATGTGAGCAGAAGGGGTATCGGTCTGTTTGCAGAGGTTCTGCGCGGAATCAATCTTGCCGTCATGGATATAATCGCGAATACGATCCATGAAAGATTTATCCTCTTTGGTTGCTTGTTTGAGAACGACCAAACGTTCAATAAAAATATAACATGCGCCGGCGAGCAGGAGTGCCAGAATGATCATGATCCAGCCGCCGTATTGCGCCATTTCCCAAAGGTTGATAGATTCTTGAAGAGGTTCTTCTACGGCAGCAATCTGTTCTCCCATCGCTGCCAGAGTGTCAATTTGAAATAACATAAAACTATTTACGATTTAACGATTTAACAATTTAACGTTTTAACGATTTAACAATTTAACGTTTTAACAGTTTAACGACTTACTTCAGTAAGTCCAAATACTCCTGTATCGTTTCCTGAATGCCAAGATAGAGGGCATCGCAGATGATGGCATGTCCAATGGACACCTCTGCCGTCCAGGGGAACGCCAGAATAAAGGGTTTCAGGTTTTTGAGGTTCAGATCATGTCCCGCATTGAGTCCCAAGCCCAACTCGTGCGCTTTCACCGCCGCCGGACGATAGGTCTCGATGGCTTTCTCCGGGTCGGTCTCAAACATCTCGGCATAAGGACCGGTATATAACTCCACGCGGTCAGCGCCTGTACGCAGGGCGTACTCCACCATCACCGGATCCGGATCCACAAATATGCTGACACGGATACGATAAGCATGCAACTGGTTTACTACGCCTTTGAGGAAATCCAAGTGTTTGCGGGTGTCCCATCCGTGGTTGGAAGTCAATTGCGAGGGATCATCGGGCACGAGGGTTGCCTGTGTCGGACGGATATCCGTCACCAACGCCAAGAACTCTTCGGTCGGGTTTCCTTCGATATTCAACTCCGTGGTTACCATGGATTTGAGTTGGTACACATCTTCCTTGCGTATATGGCGCTCATCCGGCCGAGGATGTACCGTAATACCTTGTGCGCCAAACAGCTCACAATCCACCGCAAAACGCTGAACATCAGGCATATTACCGCCACGAGCATTGCGCAAAGTGGCTACCTTGTTGATGTTAACACTCAGTTTCGTCATACCTATTTTCTTGAATTATTGGTTTGAGCTCCGGAGAGCAATTTTGAAATTCGCTGCAAAGTTACTACAAAATTTGCAAATAAACAAATATTCGAGCATTTTTTTCATATTTTTATTCCCAATGCCGGTCTTTTGCGAAGAAACGGAGCATGCCGTGGAGTCCCAATTCGACTTTCATATGGCGTGCGTACGAAGGAGAATATAGCGAAATACCTCTCGTAATGTCTAGCCTTTCCTGCATCGTGTGCCACTTGCGTGCAATGCGGTTCTTCGGTGCGGGCTTATCGGACTTAACGGGTTTCCTTTTGCCTGCGAGCAGATCTTCCAACAAAGCCTCCGAACGCGCGATACACGCGTGTGTATAAAAAGGTGCATCCTCTTCGGGCAAGCCCATCAACTCCACCAGCATAGCCATATAGACCTGCCAAACATCCGTCAGATGTAACTGCCGCAAGTTGTGCTTCAACTGCCGACGATCAATTTTGGAGGCATAACGATGTAACAACAACGCCAAATCGCATAACTGCCGGACGCAAGCTCCCGCTGTCAGCATATGTTCCCAACTGTGCATAAAAACCAGCAGGGCGTTAAAGGTCGGCTCGGGAACGGCAATGTTCATATCTCCCAGTTTGATCTCCTCTACCCTCCCGGCACTCATGCCTTTTTGCTCCATTCGCGCATATCTCCAAGCGTCTATCGGGTGTTGCAGACTAATTGTCACACGGTGAATCTCAATGGAGATTCCGTCCGCGATGAGATTATAATGCTTGTAATGGTCCAGTTCCTCATCGAATTTGAGTGCATCGGGAAAGGTATTGCGCATAACAGCACAGGCAGGGTGATATTGGTCTTTCCCCAGGAACAGATCCACGTCTCCCCATGAGCGGAAATAGGGTTGCTCATACAGGGTTGCCAGACCGGCTCCTTTCATCAACACGGGGCGAATACCGGCGGCTGTCAATGCTTTCCAAGCGGTTAGAAGCGTGTGTTGCAGTTTGACTTGTTGTTGCATCGTTTGGGCACAGACCGCTTTCATCTGCATTTTGAGTCCTGCTTCCAAAGTGTTTTGCAGGTGTTCGTCGGACAAGAGCAGAGGGAAAATCAATGCGCCCGTAGATTGCACCGCAGCCAACCGGATGACCTGCGCCATTTGAGCAGAAGATACCTCCTCCGAAGTTTTCCATTCTGTGCCCCATAAGGCAGCTCGGAGGAGGGATAAATATGCTTTATAGACCTGTTGCATCGAACTCTCTTTGATTTTTCGTGCAAAATTACAAAAAAATTTGCATATATGCAAAAAAAATAGTACTTTTGCATTCAATTTCGCAAATAAAGATGCAGCATAAGGTACCAAACGACATATTGATCCCGGAAATAGCGAAGATGTTAGACGAAGGTCATCAGGTTATTTTCACCCCGGGAGGAACCAGTATGCGGCCGTTTATTGAAGGCGGAAGAGACGCCGTGCTCTTACAAAAAGCGGAAGAATGCCGTGTGGGCGATATTCTGCTTTGCCGTGTGGGTGAGACATATGTGTTGCACCGCCTTATAGCGATAGAGGGGGAACATCTCACCCTGATGGGAGACGGGAACCTGCAGGGCGAAGAGCATTGCACGAAAGCGGATATCATCGGCAAAGTGATGGAGATTCGTTCTCCCAAAGGCAGGCTCAAACCCCGCACAAGGGGATGGTTATGGCGCAAGTTGCTGTCATGCAGGCCTTTCCTTTTGAAGGTTTACAGACATACACCACGAATACTATAATTTAGATACTATGCATATCATCAAAGGTTTTAAGTTACGTCCTTTAGGCAATGAGTTTATTCTTGTCGGAGAGAGTATAGAGCAGGTCAATTTCAACAAGATGATCACGATGAATGAGACCGCTGCATACTTATGGCAACAAGTAGAGGACGGCAAAGAATTTGACGCCAAGAGTTTGGCGGCTCTCCTATTGAACGAATACGAAGTAAGCGAAACGCAAGCATTGCAGGACGCAGATAAAACCCTTCAGGCATGGCTCAGCGCAGGTATTATCGAGTAGCCGGTCATTCGTTTTCCGTGACCGCAGAGGAGATCGTTTTCGCGCAGATGAGCAACTATCAGCCGTTTGAGACGAAAGAAGAGCCGGAAGAGACGATCTTCGATTTGACCGTGGGCGATGTGGATTTGTCGGAGGAAAAGACGCAGGTCTTCACCGACACATCGGATGATGACATGCCGCGTATTGAGATCTACCGCATCGGTCAAGACCGGCTCTTCCAAGTATCGATGACCAAGCACTCGGAGATCTGTCTGTCCTTGCGGACGTCAGAGGATTTTCGCAAGGCTTCCTTGTGTTTTGCGACGAACGACATCCGCTTTGGTATTGATAATTCGTGTATGCTGCTGTATGCTTTCTCCACGGCGGGAATGCACACGTTGGAGATGCACGCGGCAGTTATTGAGCGCAAAGGCCACGGGTTCTTGTTTCTCGGTCATTCGGGCACGGGCAAATCGACGCACGCCCGGATGTGGATATCTGCTTTTGAGGACGCCAAACTGCTGAATGATGACAACCCTATCCTGCGCATAGAGGAGAACGGAGAGGTACACGTCTATGGTTCGCCGTGGAGCGGCAAGACCCCTTGTTACATCAACCGCGAAGTGCCGGTTGGCGCGATTGTCCAGTTGGCACAGGCGCCGCACAACAAAATATGGCCGCTTCGTCTGCCGGAAGCGTACGCTTATATGCTTTCCTCCGCCAGCGGTCTGAAGATTGAGCCGAAGATGATGGATGCGTTGTACGACACTATTGCGCGCGTCATACAGACCGTACAGGTCTATAAGATGGAGTGCCTGCCGGACACGGACGCTGCACGTGTGTGCGAAAAGAACGTTACGAATTTGAAATAAGACATATATATGACAATCGCTATTTTTGGAAACGCAATGAAGCCGCAAACTCTGGTGGAAGTGCGGCACATACTTCAGTTCATGGAGGAAAAGGGCGTTCATGTCTGCCTGTCGCAGGAACTGCGTCAGGAGTTGGATCTGCGTGAGTTCCCGGGTTTTCCTGAGAATTGGGACGGAGAGCAACAGCCGGAGAACATCTACGGCGAGCCTATTGATTTTGCGCTCTCTATTGGTGGCGACGGTACGTTCCTGACCTCCGCGGCGGCGATAGGCAATAAGAATATCCCTATCCTCGGTGTGAACTGCGGGCATTTGGGTTTCTTAGCCGAAGTGCAGACCCAAGATTTAGATGACATTCTGCAAAAACTGGTAGCCGGCGAATATTCGATTGAGAGACGGCATTTGCTATCGCTAACCATATTGGACAAAGACGGTCTCAAACGCGACGGTTTGGTGATGGCACCGAACGCGCTGAACGAGATTGCTATTCTCAAACAAGGTCTGACCAACATGTTGACCATTGAGACCAAAGTGAACGGCGAGTTCCTGCACACGTATCATTCGGACGGTCTGATCATCGCTACGCCGACCGGCAGTACGGCATACAACCTCTCCATCGGCGGACCGTTAGTAGTGCCGCAGAACAGAGGTATGATCCTTACGCCTATCGCACCACACAGTTTGACCGTCCGACCTATCGTCATGCCCGACGAATGGAAGATTGATCTCCGCGTCAGTAGCCGGTACGACACATATATGGTCTCCGTCGATGGCCGCAGCCAGAGCCTCAGCACGGACATGAGTCTGCATATCGAGCGCGCGGATTACACGGTCAAAGTGGTACAAATAGGCGATAACAGTTTCTTGAAATCGTTACAAAACAAACTCAATTGGGGAAAATGATATTAGATTTTATTACATGGGATGTGGACCCGATTTTAGTGCACTTCGGGGATGGAGGAATACGTTGGTACGGCTTGATGTGGGCAATAGGTCTGTATGTCTGCTGGGCGATTAACGAACGGATGTACAAGCGTGAGAACTGCCCTGCCGAATGGCCGGACCAGCTCTTTTTCTGGATGGCCGCGGGTGTGATCATCGGTGCACGTTTAGGGCATTGCTGGTTCTACGAATGGCATCAGTACGGACAGCCTTGGCACCTGTTCGGGTGGGAATTCACGTATCGCAATCCGTATATCGAGAACCCGATGCGGTTACTGAAAATATGGGAAGGCGGTCTCAGCAGCCACGGCGGTGCGATAGGTCTGATCACGGCGGCTATCCTGCTCAACAAATATAAATTCAGCCGCTACCCGCAGTTTGGTACATCGTGGATCTGGATCCTCGACCGGCTATGTGTGGGCGTCTGTATCACCGGGGCGATGATCCGTTTCGGTAACTTGATGAACAGCGAGATCTACGGCGGACCGACCGATCTGCCTTGGGGCTTTATCTTCGTGCGCGACGGACAGACCGTGCCTTGTCACCCGACCCAGATTTACGAGATGCTCTACTGCCTCGTGGCGCTGGCGGTTACATGGCCGATGTATTGGTACACGGACGCCCGCAGAAGAGAAGGTCTGTTGCTCGGCGTCTTCCTTGAGATTGTTTTCTTCACACGCTTCTGTCTGGAGTTTATCAAGAACGACCAGGAGGCGTTTGAGGCGGATCATCTGCTGAATATGGGTCAATGGTTAAGTTTGCCGTTTATCGCCTTGGGTATATACCTTATTATACGCGCGTATAAGAGACCCCTGTCGCCGGTAGTGGAGAAACAGCCGAAAAGTCTCGAACCGAAATACCAAAAACAACAAGGAAATGACAAAAAGTGATCTTAGAATAGTATATTTGGGCACGCCGGAGTTTGCGGTTGCGGGCCTGCAAGCCTTGGTAGAAGGCGGATATAATGTAGTGGCGGTGGTTACGATGCCGGACAAACCGGCAGGACGAGGCCATCAGATGCAGTTTTCGGACGTGAAGAAATACGCGTTGGAAGCGGGTATTCCTGTCATGCAACCAGAGAAGCTGAAAGACGAAGCGTTCATCAAAGAACTGCACAGTTACCAGGCGGATTTGCAGATAGTGGTAGCATTCCGTATGTTGCCGGAAGTCGTATGGGCAATGCCTCGTTTAGGCACGTTCAATGTGCATGGTTCGCTGTTGCCGCAATACCGCGGTGCCGCGCCGATCAACTGGGCGGTGATGAACGGTGACAAAGAGACCGGTCTGACCTCTTTCATGCTCAAACATGAGATCGACACGGGAAACATGATCCTTCAGGAGCGTATTGCTATCGGCGAGGACGAGAACGTCGGCTCGGTGCATGACCGGCTGATGGAATTGAGCAAAAAAATGGTACTCAACACCGTGGATCTCATCATTGATTGCGAGAACAAAGGTATCGCGTTGCCCACTACCCCGCAACCCGAATCGGCGGAACTGAGACCTGCACCGAAGATCTTCAAAGAGGATTGCGAGATCAAGTTCCAAGAGAAAACCGCCGAAGAGGTACATAACTTCGTCCGCGGTCTGAGTCCCTATCCTGCTGCTTGGGCGAATATTACGGTTAACGGACAGAGTTTTGAGAACGTAAAGATCTACCAAGTGAAGGTACAAGGAAACAATGTACAAAGTACCAAGGATATTGTTATCCCGTGTAAAGAGGGCGCAGTGCAGATTCTTGAGTTACAAGTGCCGGGCAAGAAACGGATGGATGCCCGTTCGTTCCTGAACGGATTGCATTGAACATACGCGCAACATACGCGTAACATACGCCATTAAGTTTTGGACATATGGATTACATTAAACTCATAGACAAATACTACAGCGAATCGCCGGAGTTGAGGAATGTGTTGTTGACGCATAGCCGCCAAGTGGCAGACCGTGCGTTAGCGATTGTGGATGCACACCCGGAATGGACGGAAAAAGGGTTAGTCGATAGGCAGTTTGTGGAAGAAGCGGCTATGTTGCACGACATCGGCATCATCTTCTGCAATGCGCCGAAGATCTACTGCAACGGAAAACACAAATATATCGAGCACGGCTATCTGGGCGCGGAATTACTTCGTAAGGAAGGTTTTCCCAAACATGCGTTGGTGGCAGAGCGTCATACCGGCACAGGCATCACCGTGGAGCAAATAGAGCGCGAAGAGCTGCCTATTCCCGAACGGGATTACTGTCCGCAGAGTTTGGAGGAAAAGATCATCTGCTATGCCGACAAATTCTACTCCAAGAGCCATTTGGGCGAAGAGGTGTCGTTAGACAAAATCAAATACAACATCTGGAAATACGGGCACGAAGCGTTCGTTCGCTGGCAGGAATTAGTTCTTCTCTGCGGCTGAATTACCGGAACTTGTGGTTAAAACCGACTGAGATCAGTTCGCGGAACTGAATACGTGCGTATTTATCTCCGTCTTTGATGACCGATGAGTCATAGCGCGGATGTAGCACTACACGTGCGGACATGAAGCGGTTGATGATAAAATCGCAGTTCACCTCCAAGTCCAATTCCACATTCTTATAATTAGTATAGGCATAGAACCTTGTTTCCAAAGCCACCTCACGCACCGGTTTCCATGTATATTCCAACCGGATGGACGAACCGATGTTATGTTGCGTTTTCTGTGTCGCCTCCAAACCGTAATCGGTGGGTTTGACGTGAAACGTGTCCGCCAGATGGATCACCTTGTAGGAAAGTGGCGAAAAAGAGATAGAGAGGTTCTTCACCGGTTTGTAATCAAGACCAAGCGCCGCCGTGAAACGGAAAGGCGAGAAAGGCGCGGATTTCCATTCGCGCGCGTTTGTTTTATAGGTGGGCAAGAGCCGTGTCTCTATCTCGGCAGAGAGCGAGACGAAGAGTTTGGGCACGATGCGGTAGTTTCCTTTGGAATAAAGGCGGAGCATGTCGTCCGTGGTGTTCACGCGGTGGAGCGAATCGTTCCGCACGGTAGTACCACCAATACGCCATTCGCCCGTGTTCTCCCAGGTAAAGGAATCGGTGATATAATTGATGTAACCTTTTGCAATACCATAGCCGGCGAAGGAAGAAGTACCGCCTTGATACCAGTTATCGGTGACGTAGTGCTGGTTTATTTGCACCATCACATTAGCTTCTCTTCTCCAGGGAGAACGCATGTTTCGAATAGCGGTCAGCACGTCGTTGCGATCTTCCACCTCATCTTTGAGCCAGGATTTCTCGATGACCAATTCCGGCGCTTTAGGCAGTTTCTGGATTTCCAATGCGGTATTGAGCGTTCGCAAAGAGTCCACTTCCGCCATCTCACGCTGGATAGAATCCAGACGCATGATCTCCGCCAAGGTCAGCGTGTCAACCGTGTCATTGGCATGCAGTTCCGCACTTTGGTGCGCCACCATGTCCAACAGCAGGTCATCCATTGAAGCCGTGTAGTCCAGTTCCGACAATTTGAAAGTATCGGTATATACTTGTTGCGCCGTCAAAGGAATGGCGGCGCAAACAAGGAATGCTATGAGTGTTTTACGTTTCAAGT
>ODAI014831248.1_pt1 | contig 23938 bp, 18 predicted proteins | sample 1539321 | NCBI WGS metagenome assembly ODAI01 (sample SAMN02144231, study PRJEB22623) | gut metagenome | biome: sheep rumen | host: Ovis aries | place: New Zealand | reverse complement strand
CATCCTCACCCTGAGCATTGGTTAAGAACTCACCAAAGAGTCCCTTATTACCCGTAGCGGGATCACGGGTGAATGCAACACCGGTACCGCAGTCATCACCCATATTACCGAAGGCCATTGACTGTACATTAACGGCTGTTCCCCACGAATAAGGGATATCATTGTCACGACGATATACATTGGCTCTGGGATTGTCCCATGATCTGAATACGGCCTTAATGGCGCCGTATAACTGTTCCTTGGGATCATCGGGGAAGTCCGTTCCTATCTTATTCTTATATTCTGCCTTGAACTGCTCTGCAAGCTCCTTAAGATCCTCGGCCGTAAGCTCTACATCCTGCTTAACGCCTCTCTTAGCCTTCATCTGATCGATGAGCTCTTCGAAGTACTTCTTACCTACCTCCATAACCACATCCGAGTACATCTGTATGAATCTTCTGTAGCAGTCCCATGCCCATCTGGGATTATTTGACTTTTCGGCTATAACACCGACAACCTGCTCATTAAGTCCTAAGTTAAGTATTGTATCCATCATACCGGGCATTGATGCTCTTGCACCTGAACGAACGGATACTAAGAGAGGATTGTCCAGATCTCCGAACTTTTTGCCCGTGATCTCTTCAAGCTTGACGATATACTTATCTATCTGACCTCTGATCTCATCATTGATCTCTCTTCCGTCTTCATAGTACTGTGTACAAGCTTCTGTAGTAATGGTAAAGCCCTGCGGAACGGGAAGACCAAGATTGGTCATCTCTGCGAGATTGGCTCCCTTACCGCCAAGCAGATTACGCATATCCGCTTTACCTTCACTGAACAAATAAACCCATTTTGTCATACGCTCATCTCCTTACATTAGATTAAAATGTGAACTTATCCGCAAAATAAGCTTCAAGTTCGTCTATAGCCACTCTCTCCTGTTCCATACTGTCTCTGAACCTGACAGTCACTGCATGATCCTCTTCGGAATCAAAGTCATAGGTAATGCAGAAGGGAGTTCCTATCTCATCAAGTCTCCTGTATCTCTTACCAATATTGCCTCTGTCGTCGAATTCGCAGTTATACTTCTTAGAAAGCATTGCATATACCTTCTCGGCACCCTCATTCAGCTTCTTAGATAACGGCAGCACACCGATCTTGACAGGCGCTATCGCCGGATGGAAGCGAAGCACGGTACGCATGTCAGGCGCTTCCTCGGTTCCCAGGTTCTCTTCATCATACGCTTCACAAAGGAAAGCAAGAACCACTCTGTCCGCTCCGAGAGACGGCTCAACAACATAAGGTATATACTTCTCGTTGGTCTCATCATCGAAGTACTCCATTGACTGACCGGAAGTGTTCTGATGCTGTGTAAGATCATAATCCGTTCTGGAAGCTATGCCCCAGAGCTCACCCCAATCCGTGAACGGGAATGCATACTCGATATCTGTCGTATGATCACTGTAGAACGAAAGCTCTTCGGGATCATGGTCACGAAGCCTTAAGTGCTCCTCCTTGATTCCCAGGCTCAGAAGCCACTTATAGCAGAAGCTTCTCCAGTACTCGAACCACTCTGTCTGAGTGCCGGGCTTGCAGAAGAACTCAAGCTCCATCTGCTCGAATTCCCTTGTGCGGAACGTAAAGTTACCGGGTGTTATCTCATTACGGAAGGATTTACCGATCTGTCCAATACCGAAGGGAACCTTCTTACGCGATGTGCGCTGCACATTCTTAAAATTAACGAATATACCCTGGGCTGTCTCTGGTCTTAGATATACCGTATCCTTGGCATCCTCGGTCACACCCTGGAAGGTCTTGAACATCAGATTGAATTCTCTTATCCCGGTGAAATCATGCTTGCCGCATGAGGGGCAGGGAACGTTATTATCCTTAATGAACTTCTCCATATCCTCGTGTGACCAGCCATCCACGGAGCTGTCAAGCTTTATGCCGTTCTCGTCGGCGAATTTTTCTATGAGCTGATCGGCACGGAACCTTTCGTGACACTCCTTGCAGTCCATCAACGGGTCCGAGAAGCCGCCGAGATGTCCCGAAGCCACCCATGTCTGCGGATTCATGAGTATCGCACAGTCAACGCCCACATTGTATGGGTTCTCCTGAATGAATTTCTGCCACCATGCGCGCTTTACGTTATTCTTAAGCTCTACGCCCAAGTTACCGTAATCCCATGTATTGGCCAATCCTCCGTATATCTCACTTCCCGGATATACGAAGCCTCTCGCCTTGGCGAGATTAACGATCTTGTCCATTGTCTTTTCCATTAGTCAAATCTCCTATTTATTTAATCAAACACGATATATACCGTGTTATCATCCGTTATATGTAGCCTCTTAAGCGAGCTGTCAACTTCCGCATTGCCCGTAACATACTTAGCCTTCTTATATAGCAGGACATCCGCTCCGTCAGCTGTGTATGCATTCATGATGATGATGTGCGAATCCCTCATTCCCCTAATGACATCATTCTTAACAAGCTCTCCTTTAACATCATACACATCAAAGCTTAAGCTGTATCCGGCCTTAAGTGCCTGATCCACTGTCCCATAGAAAAGCGGCTGCTCATTAAGGTAATAATACGCATCATCATCCGCATATTCCACCGAACACCTTAATATCCCCTCTTCGGCAGAGATGTCATACAGCCTTATGGAATCCTTGTTCTTCTTATTATATGCCTCTATTAAGGAGCCTGTCTCCTTCTCCCAGTCGCTCTCATCATATGAATCCGGTGGGAACTCCTCGGACATATGCTCGATAATATGGCCGTTCTTCTTGAATTCGTAAGTGGAGATATCATACTTCTTCCTGCCGCAGCCGGTCACTGCCATGGCAAGAAAAGCAAATAAAAACAGACAGGAAGCACATATACCGTGTATTATTATCTTCCTGTCTGATTCTTCACAACTCATTACTATATACTCTCCTCATACTTATCCTAATATTATACAGATAGTGAGGTATTTTTACAATACAATATTTGAATTTGTATACAATAACATGTGTTACTGTTCTGCCTATAATTCTCTCGGCCCGTCTCCTATGGATACTACATAAAAGTCTGCGGTAAGACCTGTCTTCTCCTTATATCTTGCAGCCACTCTTTCCTTAAAAGTCTCCACACTGTCATTACGTACGATGCTGACCGAGCAGCCACCGAATCCGCCTCCGGTGATGCGGCTTCCTATCACCCCGTCTATCTTCCATGCGGTCTCCACCAGTACATCCACCTCCGGACATGATGCGGCATAATCGACACTCATGGATGTATGAGCTTCATTCATAAGCTTGCCGAAGCTTATCACATCACCCTTTTTGAGTGCTTCCACCGCCTTAATGGTCCGCCTGTTCTCATATACCGCATGCTTTGCTCTTGCCCTGCAGTTATCCTTTGTTATCACGTTCTTATTGGCTTCGAATGTATCCTCATCAAGATCTCCCAGAGACTTGATATCCACCACCTTCTTAAGCTCCGATAACGCCTCTTCGCATTCGGCTCGTCTGGTATTATAGTCGCTTCCCACAAGAGAATGCTTGACATTGCTGTTAGTCACTATTATGCAGGCATCCTTAAGAGCTATGGGCGCATATTCATATTCCAATGTGGATGTATCAAGGAATATGGCATTGTCCTTCTTACCCATGGCAGAAGCGAACTGATCCATTATACCGCAGTTCATGCCGTTATAATTATTCTCGGAATACTGGCCGATGAGCGCAAGATCGATGTTCGACACATCCTTAAGGCCGTAAAGCGAACGCAGGACTTCTCCCGTAAGTACCTCTAAAGATGCCGAGGACGAGAGTCCGCTACCTGCCGGGATAGTGCCGTATATCAACATATCCAGTCCCGCCGGGATATCCATGCCGCGTCCCTGCATAGCCCATATCACACCCTTGGGATACGCGGTCCAACTGTCATCCTCCTTAGGCCTCATGTCATCAAGCGATGTCCTCACAACACCCTTATCAGGGAAGTTGAGCGAATAGAAGTTAAGTTCCCTATCATCTCTTCTCCTGACCGCCGCATAAGTGCCTATCGTCAGTGCACACGGGAATACATGCCCTCCGTTATAGTCTGTATGCTCTCCTATCAGATTGACTCTGCCCGGTGCGAAGAATACTCTGACATTATCGCTGTCCCCGAATATCTTTTTGAATTCTTCAAGCATCTGAACTTTAATGTCTTCCATCAATGTAACCCTCACTTTTCATTACCCTGTAATCATATCCTTCGGATATCACTTATAATATAAAATAATTTCAGGATTTCGTCCATACAATCTTGCGTAATGTATCTTTGATATACTACAATGTATTTATGCTTTTGTTAATCCGCAGAGTGAAGATATATCTGACAGCGGACGGACTTAATAAGGAGGGTTATATGCGAGTAAAGGAACTGATATTGGGGGCGGCTTATTATAATGAATACATGCCTTACGAACGGATAGATGAGGATCTGGAGCTTATGAAGAAGCTCGGCTTCAATACGATTCGCATCGGCGAGTCTGCATGGAGCACATGGGAGCCTAAGGACGGAGAATTCGATTTTTCCAAACTTACCGCCGTGCTTGAGGCTGCATGCAGGCACGAGATAAGTGTCATTGTCGGCACTCCCACATATGCCATCCCTTCCTGGCTGGCACAGAAGTATCCCGATATCATGTCAGTGACCAAAGACGGACAGTTACTCTACGGACACAGACAATACTTTGATATAACCAACGAGCATTACCGCTACCACTGCAACAGGATCATCCGTAAGATGATGCAGGCAGTAAGCGGCTATGATTGTATAATAGGTTATCAGATAGATAATGAGACCCGTTCTGCCGATGCTTCCGGCCCCGATGTTCAGGCACTTTTTGTGGAGAAGCTTCGCGCCGAATATCCTGATATTGATGCCTTCAACAGAGAATTCGGTCTGGATTACTGGAGCAACAGGATTGAAGACTGGGATGATTTCCCTGATATACGCGGTACTATTAACCCCAGCCTTTCTGCGGCCTACAAGCGCTTCTTAAGGTTCTGCATCACGGACTTTATCGCATGGCAGGCGGATATAGTCAGGGAATACTCGAAGGAAGGGCAATTTATAACCCATAATTTTGATTTTGACTGGAGGGATCATTCCTACGGGTTGCAGCCTCTTGTCAATCAGCACTCCGCAGGCAGGGCTTTGGATGTTGCCGGTGCCGATATATATCATCCGTCACAGAGCGAGCTTACCGGTGCCGAGATCGCAATCTGCTCCGACATAGCACGTTCCGTTAAGCAGGATAATTATCTCCTGCTTGAGACCCAGGCCCAGGGGCGTATAGGATGGCTTCCCTATCCCGGACAGCTTCGTATGCAGGGCTACGCCCACTTATCCGGCGGTTCCAACTCTCTTATGTACTGGAACTGGCACTCGATCCACAATGGTCCCGAAAGCTTCTGGAAGGGTATCCTAAGTCACGATCTTGAGCCGTCCGAGACCTACCATGAGCTTTCCAGATTCACAGAGGAATTAGAGAGTATAAGCAGACATCTTATCAACCTTCGCAAGAATAATAAAGCTGCCATACTTCTTGATCATGAATCCCTTACAGCCTTTGACGAATATAAGGAAGAGTTTGCACTTGATTATAACGATATAGTAAGGCGTATATATGATGCCTGCTATGAGATGAACCTTGAGTGTGATGTCATATACAAGTCCTCCAAGCTTGATAATTACAGTCTGGTGATCCTTCCCGCACTCTATAGCGTAGATGATACCCTTATTGGCAAGTTCCGCTCATATATAGAGAATGGCGGACACATGATCGCCACCTTCAAGAGCTTCTTCGCGGACAGAGAGCTTAAGATATTCTCAGATCCCGCTCCGCACGGTATGACTGATGTTTTCGATGTAAGCTACGATATGTTCACGGTTCCGGGTTCTGCCACCGTAATGTTCGACGACGGACAGGAATTTAATATCGACAGCCATATCGAGCTGTTGAAGCTCACCGGAGATGCAATTCCCTGGGCAAGATATTCACATCCGTACTGGAACAAATATGTATCCATAGCCCACAGCAAGTACGGACAGGGCTCGGCTACATATATCGGATGCCTCTGCGACAAGGCCGCAATGAGCAAAACCATAAGACGTGTTGCTCGTATCGCCGGAATCGAGCTTCCCAGATACCAGTTCCCTCTCATACGCAGATGCGGAGTCAACGATCTGGATGAGCAGCTTGAATACATATTCAATTATTCCATGGATAACAATACGATCATCTGCGAACATGACTGCAAGAACCTGATCGGCGGCGAGCATTACGAGATGGGTGAGGGTATAACCCTGCATCCTTGGGATGTGGCTATACTTGTGGATGAAGGCTGATCATATAAGGGTGTTCAATATCTCAAGACTCTTGAAGGGGTAGTTCATAGTCTGTCTGCACGTATCTGCCGCTATCTCTTCAAGCTCCGTAAGCACATCCGGCTTAACGGCGAAAGTATACAGCTTTTCAATGCTGCTCTGTACGATATACTCTATAGCGTACAGAGTGGCTTTTTTATATCTTGCGTTATCTTTAGGCCCCGGAAATTCTCCGTTGACTACGGTCGATCTGATCTCATATATGACCCGGACCAGCCTGTTATCAAGGCTTTGCTTTGTAAGTGCCCGAAGGCTCTGATATAAGAGCTTAAGCATCTCCTTCTCATCATTATTCTCACGGGTATAATAATCCGCTATCTCAAGCATATACATTCCATAATATGCGTTATTGTATTCATTTCTAAGCTCTTCGAAGTGATTATGAACCTCCACATCATTAAGAGAATATGAATTCCTGCCTTCATACAGTCTGAATGTTGCGAAGGTGAAGGGAGCCGTTACAGCAACGAATCTGCTGTTGGGGCGTCTCGCTCCTTTAGCGAAGGCTGATATCTTCCCCCTTGTATCCGTAAGTATCACCACTCTTCTGTCATACTCTCCTGCCGGTTCACTCTTAAGTATGATCCCTTTTACCTCAACATTCTCCTGCATGGATTATGCCTCTGCTTCTTCCTCTGTATCCACTTCACCAAGCATCCTGTAATAATTCTCATGAGCCGCACTGTATGCCTCATTGAACTTGGTATTCTCGCCCCTATGGAGGCTGCCCAGATATGTATGAGGCAGATTAGCCTTCTCAGGCTTAACTCTGGCGATTATCGCAACGCCCACATGCGAGCACGAATCCGACATACTCTCAAGATTGGTGAGTATATTAAGGAAGCTTATTCCGGCCCTTATTGTGCATTTACCGTCTCTTAATCTGTCAAGGTGATTATCATGAAGTGTATTGATAAGGTCATCCATAACCTCCTCCAGAGGCTCTATATGATAGGCCGCATCCAGATTACGCTTCACGAAAGTAAGCTTAGTATAGTCAAGTATGGTATCCAGAAGATCTCTTACCACTTTAAGCTCGTTAAGAGCCGTATTGCTGAACTGTACGCCTTCATTATGCATCTCTTTGGCTGTTATGGCTATATTGTCCGCATAATCTCCCAGATGCTCGAATTCCGTTACGAGCTTATGATACTGTTCAAAGATCCTTATATGCAGATCCTCGCTTATATGAGGTGAGAGCTGTACCAGATAATTGTCCACTCTGTCCGTCAGCATATCTATATTCTTCTCTTCTTCGGCGATCTCATCCACAAGAGTATCATTATAATCCTCTATAACATCCAATGCCTTATTGATATTAACAACAGCCGCATCGAACATGGCATTAAGTGCGTTATAACAGCTTCTGAATGCAAGAGCGGGGGTTGAGAAGAATACGGGGTTAAGTGCGGATACGATATCGGAATATTTGCCCTTCGGCTCCTCTTCATCCGGCAGGATACGACAGCTTAACTTCGCATATCCGCCGACTACGGGTAATAACACTATGGCACAGCCAAGATTGAAAATGGAATTGGTATTGGCTATGGTACCCGGGGTCATATTCATATTCCACAGCCCGCTTAACAGTCCGAGTCTGTGAAGGATCATAACAACTATTATCACGAGAACAGTCTTGCTTAAGTTGAACATTATATTGACAAGGCCTACTCTTCTTGCTTCCTTCTTGGCTCCTATCGAGCATACTATGGCTGTTGTCACGCAGTCACCCAGATATATACCCACAAGCACGATGTATATCGTCTTAAAAGGTATCGAGCCAGCCATTGAGAAGGCCTGCAATATACCGATCGAAGCAGACGAACTCTGCAGGATGAAGGCCACACCTGCACCGATCACATATCCAAGGATCGGATTATCTCCCATATGCTCGAACAGACTGCCCATCAATCCGCCCTCTATGAGACCGCTAACCGAAGAAGTCATATTCATCAGACCCACAAAAAGTATACCGAAGCCCATGGCTATACTTCCGAGATTATCCGATCTCTTAAAATGACAGAACATTATGAGTATGATACCGACTATAAGAGCTAAAGGAGCAAGTGTTGAAGGTTGGAAGAACTTAAGCACCGGAGATGAATCCTCTCCGATATCCAAAAGTCTGATTATCTGACCTGTTACGGTGGTACCGACATTGGCACCTATGATTATTCCAAGTGATTGCTCGAGACTTAATATCCCGGCCGCCACAAGACCTGAAGTAATGACGATCGTTGCTGTTGAAGATTGAATAACGGCTGCTATTCCAAGTCCAAGCAGGAAAGCCTTGAACGGATTATTGGTGATCCTCTCCATCGCGACCTTAAGTGTTCCGGACGATCCTTCCTTAAGGCTTCCGCTCATAAGCCGCATTCCGTATAGGAACATTGACAATCCGCCAAACAATGAGATTATATTGAATATATACATACCTTCCGACACCTCAATACAATGTATCAGTCATCACACGCAATACACTGCCTGTTAATATCCCTGTTTTTCCAATATAATCATACATAATATTCCGTTCTTTTTCCATAATCATAATTGCCAATATTCCCACCTTACTTTATAATATCAATGTTAATATACGACAAAAGGATGAGTCCGACATGAATTATTTGAACGATCTTATACATAATTATGTACTTATGGCTGCCGCTATAAGCTGGCTTGCGGCACAGATAGTTAAGACCTTCATAGACCTGCTTATCAATAAGGAGTTTAATCCGGAGAGACTTGTGGGAAGCGGCGGTATGCCAAGCTGCCATTCAGCCACGGTATGCGCTCTGTCCGTAGCCTCCGCCCTTGAATACGGTTTGGGCTCCGGCATATTCGCAGTATCCGCCATTTTCGCAATAGTGGTCATGTACGACGCAAGAGGTGTTCGGCGCGAGACCGGCACACAGGCGGTCATCATTAATCAGATCATGGCTTATTTTAACAGCGAGCATCCCGAGAAGATCGAATTCAATACAGAGAACCTGAAAGAGCTTATAGGTCATACGCCCCTTCAGGTTCTTATAGGTGCACTTTTCGGCATAGCCATGGGCTTTGCCGCATTCCCCTTATTTCACTGATCGCTTATCGGAGCATCCTTTTAGTTATATGGTGTGCCCCATTCTACTCCCCTTTAGCCGCTTTTTCAATCTATATCCTTCTTATCGTATCCGTAGTTCTTCATGAGCAGATCGGATTCGCGCCAGTCCTTCCTTACCTTTACCCAGAGCTCCAGATATACCTTGCATTCAAGCATATCCTCTATGTCAGGGCGGGCCAGAGAGCCTATTTTCTTAAGCATCGTTCCGTTCTTGCCGATTATGATCGCCTTGTGGGAGTTCTTCTCACACACTATCGTTGCGGTGATCCTTGTCAGCTTCTCTCCCTCTTCGAAAGAATCTATGACCACAGCCACCCCGTGAGGTATCTCATCCTTTAGGCACCACAGCGCCTTCTCACGTATAAGCTCCGCTACGATCTGTCGCAGTGGTTGATCCGTTATGACATCCTCTTCGAAGTATGGTGCACCACAAGGCATGTATTTAAAGAGATTATCTATAAGCTCCGGTACGCCTTCTCCCGTCTTGGCGGATACGGGGATTATCTCATCGAACCTGCATTCATTCTTATAAGCCTCGATCACTTCAAGTATCTGTGCCTTATTCTTAAGCGTATCCGTCTTATTGATGACAAGTATCCTTGCTATCCCGTCAGACTTGGATAATTCCTCTGCAATAGCCTGTTCTCCGGCACCAATATATGTAGTCGGCTCCACTATCCACATACAGGCATCCACATCGACTATGGACTTCCTTGCCACGCTCACCATATAGTCACCTAACTTATTCTTGGCCTTATGTATGCCCGGAGTATCGGTGAATACTATCTGTCCCCTCTCTTCCGTATATACCGTTCTTATCCTGTTACGCGTGGTTTGCGGCTTATTCGATGTAATGGCGATCTTCTGACCGATTATATAGTTCATCAGCGTGGACTTGCCCACATTCGGTCGCCCGATTATGCTGACAAAGCCTGCTTTTCTGTCACTGTCCTGCATATTATTCGTATTCCGTATCCTTAATCATCTCAGTATTATTCCGTCACCCTGTTTGCTTAGGATGTCATCCTGCTATCAGGAATTCTTACCCGGTTTATTAACATACACTTCTGCTTTACTATCTTCCGCACTTATACCTCTTGCTGCTTCCTCGGCCTGCCTCTTAGCCTTTTCTTCCATAAGAGCCTCACGCTTTTTCTTATTTCTCTTACCAACTGCTCTTATTATGATAAGCACAATCAAAGCAATTATCGCAAGCAGTACGATATATGGCAGATTGATAACGAACCATATTCCGAATTCCCTTAAGCCGATTCCTATATTCCTTATACTCTCTGCAAAGCCTTCCTTCATACGCTCCACAGGAGTCTTCTCTTCCTCGACTACCACCGTATAGTCTATTACTTCCTGTATATTTATATCGACCGTACTGTAATCAATCTTATTGTCATATGTACGAAGCTGGCTCTCCATGCTCTCAAGCTGATACTTAACATCCGTGAGTCTGTCTTCTATAGTGATTATATCCTCAATTGTCTCAGCCTGATCCAAGAACTCAAGGAGCCTGTCCTGTTCCTCCTTAAGCATCTTCTTGTGGCTCTCCATATCCACATATTCCAGTGTTATGTCCGTGACCGACTCGGACTTGCTCGTAATATTGGCTGTCTCTCCAACGGAATTGATGAACTCATCAAGCTTAGACGAAGGGATACGTGCGGTTATATATGCGCTCTTGCTCGAACGGTAGCTTGAATATCTGCTCCCGTAATTGCCGCTCATATTCTCTATATATCCGCCCATGCCCTTGATCTTGGTATCAAGGCTGACAAGCAGCTCATCGAATTCCTTGGTCTCCACGCTTAAGCTGGCGTTCCTTATCAGCTTTCTGTTACTCGTTGTTGCATTCTCGGTGGTCATGGAAGCTCCTGAGCCTGCCGTTGTGCTGTCATCATACATTGCCATATCGTATGACTCGTCGACATAAGCCGCCTCTGCCGCCGGAGCTTCGGCATAATTGTCTGCCGAAGCATACGAATCTGATGTTGCAGACTTGTAGCTGCCTGATGTACTGCTACTGCCGCACCCCGAAAGCAGTGCCGCAATAATAACAACTGTTGTTAATAGTCTGAATCTCATTTTTTTCATGTCTCTCTCCCTCTTTCTCATCCTCTGAATAACGGATGAATCTCCTCAAAAAGTTCCTTTTCCTCTTCTATTCCGGTCTCCGTTCCCACAACACACAATGCACCATCATCAAGTATACTCTCACAGTATGCTGCCAGTCCCCTTATCACCTCAGGGGTCGTGGATAGCAGTTCATCTCTCTCCCTCTGATAATCCTCCCTGTCATAATCACACATATATGCACTAAGCGATTTAAGAGCCTTACCCGCTGGAGTAAGCGGCGTATCAAGTGCGCTTATTGCACCTATTATATACTGAGCCATTGTTCTTTCATCCGCCTTAAAGCCCTTAAGGTACTCCGGAATACCCTCATATATATCTATGGTATTCTTAAGATTGGGATCTCTGTATGAGACGAAGTAGCTGTCTCCGTTCCTGCTAAAGCCCGACATACATCCGTATGCTCCGCCCTTGACCCTTATATTGTTCCACAGATAATCATATCCCATCATCACCTTAAGCACACGCAAGGCGCCGGTATACTTAAATCCTTTTTCAACAAAATTCCCTGCTCTGCATACATACTGCACCTGTCCGGCTGTCTTAAGACCCTCGTTAGACACTATAAGCTTAGGCGAATAACTCTCACCGGTATCGGATGCCTTGGGCAGCTTATTAATGAATTCCGATGCCAGAATCTCAAAAGTCTTGTATTCATCCTCACTTCCGGTAAATTCAAGCATAAGACCCGTAGATGTGAAGAGTCTCTCCCCCAGCTCTTTAAGCCCGTTTATTACCTCTGACTTCTTATTGTCATAGTTAAGCTCAATATCCTCTATGAATCTGTACGCATCATAGCCCTGCACCTTATCCACGGTCTTGCCAATCCTGGATACATAGCTTAAGGCCCTCTGCATCGCCACACTGTGGCCTGCACTTATCATTGAGCTCTGATTCCTTGATTTGACCTCATTAAGTATCTCTAAAAGCCTGCCTTCATCGGAATAGACTGTCTCCGTGATTATCTCTCTCATAAGGGATAATGTCTTATCCAGATCTCCCTCAAGGCACTTGCCCTTAAGATCGAAAGTAACCCTGATATCATCCTTAGACTTGGCGGATTCGTATACATTGACTGCCGGTGATATACCGCCCGTATCTATATATATCCTGTCAAAAAGCTCCTGATAAGTATGCTCATTCGTATCCATCACGCCTATCACGCTCTTAAGTAACGGAAGGTATGCGAAGTGCTCCTCATCTATTGCGTCCGCATCAAAGATAAAGCGTACATAATCTATGCCGTTCGTGGATATCGGGTGATATAATACCTTGATATCACCTATATTTCTCTCCTCATTATAGAGCCTATCCGTCTCCTTCTTAATATCACTTATATTCAGAACCGGAATAGTGGCAAGAGCCTCTTGTGTATCCTCCTGCTCCTGATAAGCGGTAAGTGCCGCTGTCTCCTTAACAAGCCTGTCAACCTCTGTGGCATCTAAGCCCGCCTTATAAGAAGCAAGCTTTTCCCTGAGCCTCTCCTCTTCCTTCTCCACAAGTCCCTTAACAGGCTTTACTACCACCACGGAACTGTGCTTATTATCCATTATGCCTGCCTTAAGCAGTCTCTCGAAATAATCGGTCCCAATCTTCTTACGCAGAGTCTTGAAGGTGTCATCTGCCTCTATATGTATGAAGGGCTTAAGGTCATCATACAGCCAACTGTCCAAAGCCTGTAATCCGTACATGAGGCCCGGCGGATAATTGCCGAAGTCTGCCTCTCTGTATCTGAATTCAAGAGCATTAAGGCCAGCTTTCAATGTATCTTTCTTAAATCCTGTCTTAATTATTCCATCTATTGTTTCTCTTATTGTATTGATGAATTCATCCTTTTTATCCTCATCACTGTACTTGGCGATTATTGAGAAGTAGGGCTGCTTCACACCGTTATCATATATCGAATATACATCCTTGCCTATTCCCTTATCAAGCAATGTCTGCTTAAGCACGGCACCCTGAGCTCCGCACAGGGCATAATCTATAACCTGCCATGCGATATATTCCTCTCTGTCCAGATTATCCTTCATTGCGAAGTTAAGGCTTAGATATGTGTTATCCTCTGTAGGTTCGCTCTCCGTTACGGAGAATTCCTTCACCACCTCCCTACGTTTATTAAAGGGCTTCTGTTCCTTTACCTCGGAATCGATCTCCAGAGCATCATAATGCGACAGATACTCCTTATCTATGAACTCAAGCTTTTCCTCCATATCCATATCTCCATAGAGATATATGTAAGAATTGCTCGGATGATAATAGCTTCTGTAGGTATCAAGGTAATGCTCATATGTAAGCGAAGGGATATCCTTGGGATCTCCTCCCGATTCCACTCCGTATGAGGTGTCGGGGAAGAGTGAATTAAAAAGCTCTCTTTCAAGCACATCATCCGGATTGGAGAAGGCGCCCTTCATCTCATTGTATACCACGCCGTTGATCGTAAGCTCACCGTCCTTATCCGGAAGCTCATAATGCCAGCCCTCCTGCTTAAAGGTCATATCACTGTCAAGGATACGCGGATAGAATACCGCATCCAGATATACATGCATAAGATTCTGAAAATCCTTGTCATTGCAGCTCGCTACGGGATATACGGTTTTATCCGGATAAGTCATGGCATTTAAGAAGGTATTGAGACTTCCCTTGGCAAGTTCAAGGAAAGGGTCCTTAACCGGGAAATTCTTGGAACCACACAGCACCGAATGCTCCAGTATGTGCATCACCCCCGTACTGTCAACGGGCGGTGTTCTGAATGCTATGTAGAACACCTTATTGTCATCGTCGTTCTCCATAAGGACAACTCTGGCTCCCGTCTTCTTATGACGCAGTATGTATCCTACCGTATCAAGTTCCTTAACGGGATGCTCCATAATGAGCTCATACGCTCCCAATTTGTTAATATCCATCAAATGCTCCTCCGTAGTTAAATCTGTAGTCCTGACAACTTAAGCTTGGATATCCTTATCTCAGTAAGGAAGGTTACATCCTTATTGGCCATGATATCCTCATTATCAAGGATCTCATCTATCAGGAATTCATCTATATGATATCCCGGCTCCTTCCTGCCGTGTCCGTCCTCATAGAAGACATTAAGCAGGAATCTTGCCCGAAGCTTCTTATAGACCATATAGGACATACTGTCCTTATCCATGTAGAATATATGGTTCTCAGGTGTCGTATCCTTATCCACTTCTTTAAGCATATAGTGAGCGAGCACTGTCTTTAATTTAAAGGGTATGTCTTCCATATCCATCATCTCACCGTAGCTTAATCTGCCTCCAAGATATATGTTGGAAAAATCCTGTATTATATGTTTGTAATCCTTATTATCGGCACTCTGCACGCTGTTCTCCATGTATCAAATCATTGTCAAATATTAGCCGAAAGTTAATTTTCGAATTAACTTTATCTCTTGTCAGTCGCATCAATATCCTCTATCTTCGCACCGGAGAACCTGATAGCATCTTCAATAGTCTTGCGGCTAAGCTTAGTCTCTTCCATAAGCTCTTCAACCGTCACCTTGCGTCCATAGGCTTCAGCCAGCTCCCTTGCGGCATCCGCCACCTTATTGACCTTGGATACGATCTTTTCACCACTCTTATGTATATCGTTTTCCTCCGATATAAGCTGCTCCATGGCATTCATCACCATGGACGCAAGCGCCCCCGGCACTTCCCTGCCCGATTCAAGAGCGCCAAGCATTGTAACGCCTGCCGAAAGTGCAACATTGCCCTCTCCTATAAGATCCTCAATGGGAACTCCCTGATCCGCATAAAGCCTCGCTATATCAACAACCTGCGGAAGCATTATCTCTATAACCCTTGTCTGACTATCAAGATGACCTGCCATAGCCGATATATAGTGTGCCTCTTTTTCACCCTCACTGTATTCGGTCAGCTCCGAAAGCTCCTCAAGGTAGAGTTTTAAATAGTCTCTGTCCTCTTTCGAAAGAGCCTCCTCTATATCCATAGCCTCGCCTATGCCTATCTTTTTGGACTTAAGGTAGTCATATACCGCATTAAGTCCGCTTACAGGCAACTCCAGTTCAAGGGCCGCTTCCTCCACCTGTTCCTTGGATACCATACCGCCCTGTTCTCTGCCGATTGCCACAAGCTCTTCGATTTTTACGGTGAATTGTTCTCTGTCCATTAATTATCCCCTGTATTGTCATATCTTATATGTGTATGGGTAAAAAGGTGGTCACTGCAATACTCATAATTCCCCTGACACTTAGAGCAGAAACGGAACTCAAGCTCCGGATTACTGTCACTTGTCCTGCCACACACGGCGCATTTGTGCTTGGATATCCTGTTCTGTTCGGCTTTGGCCACATTATGCCTGTATTCCATACGCTGCTTAACCTGTCTTGGATTGAACTTAACCTTTCTTCTTGAAGTGAAGAAGAATATCACGAAGTTAAGCAATGATGCGCCTATCACTACCCAATACACCATACCGACCAGCATACCGTATCTGATACCTATGCTTATGCATTCATACGCAAGTATGACAACGTATATGATACCGAGCACCTTGACCTTTATCGGTATTATGAAGAAGAGTAACACCTGCATCTCAGGGAAGGTAGCCGCATATGCAAGGAAGATCGACAGATTGACATATGTGGTCGAGAAAGCAAGCCCGAAGGTAGTCATGCCCGGTGCGCCGAGACCTCTCATGATCCCATAGAGGACGAAGCTTCCCACTATCGTATAAAGCATACCTGATATAAGATATACATTCAGTCTGTAGGTTCCCCATACCATCTCAAGGCTTCTGCCTATGCTGTAATAGAAGTATAGCATTATGAGTACGAAGAACAGATTGCTCTCACTTGGCGGTATCACAAGCCATGTGAACAGCCTCCATATCTGTCCGCGCAGGATATATGCCGGTTCAAGCGTCATAAAGCTGATAAAATCAGGATTCACAAGTTCGATCACATATCCGAAAGCATAACATACTATCAGATACAGGGTTATATTCTTTATGGCATATCTGCCAAGCTTTCGTTCCATCTTATCGCTAAAGCTCTGTTTCATAGGTAATCTCCGTAATATATTGATTATTTCATATAAAGTCATCCGTTCGTACTATCCGCTTCCCGGATAAAAGTCCGCATATATCTTACCACATTTTGACACATTATAATAATTAAAAAGCCATTAACTATTAAACTTTCATAAACAATCCTATTATGCTTGATTTTTCGAGGGCTCTTAAGTAGAATAGATAGGATTGCTCAAGTTGTAATACTACCTATTAAATGTAGTCATGGATACTACATACGAAGAGAATGACGAGGTAACAATGGCTAAGACACGATATTCACTGGGAATAGATATAGGCTCCACCACTGTCAAGGTGGCGGTGATGGATGATAAGAACACTCTTCTTTTCTCTGATTATAAGCGGCACTATGCAGACATACAGGGTACTTTGGCATCGCTTTTAAAGGATGCAACAGATATACTCGGTGACATAGATGTCCATCCCATGATCACCGGAAGCGGCGGGCTGACACTTGCCAATCATCTTGACTGCCCATTTACCCAGGAGGTTATTGCCGTTGCAACCTCCCTTGAGACCTTTGCTCCCAAGACAGATGTTGCCATTGAACTTGGCGGTGAGGATGCCAAGATAATATATTTTGAGAACGGTAATGTCGAGCAGAGAATGAACGGTATATGTGCCGGCGGTACAGGCTCATTCATAGACCAGATGGCCGCCCTTTTGCAGACCGATGCCACAGGGCTTAATGAATATGCCAAAAACTACAATTCTCTGTATACGATAGCTGCCAGATGCGGTGTATTTGCCAAGACGGACATCCAGCCGCTCATTAATGACGGTGCCACCAGAGAAGACCTTGCCGCATCCATATTTCAGGCTGTTGTCAATCAGACCATATCAGGTCTTGCCTGCGGCAAGCCCATTCGCGGTCATGTTGCTTTCCTTGGCGGGCCTCTGCACTTCCTTTCAGAGCTCAAGGTGGCATTCATAAGGACCCTTAAGCTCGATGAGGAGCATACCATAGAGCTTAATAACTCTCATCTTTTCGCAGCAATGGGCTCGGCCCTTAATTCCAAGGACGAGGTATGTATCTCACTTGCAGACCTTACAGAGAGGCTTAATAGCGGCATTAAGATGGATTTTGAAGTTGAACGTATGGAGCCTCTCTTCCCCGATAAGGAAAGCTACCAATCATTCAGCGAAAGACATAAAAAAGCGCATGTACAGACTGCGCCCCTCTCAGATTACACAGGCAACTGCTTCCTCGGTATAGATGCAGGCTCAACTACGACCAAGATCGCACTTGTGAGCGAGGACGGCAAGCTCCTTCATTCCTTCTACAGCAACAATAACGGCAGCCCTCTGCAGACAGCCATAGATGCCATTAAGGACATATATAAGAAGCTGCCTGAGGGTGCAAGGATCGTACGTTCCTGCTCCACAGGCTACGGTGAAGCCCTTATGAAAGCCGCATTTATGCTTGATGACGGCGAGGTTGAGACCGTTGCTCATTACTATGCCGCAGCATTTTTCAATCCCGATGTGGATTGCATCCTCGATATCGGCGGTCAGGACATGAAGTGTATCAAGATACGGAATAAATGCGTTGATTCCGTTCAGCTTAATGAAGCATGTTCTTCGGGTTGCGGAAGCTTCATAGAGACCTTCGCATCATCTCTTGACTTAAGTGTGCAGGAGTTTGCCCATGAAGCACTTTTCGCTCCCTATCCTATAGATCTCGGAACAAGATGCACAGTGTTCATGAACAGTAAGGTTAAGCAGGCACAGAAGGAGGGCGCTACTGTTGCCGATATTTCCGCAGGACTTGCTTATTCGGTCATCAAAAACGCTCTTTTTAAGGTTATCAAGGTATCAAGCGCTTCCGAGCTTGGCCGTAATATCGTGGTACAGGGCGGAACCTTCTATAATGACGCAGTCCTGAGGGCCTTTGAAAAAATCGCAGGCTGCGAGGCCATAAGACCTGATATGGCCGGTATAATGGGTGCTTTCGGAGCTGCTCTCATCGCAAGAGAAAGATACGAAGAGGGCTATAAGTCCACAATGCTAAGCCTTAAGGAGATCACTGAGCTTAAGTATGAGACAAGCATGTCCAAGTGCAGGGGTTGTACCAATAATTGCAGGCTTACGATCAACCGTTTCTCCGGAGGAAGACAGTACATATCAGGTAACCGCTGTGAGCGTGGACTTGGCAAGGCCAAGGTGGATACAGGCATCCCTAATCTCTATGATTACAAGCTTAAGCGACTCTTCTCTTACGAGCCTTTAGACAGCTCCAAGGCAGTTCGCGGAACTGTGGGAATTCCCAGAGTTCTTAATATGTATGAGAATTATCCCTTCTGGTATACTTTTTTTACCGAGCTTGGCTACAGAGTAGTCTTATCTCCAAGCTCAACTCACAAGATATATGAGCTTGGAATAGAATCCATTCCGAGCGAATCCGAGTGCTATCCTGCCAAGATTGCCCACGGACATATCATGTGGCTTATTCACGAGGGCGTAGACTTTATCTTCTACCCTTCGCTGTTCTATGAGCGCGAGGAATTCAAGAATGCCGGCAATCACTATAACTGCCCCATCGTAACCTCATATCCCGAGAATATCAAGAATAATGTCGAAGAGATAGGACGCGGCGAAGTGATCTTTAGGAATCCCTTCATGGCTTTCACATCCTCCGACACTGTTTTGGAGGCTCTTAAAAAAGAATTCAAGGATATCCCCGAATGGGAGCTTACCCTTGCTGTCCGCAAAGCATGGGATGAACTTGAATCCGCAAGGGATGATATAAGAAAAAAGGGCGAGGAGACCATTAAGTACCTTAAGGACACCAATACCAAAGGTATAGTTCTGGCAGGAAGGCCGTATCATCTTGATCCAGAGATCAATCACGGAATACCGGAGCTTATTGCCTCCTACGGCTTCGCCGTACTGACGGAGGATTCAATATCCCATCTTGCCGAGCCAGAGAGACCTCTTATAGTCATGGATCAATGGATGTATCATTCAAGGCTCTATGCCGCAGCAAGCTATGTCAAGACCGTGGATTTCCTTGATCTGGTACAGCTTAACTCCTTTGGCTGCGGTCTGGATGCCGTGACCACAGATCAGGTAAATGATATCCTCTCAGGCTCCGATAAGATATATACTTGTCTTAAGATTGACGAGATCAACAATCTCGGTGCCGCAAGGATAAGGATACGTTCTCTCATATCCGCTCTGGGCGTTAAGGAACGCAAGGGTGATAAGCGTACCATTCGGTCAAGCGCCATCACCAAGGTGCAGTTCACCGAAGAGATGCGTAAGAATTATACGATACTCTGTCCTCAGATGTCACCCATACACTTTGATATTCTGGGACCTGCCATGGCAGCAAGCGGATATAATCTTGTAGTGCTTGACAATGACAACAGGTCCGCCATTGATGCGGGTCTTAAATATGTTAATAATGACGCATGTTATCCTTCCCTTATAGTGGTAGGTCAGCTCATGGCTGCGCTGGAATCAGGCAAGTATGATACCGATAGGGTCGCCCTTGTCATCACTCAGACCGGCGGCGGCTGCAGAGCAACCAATTATATCGGATTCATAAGGCGCGCTCTTCGCAAGGCAGGACTTGAACATATCCCGGTAATATCCCTTAACCTCGGCGGTATAGAATCCAATCCGGGCTTTAAGATCGATGTTCCATTCCTCTTGCGTGCCGCTTACGGAGCTGCTCTTGGTGATATTCTCCAGAAGACCGTATATCGCATGCGGCCCTACGAGATAACCCCCGGATCTGTAGAGGAGGTACACAGAAAATGGGTGGATATATGCGTCCGTTTCTGCAGCAGGAAGTATCCCTCGCTGCATGAATTCAAAAAGATATGTCGCAAGATGGTAGCCGAATTCGATGCGATTCCCATTCACGAGGATATTAAGAAGCCACGTGTGGGCATAGTTGGCGAGATACTGGTCAAATACTCTCCTACAGGTAATAACCATCTGGTTGAGCTTCTGGAATCCGAAGGGGCTGAGGTTGTAGTTCCGGAGCTGTTCGGATTCATGCATTATTGCTTCTATAATCAGATATATAAGGCTGAGAATTTCGGAACGAGCAAGAAGACGGCGACATTTTCCTCACTTGGGATCAAGGCCTTGCAGTTCTTACAGAAGCCTGCCAATGATGCCTTTAAGAAGAGTAAGCATTTTACTCCCTACAGCGATATACTGACGCTTGTTGATTATGCCAAGGACTATGTCTCTATCGGTAATCAGACCGGTGAGGGCTGGTTCCTTGTAGGCGAGATGATAGAGCTTATACATGACGGTGCAACCAATATTGTATGTACACAGCCCTTCGGATGCCTGCCTAACCATATAGTTGGCAAGGGTGTCATCAAAGAGATAAGACGCACCCATCCCGAAGCCAATATCGTGGCCATAGACTATGATCCGGGTGCCAGTGAGGTCAATCAGCTTAACAGAATAAAGCTTATGTTAAGCAGCGCTTTCAAGCGCTTAAATGCGTCGTAATTATTAATTTATGAATTAATAATTACTCGATTTATTATATATTTTCAAAGCTATTAATTACGGATATATTCTATGAGGCACAGGAATACATGATAGAGAAAGAAAAAGTATCACTTAAATTCATCAAAAAAGAGCCCTTCACAGGCTCCGATACAGGTATGCGTTACAGGCTTGCCAATAACGGCAATGATGAGATACTTGCCACTATCTGGCCCGAACCCTATTCCTTCTACAGCACGGATGATGCTCTTAAGACAAGCGAGACCTTTCCGCTTACCGAGGAGGGTCGTGATGAAGCCGTGGATTGGCTTAATTCGCAACACGATATTCGTGGCAAGCTTTGGGACACGGTTCATGACAAGCCGCTCTCAACCATCATGTGACCGGGGATAATCTGCATGCTGTCTGCTAATGCTAATTATCTGCCGGCTATCTTCCGGAAGCATTCTTAAGGACATCCCGAAACCATTTTGCAGGCTCTCTTAATTCATCATCTGTATAACCGCCCGTCACCTTCTCACACCACGGCATTATCATTGCACTGGTCTCATCCTTATTGGATATATTCCACATTACATAGCTTATATCGTTATCATCCAACATCTTAATCCACTTATCGGCTTCATCCTTATTATGCGCTCCGCCACCGTCGGCTGCACAGGTTCCGAACTCCGTCACGAAAAGAGGCAGCTTCTTATCAATGGCGCCCTGCCCGATATTACGCAGGTAATCTCTGTGAGTATCCGCATAGAAATGCAGTACATACATAACATTATCATCGGTAGTTATCGGATCGGCAGCGGCCTCATCCACACGCTGACTCCATTCGGGAGTTCCCACAAGTATAACGGCATAAGGATCGTTCTTCCTTATAATCGGGATAATCCTGTCGCTGTATGTCTTGATATCCTGCCATGAACAGCCCGAATTGGGCTCATTGCATATCTCATAGAATATATTGCCGTAGGACGAATACTTAGCGGATATCTTATCCCAGAAATCAGCAGCCATATCCTCATACATGTGCGGATTGCTGTCGGACAGGATATGCCAATCGATTATCACATATAAGCCGAGCTCCGTAGCAGTCTTCACCCCTCTGTCTATAACATCCATAAGCTCTTTTCTGCTCTCATCGGATGTAATGCAGTAACCGTTCTCTTCTGCCGTATACATTGCCAGCCTTATCACGTCTATCTTCCATTCGTCTCTCATATACTCAAGAAAATCTCTGTTGATATAATCTCCGTACAAATTAATGCAGTGGGTTGAATAGCCGCGCAGCGTTACTGTCTCACCGTTATGATCAACAAGCTTTCCGTTGTTATTCACATGCAATGCACCGTGTCTGTCGTATTTTGTCTTCATAATCCCTTCCATGTCATCACCTGTTACAGATGTATCAGGCTGATCAATCACATCCTCAGTTACCTCTTTATTATCCTGCAGACTGTTCTTATCATCACCCTGCGGATATGTAGCCGCTTCATTTGCGGAATATTCGGTCTCGCTCATTATCGCAACAGCATCTTCCATATCCTTATCCGTAGCGCTTTCAGCCGTCACAGCTACATTGTTCCCTGCGCAGCCTGCCATGATCAATGACAGTATCGCGCAGATCGATATATATGTTGTCCTTCTTATGACCCTCATATCATACGCCCTGCTTCTTCCCCATAAATCCCTTCATCGGATTCACCTTCTTAGCTACGCTGTATATATAGTCCTGCTCATTATGAAGATAATTCTTAAGCTTGGCTATCTCTTCTGCGGAGAATCCCTTATTATTAAGCAATTTCCCTTCCGGCACAACGAATTCCGCTTCTTTATCCCTATCCGAGAAAAGAACATATATGGCCTTATCTCCATCCTTCCTTATCAGAGAAGAGATGTTCATCTTAATCTCACTGCTCATAGTCTTGTACCGTACCGTATTCAGAATCCGATGTAAAATCCTGTCGCATGATACTTAATATATGCAAGTACCATCAGGTGCAAAGGATAAAAGACATAGAAGAACCATTTATGGAACGGATGTCTGCTTCCTGATTCACCATTATACAATAATATAAGCATTATAGGAACCATAATAATTCCCGATTGCATAATTCCGTACTTCCATCCGCTCGTAAAGGCGATAGCGACCCACACCAGACACATGATTATATATCCTCGCCACTTAAGCCGCTCATCATCCCTATATTTTATCAGTATAAGCGGCAAGGCCACATCCATATAGGCCCAATCACCAAATGATGACAGGATAAAGATTATGATAACTACTGTTATCTTGATAAGCTTATGTATTCTTGCCTTATCCCAGACCCACACAGCCAAAAGTCCCAGAAACAATGTGTATATTACGCTGAAGTACATCGCAGGCCATCTTCCGATCTCAAAGAGTGTGAACGGCAGCCATGATATAGCAGCAAAGATTCCAAGCCTAAGCGCATACCTTTTAACATTATGCGTGTGCAGATATCCCTCTGCAAGAAAAAATGCCATCGTCGGTCCCGTCAGCCTGCCTATGAAATGCATCGCCATACCGAGATTGGACAGCGTAGGTACAAAGCCCCATGCAATGTGGTCAATGAGCATGGCTGTGATAACTATATATTTTATCTGATTCCTGTTAAGAACACGAAGAGAAGCCATCTTTTCTCTCTATTCTTTTTAGTGCATGTTTAACAAAATTCCTTGTATTTATAGGATTTGCTAAACGGTCTACGAGTTACCTAT
>ODAI011710834.1_pt1 | contig 23938 bp, 18 predicted proteins | sample 1539321 | NCBI WGS metagenome assembly ODAI01 (sample SAMN02144231, study PRJEB22623) | gut metagenome | biome: sheep rumen | host: Ovis aries | place: New Zealand | reverse complement strand
ATGGCGTAAACTTTGAAGAATACATGAAAAAGGTGCTGGCTGTTATGACAATGAATATGGATAAAATTATTTTCGAAAAAAATAAAAATGGGCCCATCACAGGTTTTAAGTCCCATACAATTTCGAATGAGGTTTTAGATGAACTCATGCCATGGAACGAAAATTTTAAAAAATAAAATTTCCCGATCATGAGGTCATTATGGAGCGTTTACGTTAATTTGCATGATAAAAAAAGAGGATATAACAATAAAGCTATGTTACTGTCAGAAAATATATCGCTAACGACAACAGTAAATAATTTTGCAGATCTAAACTATGAGGTTATTCATCAACAGAATCTGCCTTCTAATAAGTTCCAATGTGAGATTGTCAAAAAGACAGTGACTAATAATATTGATTCAAATCCTTTTGGTTCTTCAAATCTGCAACTAAACTACAAAGGAAAAGAACCTATTACAATTAACTTTACAAACAGGTTATTTTACACTCAGTCCATTAATGATACATTCAAGAGTGGTATTCCTTTTTATTTAAATCTTACACAACTGCATAAAACTGTTGTAAGTACAGAATCTAAAAGCACTAGCGGAGTTAGTTCTTCTAACAGCTTAGGTTATATAAGTTCTACAACGATATCATCTAAATATTCTTATATAGAAATTTGTCTAGAAATGTACAATTCAGTAGACGAAAAACTTGATCAAGCATTTGTTACTCCAAATACTAATATTTTATTTGATGCTGAATTCTTTTCTCAAAAAAAAATCAATTGTTCAGAAATATCATACTTTAAGTTATCTATTGTAATTAAAGAACCTTGTAAAATTAATCTTAATTACTTTATGTTTGGTTTTTCTGACTTTATGTCAACAGACACTTTTTATAGTAAGAAATTTGATGTAACAGTAAGACTACAAGTTAATAATTTAAAAAAGAAAAAGAATGGTATTGTTATATTTTTTCCAAGTTTTTACATTAAGGAAAGAGACTCAGAAAGTATTAGTCATGGATATAATTCAGTAAAATGGCCGAACTTTACTAGACACACTTGGGGTAATGATTTGGATAATGTATGTACTATATTTGTGTCAGATCCCTTCCAATATGTAAACGGAAATAGTCGTAGTTCGTGGTTTTTTGCACCTAATGGTCAAAGTATACTTTCTGAAATAGCATCATATATAAAGAAAATTTTAAGTATTCAAAATGAGAATTTGTCCAAAAATAACTCCAATATTTCAAACTTTAAATTTTTTGTTAAATATGGTTTTAATAAAACTTGTGGTCCTATAATCACTTATGGATCCTCTATGGGAGGTTTCGCTGCATTCTTGTTTTCTTGTTATTTAGAACCAACACTCTGTTTTTGTGAGTGTCCACAAACAAATTTAATTAAATATAAATATTCAAAAGAATATTTAGAGACTTGTGAAGGTTTAGGGTTAAAGGACATTTCATCATCATTATCATCTTGTCCTATTAATGAAAAAAACAAAAAAAAGGAACAATTAATTTCAGATATTGTTAAAAAGCATGATTTATCATTTTCTGCGATATTACGAAATCACGAGCCAAAGTTTAGATCATTAATACATTTTTACTCGATTGATAAACTACATTTAACATCTTTCGATAATGAAATCTGTTCACTAACTGAAGAAGAAAGAAAAAAGTTTAACTATCAACTAGTAATAGAAAACGATATTGAAAACCAGTTGTTTGCGCATCAAGCTATGCCTAAAGAAAAGGTATTAGAAATATTTAAGCATTACCTATCGATGACAAAATAGATACAAAACATTAATAAAACAAATTCTAACAATATAGGGATCATTTTAATAAATGGCAAATTATTTAATGCTTACGGTTGATACTGAGGCTTTACCAAACAGAGCTATTGATAATCATGTGGATCGTCTGATGCTTGGTATACATGAAAATGGTACTGCCGGTGTAAAGGATATGGCATCTATTACCTCAGAATTTGGCGGTAGTATGGTTTTCTTTATTGATATCTGTGGAGCATTAAACGAAAAGAATAAAGTGTTAGAAATAGCAAGATGGCTTGAACAACACGGTCAAGATGTTGAATTGCATTTACATCCTGAATATTTACCAAAAGAATATTGGAATGATACTCCATATGAGTGGAAGCCTAAACTTTTAAATGTTTACGAAGAAAAAAATTCTGACAAAGAATTTTTCTTATTAAAAACTTTCTCTGATGAACTGGCTAATGCAATTGGACGAAAAATTTTAGCGTTCAGAGCTGGTTCATTTAGATGGAATTCTGTAACTCTAGAAACTTTAAAAAAGTTAGATATTCCAATGTCCTTTAATAATACTCAGGCTGCTATGGCTCTTGGACAATGTCCATACTCCTCTCCAATGCAAAGACCATTCAAGTGGTCTAATGGAATAATTGAAGTACCAGTGACAGAAAAGAATTTCTTTCCTAAATTCAGTGATAATTGGTGGGTTCGATTCCAATATCCATTATGTAGTCTTGTTAGATACAGACCACGTTGGTGCTCCTTTATTCCTTACAGTATTAGTCCAAAGGATAGTTTTGTTGTTTGTTTAATGCATTCTTGGTCATTTTTATATAGGGATGAAAATGGAATCGAATATTATAAAGATGACAAAAGAATGGAAGGTTTCAGAAGAATGTTGAAGAGTATGAGTAAGGATTTTGACATTATAGATTCCAAAAATCTTCTTGATTTAATAAACACAGGAAAAATCGATATTAGCCATACTGAAGATATTTCAAAGACTATTTATGTACCAGTAACACAAAATAGATCTACTGTGCAAAAGAAAGGAGTGAAATAAAATGATCAAAATTTTTAATTTAAAAAAACTTAAAAATTTTAAATTTCTCCAACCTTTGCAAATTTCGTTTATCCATTCATGGTTTACATTTCATAAACTGAACAAACTTGTGAAACAAAAAACTAATAGGGTAGCGTTAGGAAATTTTTTACCAAAGAAAGAAAATTTCTTATATGTTCCAGCAAGTTGTTTACCATATCACATTAGTGGTTATACCACTAGAACGCATGAAATATTAAAAGCATTAGCTAATGCAACAGGTGATATTTCTCGAACAAATATCGAAACAACAAATAGTTATGAAAATGTTTCATCTAATACTGCAAATCATAAATTTCTAGATGTAAAAATATTTGTTTTGACAAGAACTGGGTATCCATGGGACAGAAAAGATTCTTTGGTATATCCAGATGCTGGTAAAGATTATAATATTTTAGATGGAATTCGTTATGACCATTTAAAAACACCTAAAAATTCAAAGTTAACTGCTTTGTATGCTGAAGAAGCTTCTTTAGAGTTTGAAAAATATATAGTAAAAAAACATATTTCTTGTGTTCACGCTGCATCCAACCATGTTAACGCATTGCCTGCATTAATAGCAGCAAAAAGACTTGGTATTTCCTTTCAGTATGAAATGAGAGGTCTGTGGGAGTTAACGAGAATTTCACGCCAACCAGAGTTCGCTAAATCTCATAATTTTAAATTAGGCTTAGATTTAGAGGCTTTTGTTGCTAAACATGCAGATAGGGTTTTTGTAATTTCGAATCAATTGTCTTTATATATTCAAAAAAATTGGGGCATACCAAAAGAAAAAATATTTCTATTACCTAATTGTGCAGATGTAGATAAGTTAAAACCTGATACCTCTATAGGAGAAAATTCTAAAGAAAAAAGTGACCTTACTATTGAAGATTGCGATACTGAAAGTGCTTTATTATCAAAAGATTTATCTTCACTTTCTAGTGATGTTAACAATGAAAAAAATAGCGAAAATTTTATATATGCAACATCAAAAATAGTTATTGGTTATGCTGGATCTTTGATTGTATATGAAGGATTACAAACCTTATTAAAAGCAATGGATATTTTAGTTAACAGAAAAAATATGAATATCCATTTAAATATAATTGGAGATGGCGAGTATCGAAATACTTTAGAGGAATTAGCAAGATCTTTAGGGTTAAATAACAACGTTACCTTTTTTGGAAGATTATCCCCATTGGAAGCGAAAAATAAACAAGATGAATGTTCTTTAATTTGTATTCCAAGAGAACCATTTGAGGTTTGCCAAATTGTTCCTCCAATTAAACTTGTTGAAGCAATGGCAAAAGGTAAGTGTGTTGTTGTTCCTGATCTGCCTGTATTTGTCGATGAACTAAGCATTGTTGATAACGTAACAAATAATAAAGCACTAGATAGTAATTCGTTATCAATTTCTAATTCCAATTTCGAAAGTTCATCTAAAGTTGGTTCAGCAAAGCAGCTATCTCTAGAAGAATTATCAAATAATGATTCTGGGTGCATATTTTTTAGATCGGGAAATTTTGAAAATCTTGCAGAGGTTTTAGCTAACCATTTATCAAATCTTGATGAATTAGTTAAAAGAGGTATTAAAGCAAGAGAATACGCAATCAAAAATAGACAATGGAAGATGTTTGTTCCTTTCATTTTTCCAAATTTCAAAAATCAGCTGAATACACTTAATGAAAATTCAAAATGTACAAGATGTTTTAGTTTAAAAGAGGGTAAAGAATAAATGATCGGTTCACTCATTAAAACTGCAAGATGTTTATTCTATAAATATCCACAAATAAATGAAGACATAGTAGGAACAAGTAGTTTTGGAAATTTGAAAGTAGCTTTATTAACTGATTATTTAACATCAGTAAGTATTTCTTATGAATGTCGAATTAAGTGTTTAACAGTTAAGAATTATTCCACAGTATTAAAGGAATGGCATCCTGATATTATTTTTATTGAATCGGCGTTTCATGGATTTAATTGGAGTTGGAGCTATAAACTTGCTAAGCATCCTAAAATTTTTGATGTAAATTATTTAAAGCATTTTAAAAAATTAATAAATCTTGCGCAGGACTTAAAAATTCCAACTGTTTTTTGGAATAAGGATGATGGTGCATTTTTTGAAACTTTTATAGAAGCTGCTTCATTATGTGATTATATATATACTGCGGATAGTTCTAGTATTGTACGCTATAAAAACTACCTATATTCAAGATCTAGTTTAGAACCTCAAGAAATTTCTACCAATTTTCAAAATTATTTTAATGATACACAACAGAATATTAAAGACAGTTCATCATTAAATACAAGTGTATTAGCCGACGGTTTGAAATTTAAGGTCGGTAATCAATTTATTGGTTTATTGAAAATGGCTATACAGCCACGTATTCATTGCTTCAAAGGATTTAATTTTAGTAAAAAGGCAATTTGTTTTGCAGGATCGTATTATCGAAGGATTCTAGATACACGTCGTCTATTTTTGAATGATATATTTTCGGTATGTGCAGAAAGAGATGTGCAATTGGATATTTTTGATAGAAATAGCAACAGAATTTCTCGAAATTTAGATTTTAAATTCCCCAAATTTAAAAATATCAATGTATTACCCAAGTTGTCAAACGAACAAACTGCTGATGCGTATAGACAATACCATGTATCTTTAAATGTAAATTCTATAACTGATTCTGAGACGATGTGTTCACGCAGATTACTTGAAATAATTGCGTGTGGAGGAATTGTTGCAACAAATAATTCAAAGGCTGTAGAAAATTTATTTAAAGATTATTGTGTTGTCATTAACAGTAAAGAAGAAGCGATGGAATTATTACCAAATATGGTATTGACTCCTAGTAAAGAAAATTTGGAAAAAGCTCAAGCGGGCAGTATTTATGTATCGCAAAATTTTTCTTGGGAAAAGCGTTTAGAACAATTAGCAGAAGATCTTAAATTTTAAATAACTCTCTTGGTTTTAATATCAAAATCACTTTGTGAGATTGACGAAATATGGAATCAAAAAAGAAAATAATATTGGTAGAAATTTCTAGCTCAAAAGAAATTTTACTTAATGTTGAAAGTTTAATAATTCAACTTGTTTTTATTGCATATAACATGGTTGGTATGAGTTTAGATTGTGGGAATAAACAAGGTTTCTAAAGACGTTTACTGAATACGGCATTATGCATAAAGGAATGGGTGAAGGTTTCACTCAATTTTTGAAAAACTTTGTGAAGGGTTTGTAGTATATAAATGATTACCAGTTTTTCAATTGCTATACAAGTTATATTAATTTCATTAGTATTGTTTTTTGCAATATTTACTGGATATGAGTTTTTTTCTTCAAATGAAAACAGAAAAAATAAGAAGAAATCAAAATCTAGTATAAACCATTCTTCAGTTTTTGTGGCAAATGATTATAGCAATTCCAATGCTGATACTTATAACAACAGGGAAACTGATACATCGCATGCTATTTGCTCAATTTTATTACCAGTTTGTAATGAAGTGCCAGTTGTAGAACAATTAATTTCTGCTGTTTATAGAATAGAAGTTCCTAAACATTGCGAAGTAGAGATTTTAATTTTAGATGATTCATCTGATGATAATGCAGATGTTATTAAAAAAATTGTAGATAATTTTATAAATAAGATTCAAGGGCAACAATTTGAATATCCTGTGCATAAGGAAATCTTCTATCATCATCGTCCGATTTGTGAAAGGAATGGGTTTAAAGCGGGTAATATTTCCTACGGATTAAAATTTTCTAAAGGTGATTTTATTGTAATTTTTGATGCAGACTGTATTCCTCCTCAAAATTTCTTAAAAGATACAATACCATATTTCAAAAATGAAAAAGTTGGATTTTTGCAAACTGCTATAGAATTTTACAATCGAACAGAAAATTTTATAACTAGATTTTTAGCTTTAGAGACTTCCCACAAGGATGATATTACAAGTAAACAAAGTAACTCTCAGAGTAATAATTATTGTTCAGAAAATTTAAATGTCCAAAATGATTATCAAGATTTTGCATCTCTTACTGGTTCATCATGTATATGGAGAAAATCCTGTTTAGATGAAATTGGTGGATTTAGTTCTGCAACATTAACAGAAGATATTGATTTATGTTATCGGGCACAACTACATGGGTGGCAATATATTTATGCCGAAAATGTTATATCCACAGAGGAATTACCTAATAGAATTTCAGGACTTCGCATACAAAGACATCGTTGGGCCTATGGTCTGATTCGTAATGCTTTTATGTATACTTCAAAGGTTTTAAGAGTCTCGGATTTTTCTTTTTGTAAAAAATTTAAAGTATTTATGCTTATTTCTCAGACCTTTTTATTAGCTTCATTTGTAGTACTGTTGTTCTTGTCACTTCCACTTGTTTTTGTTACAGATGAATTAGGAACAACATTTAATATTACTTGTACTGTTTTTTTATTAACAACAATCCTTTGGGGATATAACAATTTATCAACTGGCAAAAATCGCATTGATCGTAAAAGTGGTGTAAATAATCTAACGACAAGCTTTGATGATCATGAAAAAGAAAAAAGAGAAACGAATGATTCGAATATAAGAGCTTCAGAATCAATCGTTAGTGTTCATAAATTTGAGGGTAATATTAAGCAAGCTGCGCCGATATCATTCTTTGAGTATGTTGGTTATATATTGTTGTATTTACCTTTATCTCTTTATTACTTTACTGCCTTAATCGAAAATATTTTGGGATTAAAAGTTTCATTTACTCCTACAGAAAAGAAAGGCTTTTCTAATAAAAAATCCTCCATACAAGTTCCCTTTAAAAACAAAACAAGTTTAGCAAATAAATCAAAAAATAATTTTTATTTATTTGGATTAGAAATTTTTTGTTTTGTTTATGCATTAGTAGTGAACATTTTAAGTATCTATTTAAAAAATTGGTGGACTCTTTTATATGGAGCAATTTGTTTCTTAGGCTTTGGAATAGTTATATGGTTATCTATTTTAGAGCATTCTGATAATAAGAAATAATTAAGAAATTGAACATAAACACAAAGTTTTATAGGAATCAATTATGAGCGAACTTGGTACTGTTGATCATAAAAATAATACATTGCCTGATAAATCGAGACATATTGTAATTACCGGAGCTTCTGGAGAAATTGGCGGAGCTTTAGCTCTTGCTTATGCTGGATCAGGAGTTTTATTGACCTTATGTGGTAGAAAGGAAAATAAATTAGTATTAGTAAAAAAATATTGTGAAGCAAAAGGAGCAACAGTAGAACTCAAAATTATCGATTTGCGAGAAACAGAAGAATTACGTTTATGGGCAAGGAATTTATCAGAAGATGAAAATTTCCCAATTGATTTACTAATTGTAAATGCTGGTTTAAACACTAATATTGGTCTTGATTTAAAAGGAGAACCTTTCGAAGAGTCCAAGGCTTTGGTTGAGGTTAATTTACTTTCTGATATTGCTTTGATAGATGCAGTGCTACCTGCTATGCGAAAGAGAAAATTTGGACAGATAGCTATTTTGTCTTCCCTTGCTTCTTACTATGGACTTATCTATACCCCTACATACTGTGCTACAAAAGCAGCTTTACGTTCATATGGAAATTCACTCAGAGCTTGGTTAAAACCAGAAGGTATTAAGATAAATGTTATTTTACCTGGCTATGTAGATTCTCCAATGTGTAGAGCAATGCCTGGTCCTAAACCTTTTTTAATGAAGCCTGAAAAAGCTGCAAAAATTATTAAAAAAGGGTTAGAAAAAAATAGAGCTCGTATTTCATTTCCATTCCCTCTGAATTTGGGTATTTGGTCATTGTCTCTATTACCTCACTGTGTAGCAGCTCCAATAGCCGCTTTATTTGGATATGGAATAATGAAGAAATAGCTAATGAGATCTAGAAAAATGGTAATACTCTAGTAAGTAACGTGTATGAGTGTATTTCTGATTAGACATTTTTGGAATAAATATTAATTATGTGTAACTAATTCGATACTAGGTACTTAATAAAAAATTGAGTAACAACAGAATAAATTATTGGCAAAATTAATGAATTATCAAATATTTGATTTATTAAATAGCAACGTTTTTATATTAGTAGGGCAAGCAATAGCCTGCTGTTTAACTTTGTTATTTGAAAAGTTTTTAGTAGTGCCCAAAACACATATGAAATTGAGGGGGCTAAAAATTGCTTCAATTCATTTATGCATAATTTCATTTTTATATTACGTATTTTTGTTAATTACTGGCAAAGTTATTTTTTCTGTATTACTACTATTATCATTAATAATAATTCTTATTGTTGTAAATAATGCTAAATACAAAAATCTTCAAGAGCCCTTAGTATTTTCTGATTACGATTATTTTACGGATGCTTTTAGATTTCCTAGATTATACATACCATTTTTGGGGATTTATGGAGTTTTAGGAATTGTTATTGGAACTTCATTAGTCATATTTGGCTATTTCAGGGATTTATCCTTTGTTAATCGTTTTGAATTGGATAATGGATTGGGATTATCAATTTGTTGGCTAATATTTTGCGTTCTATTCTTAAAACAAAATAGTGACCAAAGTAAGGATGTTAAATTTAGCATAAAAGAAGATTTAGATAATTTGGGGTTTGTGGTTTATTTATGGTGTTATTTTATAGAGTATCTAAAAAGACCAAATCCTATTTCAAATTTTGAGTCTTTATCGTTAAATAAATCTAAAAATAAAGTATTACCTCATTTAATTGCCATCCAAAGTGAATCTTTTTTTGATCCTAGAGATTGGAATAATAATATCAAAGAAGATGTATTAGCGAATTTTGATGTTATCTGTAATCAAAGTAGGCAAAAAGGTAAATTATCGGTTCCTGCATTCGGAGCAAATACTATTCGTACGGAGTTTTCTTTTTTAACAGGTGTTTCTCCCTCAGTTATGAAAGGTCATCAGTTTAGTCCGTATCAGATCATGTCTCGCAAATCATTTACTTTAAAATCATTTGTAAATTTTTTGAAAGCGCAAGGCTACCATACTGTTTGCATTCATCCTTATTATAAGAAGTTTTACTATCGAGATATTATTTTTAAGAAGTGGGAATTTGATGAATTTATAGATATAGAAGGTTTTAATAAAACAACAGATCGTCAAGGTGCTTATATTGCTGACGAAGCCGTTACAAAAAAAATAATATCTATTTTAAAAGAGAAGACTAATAGACCAATATTTGTCTTTGCAATCACGATGGAAAATCATGGACCAATGCATTTAGAAAAAATTACTGAATCGGAATTCAAAATGTTTTATAAGCAAGATTCTGAAATGAAATTGATGGACTATGACTTGTCCGTATATTTAAATCATCTACACAATGCTGACAAGATGATTAAGGAATTAACACAAGAGTTTAATAATTCTGAAAGTCCTATATCTATGGTTTTTTATGGCGATCACATTCCAATTATGCCAAATGCGTATAAGGGTATGGGAGTGCCAAGTGGAAAGGTGCCTTATTTTATTTGGGATAATCAAGCATTCATAAAAGATATGCAAGATAACGAAAATTTAAAAATTGATTTAAGAATTGAAGATTTGTCAGTTACTTGGTTATCAAGAATAACTAAATTAAAACTTTCACAAACCTCAGGACTATAGAAACCTTCTTGTTTTGAGGTCTTTTCTTTTCAAATCATATCAAAAAATCATCTGTTTCTTGCAAATTATCCTCTTCTGAGATCAGTTTTCTACTTCGTTCAGATCACTAATTCTTCTCCTTCTGACACCCCCTGGGCCCCTTCAAATTCACCATTTTTCACCTTGATTCAGACCTCAATTTTGAAAAATTCTCAGCCGGAACCGACAGATTTTCTCTGATTGATGACATTGTTCAATATTTATTCTGCTAAAGAGTTTTAGAATCGGAAGTAAAAGGGTTTTCGGTTTGGTTTTTGGCTGGAGCAATGAGACCAATTTTTTTGTATGTGTTTGATCTGTTTAACTGTATCAGAAACATTTAAATGTTATAAATCCGGTATCGATGCATGCAAAGATCGCATGCATAACGTATTCAATTGACAACCGGCACGGGAGGATGGTGTGAACAGATTTCCAAATCTATTGCTGACTGCAGTGTTTTCTGCAGGTCCGGCTTTTTTCTTTCCCGTTTATTCAGCGGAACCGTCAGGTATTACAGAACAGGCTGGAGATACAGATATGCAGACAGATCAAAAAGGTGAGATCCTGTTCTGCCCTTTTTGCGGTGCAGAGGTTAAGGGACAGGGCAGGTTCTGTTCCGAGTGCGGGGTGGAACTGAAAAAGGCGCAGGAATGGTGTACCATGAAACCTGACAGCTGCAGGATCACGGATATCCATCAGCATGATTTTCCATCCCCGAAACCTGTAGTTGTCTCTCCGTCTGTAAAGCAGGAGCCGGCACCGCCGGGACCTCCGGACAAAGGTTTGAAACTGCTGGTTGACTGCTGTGCCAAAACCATAGCTACGGCGGTGGGGGACGGTCATGATGAAGTGGTGCTGTATCTTGATGAGGCAACCGGACAGTATCAGATCCACACCTACAGTCAGAGCCCCGGAATACATACGGAATATCACCGCGGCTATATGAGCAGCAGTGATGCCTACGATGCAGTTCTGAAATTCGCAGCTGAGAAGAAACTTACATCTCTCGAGGGCGGCCGGGCGAACGGCATGGCCGGAGGCGAATATGTCTGCAAATATGTTGAAAACGGTGAACTGCACCGGCTGTCAACCTCATATGTGGAATATGAAAATCACCATCTGATTTACGAGATGGGATCGCTGCTGCGCGGGTTTATTGATCGTGAAAAAGAAATAAAGCCAGAAGATAAATCCGAAGAAAAATCTGAATAACTGCATGGTTATGCAGTGTGCCGCACCGGTGAAAAAAGTTAATGATCTTGACTGCTTTTTTCACTTATAATTAGGCAGTTTTGTTTTTTCAGGGACAATTTCATGCTTAAAAAAATTCCTTCTGCAGTATGCGCTGCTGTTCTGACTCTATTCTTGTCATTTCCGTCGGGAGCTCTTGATCTTGAGATCCTGAGCGAAGATTTCAAGAACCTCTGGCGCGGGATTGCGGAACTTTCCGGCAGTAATGACGAGGCTCTGCTCAAGGATCGTGATGACTACGGCTGGTCGCTGTTCCATTCCTATGACAGTTTTTTCGAGAATGCGATTGATATTCTTACGGAAAAGGAGTCCGGCAGAATTGTCAGGGAGGTTTTCGAACTGCAGAATTCCATCCTGAAAAACAACCGCAAGAAGGAGGAACTCAAATCCCAGTATTTCTCGGCCCCTGATTCATCCTGGAATCCATTTGCCACCACCAAGGAATCAATCGATAAGGATTTGAAGAAACTTGACGAAAGAAATGAACAGAACCGGAAGAATATCGCCGGACTGCGGGATAAGCTGCAGGACAGTCTTGAAAAGCACGGGATCATTATAGAAACCGAGCAGCTCGATTTCATGCTGTCATCAGTTTCCGGAAGAACACTCTCCCAGATGCTGCTTGTTACCGATTCTCTCAAACAGGTGCTCGGTTCGATCGAGGAGCAGATGAAGCAGAATTCAGACAGTGTGGTGGTGAAACGTTATGCATCGATCTATCTTGTTACCATACTGTCGCTCCGTCATGCCCAGGATATTGCGCTTGAGGATCTCAAGCAGAATGCCAGAAAGATCGACAAGCTGATCGAACAGGCTCACGAGGCGATCAAGGAGGCCCGTGCCATTCCTGGGTTCAGTACCGACAAGGTGCTGCTGTCCAATGTGAAACTCAACACCAGAACGGTGGTAATCGCCAAGAAGTACAAGGAGATCCTGACAACCTACCGTTCCATGATCCTTAAGGAACGCCCTAATATTGACCGAAATATCAAGGTTGCCCGCAATATGTACAATACTGTGAACATTGCCAGCAGTCTGATCAGTGCCGTGCACCAGAGCAGTGCCGACTACCGTGCACTGTTCCGCTTCTCCATGCCGGCGATCAATGAAATTTATGCAACTTCACTCAATACCGAGTTTGATCAGATTTCAGAACGTCTCAACCAGATGGAATAGGGTACTGCAAATACAGAGCGCTTTTTTCACTGGTAAAAAATCCTGAAATGACAGGTAGGTATTTATGCGGGTGCCGCTCCCGGAGACTCACCGGTGACCGGCACCCGATCTTTTTTATTTTGTTTTTTAGAGTGTAAATATATGCTGTGATTTGGTAAAATAGCGGCAGTGATTTTTACTTAAAAGTATAACTGTTTATAAGAAATTAGCTGGATATATGTTAGACCCTAAATATTTAAGAACCGATCTTGAGGAAGCTGCCGCAAGACTGGCTACACGCAATTACACACTTGATGTTGAAACTCTGAAATCTCTTGAAAACCGCCGCAAGGAACTGCAGATCAGAACACAGGATCTCCAGGCAAAAAGAAATGCGGTATCAAAATCCATCGGTGAAGCAAAGAAGAAAGGCGAGGATGTCAGCGCAATCATGGCATCCGTGGGTGAACTCGGAAAAGAACTTGATGAAATCAAGGCTCAGCAGGATGCGGTTCTTGCCGAAATTGAAAAAATCGCCCTTACCGTTCCTAATCTGCCGGATCAGTCTGTTCCTGTAGGAAAGGATGATACCTTCAACGTTGAGGTAAGACGCTGGGGTACTCCTAGAGAATTTGATTTCCCGGTAAAGGATCATGTTGCCCTGGGCGAAGGGATCAAGACCGCCAATGCAGGTCCGCAGCTTGATTTTGACAAGGCCCGTGATATTACCGGTGCACGTTTTGTAGTGATGAAGAGCCAGATTGCCCGTCTGCACCGCGCGCTTGCCCAGTTCATGCTGGATGTTCATACCCAGGAGCACGGCTATACCGAATGCTACGTACCGTATCTTGTAAATTCAAAGACACTGCAGGGTACCGGTCAGCTGCCTAAATTTGAAGAGGATCTGTTCCATACCAATCTTGACGGTACCTGCGAGCTTGACGGGCAGACCAAACGCTATTCCCTGATCCCGACCGCTGAAGTTCCGCTGACCAATCTGGTTGCGAACACCGTGCTGGATCCTAAGGATCTTCCGATCAAGATTACCGCTCATACTCCATGTTTCAGATCTGAAGCAGGATCTGCCGGACGTGACACCCGCGGTCTGATCCGCATGCACCAGTTCGACAAGGTGGAGATGGTTCAGATTGTTGAACCCGGTAAATCATGGGAGGCTCTGGAGAGTCTGGTTCACGATGCCGAGGATATCCTTCAGAAACTCGGACTTCCGTACCGTGTGATTACCCTGAGTACCGGAGATATGGGCTTCTCATCAGCCAAGACCTATGATCTTGAAGTGTGGATCCCTGCCCAGAATACCTACCGTGAGATTTCTTCATGCTCCAACTGCCTTGATTTCCAGGCAAGAAGAATGCAGGCCCGTGTGAAAGTTGCCAAGGGTAAGAATGAACTTGTACACACTCTGAACGGTTCAGGTCTTGCTGTGGGCAGAACCCTGGTTGCCGTAATGGAGAACTATCAGCAGGCAGACGGAAGCATTACCGTGCCTGATGTTCTGGTTCCTTATATGAACGGATTAACTTCAATCAGGTAAGCGGGATTTCTCAATGGAAGTAAATTTTAATACACTTGACTGGGTTATTATCGGAGTGATTCTGCTCTCCATGACACTCAGTCTGTTTTACGGCTTCGTAAAGGAATGTCTGTCACTGATTAAATGGTTTGCATCCTTTACCGTTGCCAAGCTTTTTTATGAGAGTCTGGCAAAATCCGACATGATGAGCAGTCTGCCGGAAAATGTGAGAATTCCGGTGGCTATTCTCTCTCTGTTCTTTGTGACCATCGTACTTTCAACCGTTCTGATCGAGGTTCTGATCAGAATTATGCGCAAGACCAGCGGCTCGATCAATCTAACCGATCGCATCCTCGGTCTTTTTTTCGGTGCTTTGCGCGGCGTGATGGTGGTATGTCTGGGATACGCAATCTGCAAGATGGCGTTCACTCTCGGTCTTTTCACTTTCGTGCAGAAGATGCCGATCTGGGCGGATTCTTATCTGATCCCGGAATGCGACAAGATTGTGGTGTGGTTCTTCGACAAGATTGATTTCACCGGTGTGGTGAACGGAATAACCGAGCAGCTTTCATCCCCTGCGGGACAGTCTGCTGCAGATCCTTCACAGCTGATCAACCCTTCCGATGTGCAGAATCAGCCTCTGACTGAACATGAGCAGGAAATGATCAGAAGTGTTACCGAGTCGGAACCTCAGAAGATCGAATAAATTATCAAGCGGTGCGCCTGTCTGCTCAGTACGGTGCGCTGCATATTTTCAGGTTCAGCCTGGACAGAAAAAATTTTAAATATATAGCAAGCTATAGGTGTTATTATGTGTGGAATAGCGGGAATCGTCGGAACAACTCCGGTAAACCAGTCTTTGTATGATGCTCTGACTGTGCTTCAGCACAGAGGCCAGGATGCGGCCGGTATCGTAACCATTTCTAACGGCAAGTTCCGTCAGAGAAAGGCCAACGGCCTCGTAAAGGATGTGTTTGAAACAAAGCATATGCACAGACTGCAGGGTAGCATCGGTATTGCCCATGTGCGTTATCCGACCGCCGGATCATCCAGTGCTGCCGAAGCACAGCCTTTCTATGTAAACTCTCCGTACGGTATTGCCCTTGCCCATAACGGCAACCTGACCAATGCCAAGGAACTCAGAGAGCGTCATCTCAAGGTTACCAGAAGACATATTAATACCAGTTCAGATTCTGAACTGCTGCTTAATGTGCTTGCCTATGAACTCGAGAAAACTGTGGACAAGCCTTCACTTGAGGCTGAGGATGTTTTCCGTGCTGTGTCATCAGTAAACGCACAGATCAGAGGCGGTTACGCAGTGCTGGCACTGATTATCGGCGGCGGTATTGTGGCTTTCCGTGATCCTAACGGGATCCGTCCTCTGGTTTACGGTTCACGTGTAAACGAGGAAGGCAAGACCGAATACATGGTTGCATCTGAAAGTGTGGCCCTGGATATTCTAGGTTTCAAACTGGAGCGTGATGTACGTCCCGGTGAAGCTCTCTACATAACAGAAGACGGCAGATTCTACAGCCAGCAGTGCTGTGAAAACGCAAAACTCTGTCCGTGCATTTTTGAATACGTTTATTTTGCCCGTCCTGATTCATATATCAATGATGTATCAGTATATGCTTCAAGAGTTAACATGGGACGCAGACTCGGCGCCAAGATCCAGAAGGAGCTTGCCGGTGCTGATATTGATGTGATTATCCCGATCCCTGAAACCTCCTGCGATATCGCTCTTGAAATTGCAAAATATCTCGGAATTCAGTACCGTCAGGGCTTTGTAAAGAACCGTTATATCGGCCGTACCTTTATTATGCCTGGTCAGAAACAGCGTAAAAAATCTGTACGCAATAAACTTAACGCCATCAAGTCGGAATTCAAGGACAAGAATGTTCTGCTGGTTGATGACTCCATCGTTCGCGGTACCACCAGCGGCCAGATTATCGATCTTGCCCGTGAAGCAGGTGCAAGAAAGGTTTATTTTGCCTCTGCAGCACCGGAAGTAAGATATCCGAATGTATACGGTATCGATATGGCTACCAGCCGTGAATTGATTGCCTACGGCAAGACCAACCAGGAAATCTGCGATCTGATCGGTGCCGACGGTCTGGTATATCAGGGACTGGATGATCTTAAAGCGGCAGTAAGAGAGGAAAATCCTGCTCTTACCGAATTTGAGGATTCTATTTTCACCGGTCACTACGTTACCAATGATATTGATGAGAAGTACCTGGCCTATCTTGATCAGCTCAGAAATGACGATGCCAAGGCTGACAAAGCATGGAATGAGGCTGAATCCGATCTTGAACTTTATAATGAAACCAACTGATTAGGTCTAGATTTACGTATGAAGAGAATTTTTGAGACTAAAGCTCCTGCAAGCTTCTACAGCACCAAGAATGCCGCTTTGTATCTTGGTGATTCGTTTGAAATTCTGGCTTCCATGAAACCGGAGTCTGTGGATTTGGTTTTTGCAGATCCTCCATACTTTCTGAGTACCGGTGGTGTTACCTGTCAGGGCGGAAAGATGGTTTCGGTTGATAAGGGGGACTGGGATCAGTTTGTTTCCTTTGAGCAGAAGGTTGAATTCAACCGTAAGTGGATCAACCTGTGCAAGAGAATTCTTAAACCTTCAGGAACCCTGTGGATCAGCGGAACTCTTCATAATATCTATATTATCGGCTCTATCCTCGAGGAGGAGGGTTTCAAGATTATCAATAATATAACCTGGCAGAAGAAGAATCCTCCGCCTAATCTTGCCTGCAAATGCTTTACCCACAGTACCGAGACGGTAATATGGGCAACTATTGACAACGGGGTTCCGTATTATTTCAACTATAAGCTGATGAAGGAGCAGAATGAAGGCAAGCAGATGAAGGATGTGTGGGTCGGCGGACTTACTCCACCGAGGGAGAAGGTATTCGGCAAGCATCCGACCCAGAAACCTCTCTATCTGCTGGAGAGAATAATTGATGCCGCCTCCCAGCCCGGTGATCTGATTGTAGATCCTTTTACCGGCAGTTCAACTACCGGTGTAGCAGCATTGTCACGTGGAAGAATGTTTGTCGGTATAGATAACAATCAGGCCTTCCTTGAAATTTCAAAAAACAGACTTATTCCTTTTGAGGAAAGGTCAGTACAGACGGCTGTATAGTTATTACCTGCAGTCAGGAACGATTATCCGATCCTGACTGATCTTTGCAGGCTTGAATTACTTCCTGTCTGCCTTTTCATTTTCTTTTTCTTTTTTCTGCTCCTGATGAGGTATTTTTGCTGATATTTCTTCACAGCTTACTATTATCAGTGAATACAGCTGCAGGACCAGGTGCTGTCTGGCATAGTTTTCTTTTTCATGAACCGAGCTGTCGGTCAGACCGTGAAGCCAGCAGCTGTCGGCGAGCATGATCAGATGATCGGTTGCGATCAGGAGATCAGTAAATCGTTTCATAAGCGGAGTATTGATTGATACTTCAAGTTCTATCTTTCCCGTATATTCAGGACTGTCAGGGCCGAACCCTTCCTCAACCAGTCTGGCGTTGAGTTTATCGGTATCGGCGGCAATTTTCCTTTCAACTTCCGTGAAATGATTTTCGATATTCTGGCGCATCTGTGACAACAGCTGCTGATCCTTAATTTTTCGGGAATATAGAACGTCAATTTCATAAAGCAGACGGTTGATCTTTCTGATGGTGTGACGGAAGATCAGCTGGCTTTCATGGGTGCTCAGGGTGAAGCTGAATTTTACCGACGGACGGGAATAGATATTCTTAACCCGTGTTCCGGATTTTTTTGCTCCAGTCTGTTCTCTGTTCTTTTCATCCCCTGTCTGAAGTTCTGCTGCCGGAACTTCTGATTTTTCTGAAGTCTGTTTCATATTTGTTTCCTCTTATTGGTAATTGTTTCAGATCATTTCCGTGATCGGGTCATTATAGATTGTAAGGGGATATTGTATGCGTAATAGAGCGACCTTCAGGGATGGCGAATGTTACATCGGGACGCTGTTTTGAATATTGCGGAATGCAGATCTGAGCCGCACAGGTAATTGAAAAGAAAATTACCTTGCTCCTACTTTGTTGCTGTTAGACTGTTACAGGAATGGAACCATATATGGCGGAATACACTCTACATCCTGATCTTTGGTGGGGGCTTTGGTGTTAATCAGATATTTCCGGAGGAGCCTGGATGAGAACTTTGAACAGAAAGCATCGAGGGAAGAATGTTTCAGATATCCTGATGATTTGACTTCAACAGGGCATATTTTGTGTTGTCTGCTAATCAGAAAGTCTATTTCAAAACTACGATTGTTCTCTTCATTTCTGAAAGTATGGTAAAACAGTTGATCACCTTTTGCAGTCAGCATCTGCGCTATTATATTCTCGTACAGATAACCGAGATTTGCAGAAAGTTTGTCACTCAGCAGTTTCTCATAGATAATATTTTCAGAGAAATCACGATCCTTAAACATCAGTGTAGTGAACAGCCCTGTATCACTCAGAAAAAGTTTGAATTTTGTAAGATCAATTGTTGATGTGAGTCCAACGTTTGGATCTGCTGTATGGTATGATACCAGAACTGTTCCGGAATCCCTGAGTTGAGCAACCAGTTCCAGAATTTCTCCTGCGCGGTAGTTCGGCAGAACTGCAGAGACGTGATATCTTGATCCGTTTTGGTTCAGTTGTGCAGGAATGTTGTCAAATAATAAAGCCAGCCTGCCGGTCCTGTCAATTCTGGCAAAATCATCTTCATAAAGTTTCAGAATACCTCTCTTGATTGCATCAACCTGTTTAAAATTATTTGTTGTTATATATTCGCTTACAGCCTGCGGCATTCCTCCGATCAGCATATAAAGTCGAAAACTGCGCATCAATTTACGGTTGGTATGCTCGTTGATAGAAAGTCCTTTTTCGAAACATTCCTGAATAAGTCCTGAGGTAACTGAGTCGCCGGTTGCTTCGAGAAATTCTTCATAATCCATAGGGTTCATGGTAATTTTCGTCTCTTCGCTGGGAATCAGTATATCTTTGACATTTCTGTGAATTGAAATAAGTGAACCGGTTTCTATGTAATCATAACGGTAATCTCGAACCAGGTGCTTTATACTCTGTCTGGCTGAGGGACATAGTTGAACTTCGTCGAAAACAATCAGAGATTTTCTTTCTGTCAGTTTCGTGTTATAGATCAGCTGTAACTGAAGAAAAAAATAATTAAGATCTGACATGTCATCGAATAGTTCACGCACGGACAGCGGTGCATTAGAAAAATCAATTAGAATATAACTGTCATATTCTCTTTTGGCAAACTCTTTGACTAGTGTTGTTTTACCCACACGTCTTGCGCCTTCTATCAGCAGAGCGGTATGTCCATTGGAGTCCTGCTTCCAAGAAAGAAGTCTGTTATAAATTTTTCTTCGAAACATTAATCAACCTCATTATATGCTGATATAAAGTATATCTGTTCAAATTATATACATAATACCGCAAAATTCGCATTTTTAAAACAGCAAAATACCGCAAAATTCGTATTTTTAAAATGGTAAAATACCGCAAAATTCGCATTTTTAAAACGGCAAAATACCGCAAAATTCGCATTTTTAAAATAGCAAAATACCGCAAAATCTGTATTTTCAGGCACAGTCAGAATCAGGAAATGGTACTGGACTGTATTTTTACCCGATAGATAGCTAAAAGGAAAAAATCTATTGATCAGCTTTGGATAGAACTGTTGATCGGGAATTACTTCAGAGTAACGTCATCAGAAATTTTTTTTTGGGGGGATCCGCCGCATTTCTGCGGCGGCAGGTTGGTTGTGTTTTATTTTTTAATCTTATTTATCGTATACGCCGAAATGCTTCTGGGAATATTCAACGCGCTCTTCAACACTCATGCGCGGATCATCCTTAAGCAGCTTCTCAATCTGACGCAGACGCGGCAGCAGACCTGCAGCATTGGCAATCTGTATTGCTAGTCCCGGACGGGCATTCAGCTCAAGCAGCATCGGACCTTTGTCTCGATCAAGCACGATATCTGTTCCGATATAGCCCAGCCCTGACATCTCATAGCAGGATGCGGCAAGTTTCATAACTTCGTCCCAGTGCGGAATTTTTAGTTCCAGCAGATTTTTCCCGGTATCCGGATGGATTTCGATAGGATTGTTGAACTGCACGGCACGCACTGCACGTCCGGTTCTAAGACACAGGCCTACACCGACGGCACCCTGATGCAGATTTGCCTTGCCGTCAGATTCAGCTGTTGAAAGTCTCATCATGGACATCACCGGGAATCCTTTGAATACTATTACACGTGAATCAGGCACGCCCTCATAGGAGTACCAGTCGAATACGTTATCAAAGTGGATCAGTTCCTCAATCAGCGCAGTATCCAGTTTTCCTCCAAGGGAGAACAGGCCTGCCAGAATATTGGAGATGTGGCGCTCTATATCCAGGATTTCCAGTTCCTGCTTGTTCGGTTTGATAAATTTGTCACCCTGGTGGTCGACAATTACCAGAATCCCTTTTCCTCCAGAACCCTGTGCAGGTTTGATGCAGAATTCCTTGCGATCCTTTACCATGGCGAGGATATTTGAAACCTCATACTGATGGCCGATGGTGCCGATCAGTTTTGGAACATTAACTCCTGCCTTCTGCGCAATTTTCTTGGTCAGAACCTTGTTGTCTACAAGCGGGTAGAGGTTGCGCGGATTGTACGGGCTGATGTAGCGGCAGTTGCGCATATTCATTCCCATGATACCTATGCGGGAAAGTTTGAACGGCGAGGTATATTTTTTAATAAAATCCAGCAGCATTTAATTTTCCCCCGGCTCCTACCTGTTGTGTTCCATCTCGTCAACCAGCGGCTTGAAACGTTTGAGCTCTGACAGACGGTATCCGGTGTAGTTTCCGAGCAGCAGTACCACGGCCACGATAATCAGCTGCAGACCGAGGAAATTGAAGGTAAGATGCTCGACAAAGGTGCTGCTCATGGCCAGATAGGCGATGATTGCAACCAGCAGAGATCCTCCGCCCTGGACGAATACCTGTTTTGCTCCTTCCTCCTCCCACAGAATGGACATTCTTTCGATGGTCCATGACAGAATAATCATCGGGAAGAAGGTGATTTTCATACCTTCGCTGATCCCGAACTGGTAGGTTATAACAGTCAGGAAGGTAATAATTCCGATAACCGTGATAATAACGGTGGATATTCTTGCAACCAGCAGCAGGTTGAGTCTTGAAAGATAGAATCTGATCAGAAGACCGATGCTTACAATGGTAAGCAGTCCGACAACACCAACTACCAGGTGGGTTTTCATGAATGCCATCGCAATCAGAACCGGCATAAAGGTACCGGAGGTTTTGATCCCCACCAGTATTCTCAGGAACACAACCACAAGAACACCTACAGGCAGCAGCAGAATGGAACTGAATATCGACTGTTCCTCAATCGGCAGAAGGTCGAGTGAGAAATTGATGAGAGATGTTCCGGCGAATTTCTCTCTGCGGGCGTTTTCAACAGGAATATCCTTTTTCATCATGGAGAAGGATACCTTGGCCTTGCGTCCGCCGGAAAGATCAATTATCGGCTGATCGTTGTATTCCCACAGCAGCAGGTTGTCAGGTTTTCCGAATGCGCCTGTTTCCGGATTCATGTATTTGAAGTCGTTTCCGTCAAAAATCTGCAGATAGTCGGTCAGCGGCTGGCGTCTTCTTTTATCCTCCAGCACCAGTGCATGAACGATTCTGGTAGGAATGCCGGAGCGTTTGAGCAGATCTGCCAGCAGATAGGTTTTTTCAGTATTTTTCAGCAGCAGCTGGGCATTCTGGTATTCTGAATTTACAATTTTGAAAATTTCCAGAGCCTGGGTGTAATTGTCAGCGGAACGTTCCTTTGCTGTGTTTATGATATCGTTTTTGGCGGCGGCGTTTACTTCATCATCATCGTCAAGAGTAATTGCCGGTACTGTTACAGCAGTGTCTCTGCTTTTCGGATCTTTGAGAACTTTGACGGTGTAGAACAGTTCCTGTTTACCCTCGGCAACACGGGTGGTGTATTTGGCCTTCCCCTGATTGTTTTCTTCGTAAAAACTTACACCGTAGTTCGGACTTGCTGCGGTTTCGGACAGTATGGTGTATCCGTCCTGATTCTTCGGAATGGAGAAATTGAGTGTAACCGGTTTGTTTTCATTGTTGGCATAGAACATCAGTTTTGCTTCGATCTGCCAGCTTTCACGCTGTTCATTCGGATACCACGGAACTTCAAAGACAATATGACGGTATAACATCAGAGCGGTTCCGAGAAGGATTAACAGGCTCACGATAAAATAAAATAACTTGCGTGACATCATAGTAATACGGTCCTTACTGCCGAGCTTATTTTTTTTCGCTATTATACCTAAAAAGAGACAAAGCTATTAGTATTTTTTGTGATCGTTATCAATTTTTACCGGAACCTGCCGGTTATATGAAAATGCCGGGAATACTGCTACATAACGCAAATATGTAAAAAGGCACCAGCTGGTGCCTTTTTAGAAACTGACAGGAAATTTCAGATCCTATTTCTTCTTTGAATAATCTTTTTCTGTCTTTGAAACGTCCTTGAGAACATCAATATACACGTCGGCTTTAGGTTTCTTGTGGACATATTTGCGACCTACATCGACCACAGCGTAGTCCTTAAGGAATTCACGACCGATCAGAATAGGATAGGTCATGTGTGAACGGTTGGCCAGGTTGAGTATTGCATTTTTGCAGATATTGCCGATCCTGATTTTGATGCTGATATAGGTTCTGGTCATTTTTCCGCCGGAACCCTGCATTGATGACTGGATTATATTATCGTAGCCTTCAAATTTTGCTTCGATTTTATGAGGATTGCCGTTGGCATCCGGAAGATCAAATTTAACCCATTTCTTTCCGTCACGTTCGAATTCCTCGATATTGAGAGCGTTGATACTGGTGGTTGCAGCACCGGTATCAATACGACCTTTAATGGCAATTTTATAGTCTTCCAGAACCACCCATTCAGCAGCACCGACAATCGCCTTGTCGTCCACTGTGGCGGCTTCATTTTCTTGTGTATCGTAAACCACGTCTTTTTCCTGTGACTGAGTTCCGGCGTTTTCTGTACTGCCGGCATCCGTGGTGCCGAGACCGTTCAGTTTCCGGGACAGTTTATCATTAGAATCACTGAGCTGTTTGATTCGTGCAAGGAGAGCCTGATGATCTTTTTCAAGTTTTTCGGCTTTTTCAATCAGTGCCTGTGAAGTAGCACCCAGGGAGTCACCGCTGTCCTGGCGGCTGTTCATTACGGCATTGATATGATCCAGTTTGGCATCAAGATTTCTGTACTGTTCGTCTGTAATTCCGCGATCGCTCATACAGCCGCATGTCAGACATGCCGCGGCAATGGCTGTAAAAAATAATTTTGTCATTCGAAATTCCTTAATCCTACGGATGAACCGTTCCTGCAGGATAAACT